>ERZ779725.1640-NODE-1640-length-11910-cov-3.683172_pt1 | contig 11910 bp, 7 predicted proteins | sample MGYA00511890_ERZ779725 | MGnify/ENA primary metagenome ERZ779725 (study PRJEB29588, sample SAMEA2148549) | human gut metagenome | biome: human gut; feature: human-associated habitat; material: faeces | place: Denmark | collected 2008/2010 ...
TGCCCTGCCAGACCGGAGGCTTGCTATTCAATAGGTAAGTCCGCGCACGGCATACGGCGTCTCCGCCACTGCCAAGGCACGTCTTTTTCTACCGTTTGGGACATCATTTGTCGTACAGTGCGCAGGCGACATAATGATCGTTTCCCATATCCCTGAGCGCAGGCTGACAGCCCATGCACGCTTCGGTACAGTAATTGCAGCGCGGAGCGAAGCGGCAGCGCGCAGGCGGCTCGATTGGGTCGGATACCTCGCCGCGAATACTGTGAATCAGCTTATGCTCCGGTTTCAGATCCGGAATCGGAATTGCGCGAATCAGCTCTTTGGTATAGGGATGCAGCGGATTTGCAAAAAGTTCCTTAGACGGCGCACGCTCAACCACGACCCCCAGATACATCACCACGATTTCATCCGAAATATGGCGAACAACTGAAAGATCATGCGTAATAAAGAGATAGGTCAAGCCGTGGCTCTCTTGCAGATCCATCAAAAGATTCAAAATCTGTGCCTGAATCGAAACATCCAGCGCGCTGACCGGCTCATCGCAAACGATGAATTCCGGATTGAGCACCAGTGCACGCGCGATACCGATACGCTGGCGGCGTCCTCCGTCAAGCTCGTGCGGATAGGATTGTGCAAAGCGTTCGGCAATTCCAACCGTTTTCATGATCTCAAAAACAATATCCTCGCGCTCAGCCTTAGACACGCCGTAGACCTTCAGCGGGTCGGCGATCAGATCCTTCACCGACTTTCGGGGATCTAAGCTGGCATAAGGATCTTGAAAGATAATCTGCATCTTCCGGCGCATGTCGCGCATTTTGGAAGCAGAGCAGGACTCGATATTGACGCCATGATAAAGGATCTCACCCGAGGTAGGCTCGATCAGTTTGAGAATCGTTCGGCCGAGCGTAGACTTTCCGCAACCGGATTCGCCGACAACGCCGAGTGTTTTATTGGCGGAAATGCTCAGATTTACGTGATCGACCGCGTGCAACAGGCCGCGAGACGTTTTGAAATATTTGGTGAGTTCTTTGGTTTGTAAAATAGGCTGATTGGAGCAACGCTCTTCCATTATATCTCCTCCTTATCAGCATCCCCCTGTTCATACAGGAAGCAGGAAATGGTATGACTGTTCGACACGGTGTAATTGCCAGGTTTTTCCCGGCGGCACCGCTCGGAGCATTTCGGGCAGCGATCGCTAAAGCTGCATCCCTCCTGCCGAATCATCGGACCCGGCATCAAGCCGGGAATTGGCGCCAGACGATTCGAATCCTTGTTCATTTCCGGGATGGAGTGGAACAGGCCCACGGTGTACGGATGATGCTGCGCCGATTCATAAATATCCTGAACCGTGCCATTCTCTACGATGTGGCCTGCATACATGATGGCCACCTTATCACAGGTCTGGGCAACAACGCCGAGGTCGTGTGTGATCAGGATCATACCGGTGTTGAAGCGCTTTTTCAAGTCGTTCATCATTTGCAGAACCTGTGACTGAATCGTTACGTCAAGCGCGGTTGTCGGTTCATCCGCAAGCAGGAGCTCCGGATTACAGGCCAAGGCGATCGCAATCACGATACGCTGCTTCATACCGCCGGAAAACTGATGGGGATATTCATTTTTTCGAGAAGGCTGCAGGCCGACGGCAGTAAGCATTTCATCGACACGCTTTTCTCTCTCTTCCTTATTTAAATCGGTATGCAGCAATACAGCTTCTCCGATCTGCTGGCCCACAGGAAGAATGGGGTTAAGCGAGGTCATGGGATCCTGAAAAATCATGGAGACTTTATTACCGCGAATGTTGCGCATTTCAGCTTCACTGATCTTGGTGATCTCTTCTCCGTCCAAAAGAATGCTGCCGCTCTTTATCTCACCGATCCGGTCGGGAAGGAGGCGAAGGATGCTCAACGCAGTCGTGGTTTTACCGGCACCGGTCTCACCGACCAGTCCGAGCGTCTCGCCCTTTTTTAATGTCAGGTTTACGCCGTTGACGGCATAAACGGTGCCATTATGGGTCTTATACTGCACGCAGAGGTCCTTGATTTCCAACAGATTGCTGTCCATGTCATTCCTCCCTCTCAGTTCTTCAGCTTGGGGTCAAGCGCGTCACGGAGGCCATCGCCGATCAGATTGATGGATAGCACCGTGATTGCAACGGCGACGCCCGGAATGATGACCTGCCACGGATGGTAACGCATCTGCGCCTTGCTCTCAGCCAGCATCGTGCCCCATTCCGGCTGGGGCGAGGGGACGCCGAGGCCGATAAAGCCGAGTGCGGCAACAGAGAGCAGAACGGATGCAAGGTTAAGCGTTGCTTGAACGATGATTGGACCGATCGCATTGGGCAGGACGTGGGTAAGTATGATTCTCATATCCTTAGAGCCATAAGCCACGGCCGCTTCGATGTAGTCTGAGCCTTTCACCTGCAAAACGGCAGAGCGCACAATGCGAACAAAGGGAGGAATCATGGAGATCGTCAGCGCGATGATCAGGTTTGTCGTGCTGGTTCCGAGAGCCGCTACAACGGTAACAGCCATCAGCGTCATCGGCAGGGCGAGGAAAATATCAACGATACGCATGGTAATCGCATCCAGCCAGCCGCCGTAATATGCGCACAGCGAGCCAATCAGACAGCCCAGAACCATTGACGCGCCAACGGTGGTAAGCGATATCACGAGCGATAATCGAGCGCCGAAAATGATTCGCGCAAACAGATCGCGCCCGTAGGCGTCCATACCGAGGAGATGCTCTCTGCTCGGCGGAGCGAACTTCTCATAAACATTCTGTTTAATGGCTTCGTTCTCATAGTCTGCAAATGCAGGGGCGGCGATCGCAAAAAACAGCACAATCAGGAATAAAATCAATCCGAGCATTGCCATTTTATTTCGGCTGAAACGATAGCAGATCGAGGCAAACTGTCCTCTGCGGGCGGGAGCCGCAGCAGATGTGTTTTTCTTTTTCACTGTTCCGCCCTCCCTATTTCACGATCTGGCTGCGAAGCCGCGGGTCAATGTAAATGTACAGAATATCGATCAGCAGATTGATCACGCCGATCACAGCAGCGATGAAAAGGACCCCGATCATAACGACGGGCATATCATACTTGAAAATTCCCTGCAGCAGATAGGTGCCGACGCCGGGAAGCGCGAAGATGGTCTCCGTGACGATCGCACCGCCGAGGGTTTGTCCAAGAATGATGCCAACAACGGTCACCATCGGCAAAAGCGCATTGCGCAGTTCATGAATCATGACGATGCGCATCGGCTTGGCGCCCTTGGCTTTGGCCGTCTGCACATAGTCTGCACGGATGACCTCGAGCATCGTAGAGCGAGTCATTCGGATCATCTGCGCGGCCATTGCCGCCGAAAGGGTGATCCACGGCAGAATATAATGGAGAACCGAGCCTCCTCCGGTTGCCGGAAGCCAGTCCAGATCCAGCGAGAACTTCAGTATCAGGAGCAAGCCCAGCCAGAAGGCAGGGAGAGAGGTGAGCAGCATAGCAAGGAGTCTTGTAACGTTATCAAAAATGCTATACTGTTTGATTGCTGAAATAATGCCAACTGGGACGCCCAGCAGAATAACCAGCACAATGGTTCCGGCGGTCAATGCCATGGTAGAGGGAATCCTCTGGAGGAACTCCGTCTTAATGGAAGTATTGGAAGACCATGACACGCCGGGATCGCCAGTCAGCAGGCCCTTCATATAATCAAAATACCGTTCGAGGAAGGGATCGTTCAGCCCGTGTTCCTCATTCCACTTTTCGATACCCTCAGGTGTGGCAGAAACGCCGAGCTGCACGGATGCAACATCCGCCGGCATCATGGCCAAAATGCTGAACACCAAAAAAGAGACACCGAGAAGCACAGGAATGAGAATGAGCAGGCGTTTTGTAATGTATTTTACCATATGGCTCGTGCTCCTCTCAATGTGTTGGTTTGTTTGGTATACCGCGTGGAGCCAAATGGCTCCACGCGGCAATGGAAGCAAGGAAGCGCAGGGATTATTGCCAAGACCAGTCGTACACAAAGTGGCAGTAGATATCGTTTTGCTTATCTACACCCTTAAGGTCGGCATTGTAGGCAACTGCATTGGCGGGCTGGAGCAGCGGAACACAGATTGCTTCATCATCGATGATCTTCTGCACCTCGGTGTAGCACTGCTTGCGGGCGGCGGGGTCAGATGTCACGCGCGCCTCGTCCAGAATCTTATCCATATCCTTGTTAAACGCCATAAAGTAGTGCTGGCCGGACGTGCTGTAGAAATACAGATAGTTGCCGTCGCAGTCGTTTACGGGCCAAGAGGTACCGGTGACCGCCAGCTGATAATTGCCGGCGTAAACGGATGACCAATAGGTCGAGCGGTCAATCTGCTCAGTCGTCACATTAAAGCCGACCTCACGAAGCATCCCTTCGATCGTGATAGCGGGATACAGATACATCGCGGTATCCGGCGCAAGGATAGAGATGTCTACGGAGCTCACACCGGTTTCTGCCTTATACTGCTCGAGATAGGCCTTGGCCTTTTCAACATCGTAGCTGTAGGGCGGCGTGTAGTCATCCTCCGGGGAGCACGGAACACTGGAGGGGAAAACGGTATTCATTGTAACACCGAGGCCCTCGGACCCGCCAACCAGTACCGCATCCTTATCAATGGCGTACTGTGCCGCCTTGCGTGCAAGAATGTTATCAAAGGGAGGCTTGTTCTGGCAGAAGCTCAGCCAGTTGTTGCCGCGGAAGAGGGTCTGCTGCCAGACGAGGTGACTGTCGCTCTCCACGGTATCCTTTGCTGTCAGGCTACAATGTGTGAGGAAATCGATCTCGCCCTTCTGAAGCGCGGCGATCTGCGTGGTAGGATCGGTGATGATCTTAAAGGTCAGATCCTTGATCGCAGCTTCGCCGAGGTAGTAATCTTCAAAAGCAACAAGCTCGATGCTGTCGCCGGAGTTTCTCGAAACGAACTTATACGGGCCGGTACCAATGGGAGATGACTCATAGTCCGTATTGTTGGCGGAGGAAACGCGGCCGTAGGTGGACAAGGTCTCATACGTGCCGGCGAACGGGGCGGTCATATGAACCTCAACCGTGTATTCGTCAACAACGGTGCAGTCCTTCATGTTGGTCATCGATGCGCCGGTCGCAGCCGAATCAATGGAACGGTTAATGGAATATGCGACGTCCTCGGCGGTCATATTGCTGCCATCGTGCAGCTTAACATCCTGCCGCAGGTGGAATGTATAGGTCATTTCGTCATCCGAAAGGCTCCACGACTCAGCCAGCTTGGGCGCCCAGTTGCCGTCCTTGTCCTTTACGATCAGTGTATCGTAGAGCTGGCGATAAAGAATCGTGCTGATCTGGTCGGTGGTGTAGACGGGGTCAAGCGACGCAATATCGCTGGTCAGTCCGTACTTCACATCCGTGCGGCCGCTGTTATCCTGCTGCGTGGTACCGTTATCCTTGTTGCCGCAAGCGGTACAGGATATGATCAAAAGAAGCGCCAAAGCTGTAGACAGGATTTTCTTCATCTGTAAGTTCCTCCGTTTCTATTTTTTTCGGCATCAAGCTACTTCTGCGTTTATTTGCGCCAGGTCTGTTCGAAAACGCGCAGGAAGTTCTCACCCAGAACCTTTTTGATATCGGCCTCATGGAAGCCGCGGCGGAGCATGTGCTCGACAATGTTGACAATGTTGGCAAGGCTGGAAAGGCCTTCAGGGAAAGCGCTGCGCTTTCCGCGGCCAGCCTCAGCGCCGGCCAGATAAACATCGCGGTTGGGAGCGACGAGCTGCATTAGATGGCGGGTATCGTGGCGGTCATAGGCCCCCGGCTCGGCATTGGAGTCGATGCCGATGCCGACATGGTCGATACCGACCAGATCCGCATAATAGGAAATCGCATCCACAAAGTCCTCAATGCAAGGAAGGTGGTCGTGCGTCCACAAAATTGGAACATAGGAGCAAACGCCAATCACGCCGCCCATTTCGGCACATTTCTTGGCCGCTTCATCGGAGATGTTGCGCGGATGATCGAAGAGTTTTCTGGGGTTGGAGTGGCTGAAGATCGGCGGCTTGGTGCACACATCCATCGCTTCCATCGCCGAACGCGGGGAGATGTGGCTGATGTCGACGGTAATGCCGGCCTTTTCAAGCCCCGCAATCAGCTGCTTGCCCATCGCGGAAAGCCCGCCGTCCACATCGCAAAGGCAGCCATCCGTTGCAAAGGTGCGCTGGTTGTATCCGATCTGGATCACTCGCATGCCAAGACGGGCAAAGGCCTCCGCAGAACCTTCGAGGTTTGCGTGCTCTACAAAGCGAGGATTCTGCGCACCGAGAATCATGGCGATTTTGCCATTTTTCTTGGCATTGCGGATATCATCGGCAGTTTCCGCCAGAACAAAGTGATCTGGATTATTGGTAATTGCCTCGTAATGGTCGATGATTGAGCTGACAGCGCTGCCCATCCCGGCAAGATTCTGAGGGACCGTCAGGTTCAAAGCGGTTGCACCGGACTCTTTCAGGTGCCAGTTATAGGATTCAAGATAGAAACTGCAGGTATCAATGACGATAGACTCGCGGTGAATCCGCTTTGCTTCCGGGGACACGGCTGCGTTGACGGATAGGGCATACGCCTTATTTTCGGGATCATCTGTGCTGTAGTAGGCCATAATCGCATCCTGTGCAATCTTTACACGCTCAAGTTCTGTCATATTGCAGACCTCCTTTTTTGTTTCCCATTACTGGAATGTGCCTCTATGATACACCGCTAATTGAAACGTGTCAATTAGCAAATATGAATATATATTTACCATATTGATGTTTAAATTCACCAATTCTGTTAATAATCTACGTTTTTCCAGCTTGACACAGAGAAGCCAACATGTTATCGTATAAATAATAAATCCGGCTCTTTGTATGGATTGATACGTTAAAATATTGAACCTTGGAGGGTCGCATGATTACTGTAAAGGACATCGCACGTTTAGCCAGCGTATCTCAGGGAACGGTTTCCAACGTTCTCAATAACCGCGGAAATGTCAGCGCGGAGAAAATTCAGCGCGTCACAGACGCCGCAAAGCAATTGGGCTATGTGGCAAACGCTCAGGCAAAGCTGCTGCGAAAGGACATTCCCCTTTCCAACCATATTGCCGTCATCCTGCCAAACATCGATGAAAAGCGGTATACTTACTTTTTCAATGGCATCAAGCTCATACTGGAAGAGAAGGGGTATACACCGCTCCTTTTTGTGACAGATGAGTCCCCCTACCGGGAGGAACAAATCGCCACGCATGTTGCCGAAATGCGCGTATCCGGTATCGTAACAGTGACCTCCGCGCTCTCTCACCAAAACATCTATCAAAGCGCACTTGACAGCGGGGCCAGAATCCTGTATGCCTTCCGCAATGTGCCGCATGCCGGAAGCTATATTGGATTTGACTTTTATGAGATCGGTCGTGAAATCGGAAAATACGCCGATCAGAAGAACTATCGAAGGATCGCCGTGATCAGCGATCCAGAAAGCTGTCCGGAAAACAGGGATTTTGTTGCCGGCGTGCGAGAAGTGCTGCAAGCAACAGATCCATCGCGCTGCATTCAGGTGAAGACCGCAGATTGGCTGAATATATCCGTATCGCCGTTCGACTTTTTCGATGGCTGTCAGGAAGCGCCGGACGCCATCATTCTTTCCAACTCCTCGTTTCTTCCCAAAGTAGAATTGGCATTTTCCGTCTTTGCAGGAGATTGGTGTCCGCCGATCATCACCGTGTCCAGCGAAAGCAACTTGCAGGAGCAGACCCGGGTAACAACCTATTCTCTGGATTATCTTTACGCCGGGATTCAGGCCGCGCACAATCTTTTGGCAGATCTCAACAATTCTTTGCAGACAGACCGGACCATTTTGCAAGGCGGCGGTCTGCACCGGCTCGCAGCAGCGCCTCCCGTTCATTGTGAAAAAACCAAGTTGCGCATTTTGCTGTCCAGAAGCGAATCCAACACTGCACTCCAACGCATTGCGCCGAAATTTGAACGTCTCACCGGAATATCGGTCGACTTCACAGAAATATCCCTCTCGGAAATATTCTCAGAGACACTTCTGGCCGCCAAAAACGGCAGTTTCGATTTGGTACGCAGCAACATGAGCTGCCTGCCGCTTCTCCCGGATGACATTTTCTACACCTTCGACAAGGCAGAGTTCCATGAAATCACCCAGCACATGATCCCTCGCATCACCAAAGATTTTTCTTATATCAAGGGCAAGCCGCAGGCAATTCCGTTTGATATCGGTCTTGATATGATGGTCTATCGCAAGGATCTCTTTGAAGACCCGCTGCTCAAGCGCATGTACTACGAGCAAAGCGGAAAAATGCTTGAGGTTCCGTCAACATTCGAGCAATATGAGCAGGTCGTCCGCTTCTTCGACAGAGAGAGCAATCCACACTCTCCCGTCCAGTGCGGGACCGGCATGAACTGGGACTCTCCGGTGGAGCTGAGTTCCTCCTTTTTCCTGCGATATATCAACTTTGTGAAGGACCATAAATTCAAGCGTGGCAAGACCAGAATTGAAGAGGACGCCGTCTTAAAGGCCCTTGAAAACATCTATGTCTGTGGGCAGCACGCGCTTCCCGTGCAAGGGAAGCAATGGGTCGGCGCAACGCTGGACAACTTCATTTCCGGACAGACGGCAGTCGAATTTGTCTTTTTAAACTATGCCTCCAATATCGCGCATCTGCAAAAAATCATCTACGGCGGCAAAGTCGGCTGCGCCAATGTGCCGGGTGGGATATCATATATTACCGGCGGCTCATTTTCTATTTTCAACCGCTCGCCCAACATTTCCGCCGCAAGAGAATTCCTTCACTGGATATCGTCCTATCCGCAGACAGAACTATTCACTCTTTACGGTGGTCTATCCCCTTATGCAAAGGTTTATCAAAAAAGCGAGATTCTGATGCAGTATCCCTGGTACAGCTACCTACAGGATAAACTGGAAAGCGCCATCGGCCGTGAGATCTGGGATGTTTTCAATCAGAACAAATGCACGCTTCTGCAAATGCCGCTATTGCAAGGGATCACGCAGGGACAGCAGCGGCCGGAGCAGGTTTTGCCGCAGATGATGGATATCCTTCAAGAGGCCTTGTTGTAAAAAGGCCGTCCTTCACGCTTGTCACCGCACCTGTCAGCCTTGTCTCGCATTTTGCCATAGCCCTTTGTATTTTATGTGCCAGTCATAGTATGTAGCAGGGCCATTGGGCTCGATTAACTTTTCCGTCCGTCATGTATACTCTCCCCCCCGCTTTTGTTCCCCTCATGCAGAAATGCCGCAGAGGATAACCTCTTAGCTCTCAGCCCTTTTAATGGAATCAAAGCGGAATTAGGAATCGGAAGAATTTGACCTGATTTCATAAATCTATAAAGAAGCATAAATGCCCGTAAATCCTTACGGGAACAAGCTTTTTCAAATTTCAAGGGGCATAAAACTCCACGCTGTTTCATAAAGCTGCACACCAAAATGGTACAGTAGATTGAAGTGCCGAGAAAAGCCCCTATGCAAAGTTAATTATACTATGACGGTAAAAAGCGAAAGCGGATGTCCGAGGGAAAGGCCTCAGACATCCGCTTTTTTATAGATTTTCTCTCTTCGCGGCAAGACAAATGGAATCCGTGAAATATTTGCCGATTTGGAAGCCAAGTTGCACGAAATCGTGTGCCGTGAAACTGTGAGCACAGAGCGCCGTTCAGGAAAGGATCTTATGGAATCGGACTTAATCCCATGACTTCGTAAACTGGAAAGTATGCTGATTCGATCAACGCATCATATTCGGTTCTCAGAATTTCCCAGAACGGAAATTTTGCTTTTCAAATTTGTCTACATGGGTATCAGACAGAACGAACGAAAATATGCCGAGATAAGGGTTGAAAATCAAGGATTTTCTTCGCTGTAAGCAATGTGGGAAAACTTCCCCCTGTGATGATACTCCTTGCACGGATTTGGCGTTAGAGCGCAAATAAGTGTTGATTTTGGCACTGTTTTGAGGCCGCCGGAGCACAACGGATAAGCGTTTTTACGACGCCTATTTGGGAACTGGCAGGTGTTTCTTTGCGGGCTTTGTTATCCCCTATTGATTGATTCTGGTTCCCTGCGCTTCCTCAAACATCTTCGCCAGCTCCGTGCCGCTCTCCTGCATCTCTCTTGGAAACAACGCATAAGGTGTAGTTATGCTGACTTAGAATGTTTCCGATGAGTCCAATGTAAGATGGAGAGGCTTCCCTCGAACTGGACGAAAAGGGCTGCGCCCAGTAAATTTAGGATCATGGTACCCAATCTATTTCAATTGTACTGATGATTCTTTCCATTCCGTTGGTGAAGCGGTTTATGAGGGAGAAGTGATACCACCTGCACCAAAAGGAACTTACGCTATATGGCCCCCAGTTAGAAATGGTGAAGAATATAGCTAGGCAATGGTGCCGGCAACATTGCGTAAACTCTATAGATCGCTCTAATATTCCGGGAAAAGTAATTGTGTTAATTGATCCTATACAATTATGCTTCGCTTATTGCGCAGAAAATGCCTGTCCCACAGGAAAAACAAATCAACTTTTTGGTTGCTATACTTGTATGCAAACAATTCCTGAAAGGGGAAATCAGACCTGCTCAAATATTTGAAATAGTGTCTAAGCACCTGTCAGCAATTAGGCCGGGGCGACAATATAAGCGTTATCAAAACACCTTTTCCGCTGTAGCTTTCCAATACTGGTTTTCTTAAAACAACTTACAATATTACGCAATTACAGATGTCCTCTGGACACCCGCTTTTGTCATGCGCAAAAAGGGCAGCTACCACAAAAATAACCTTTTCGCTTACTTGCAGTAGCTGCCTTGTTCTTTGTGCAGTTTTATCTTAATGACATTGACCATAGATGCGAATCAATAGTTGAACAGCAAGAGGAGCGCGGCGTCCTCGGACACCAAAGTGCCGTATTTCTTCCGCTTACGCGGCATAATGAGCGTGATGTTTCACTCGCTTTGCAGATGTGCTCTCCACTCCGCGTCGATATAGGCGCGGTCTGCATAAAGGCGTCCGTCCGTGACCGGCGCGCAGTCCAGATCGATCTGCTTTGCGGCCCACAGGTCGTTTGCTAATCTGTACGGCGCACGGAATAGGCAGCCTGTGCGGGCGGAGTTGGACGAAAATGTGCAGCTTGACGCCGTGATACCAGAGGTTTTTCGTCGGATTTCGCGTCAATAAGCCCTGCTGCGCGCCCCATAAGTATGCGGGCATCAACTCCACGTCTGTAAATCGGGCGGACTTATTGTTGCTTCCGTGTTGTATTTTCTCCGCGATTCTGCTATCTTGACTGTGATAGCAAATCGCGCAATATAGAGTTTGATGAGTTTTTTCACACCTAACTATCTCATTTTTTGCGCCTTTTTTCATCTTTTTTCTGTTTCTATTATTGATTCGCATCATGGGGGAAGTATATCACTTTTCAGGGAAACCTGCTCATCTTTTTGTTCAGCGCGCTATTTTACAACGCGCCCCCCTATTTATCCTGCGTGCAGGGAGAAACGGCACAGGGAAATCACAGCTCGCGAAGGTTCGGCACTTCTGGAATGAACTCGGCCTCAATGCCGAAATTGCGGAAATAGGGAACGAGTGACATGAGCGCGAACTTTTCGGTGGAATAGTGCGTGCCGCCGAGCAGGGTGACATGATGCTCCTTCGCCGCGGCATGAATATTCTGGCTCCACTCGACGGTCGGGGCGGTCACGCCGGTGACGAGCACGTTGATGTCGTTCTCTTCAAGGAAACTGTAGGCGTCCGTGCTCCGAGAGATACCGGCCATGATGGCAAATTTGCCGTTTTTCAGCTCATTGCTGCCATAGCTGTAGCGGCCAACGCGGTGGCCGACCGTCGCGGCAAAGC
>ERZ779725.1647-NODE-1647-length-11869-cov-1.770188_pt1 | contig 11869 bp, 8 predicted proteins | sample MGYA00511890_ERZ779725 | MGnify/ENA primary metagenome ERZ779725 (study PRJEB29588, sample SAMEA2148549) | human gut metagenome | biome: human gut; feature: human-associated habitat; material: faeces | place: Denmark | collected 2008/2010 ...
CAATATATCACCGGGAATACCGGTGTAAAGACCGGAGGCAGCCGGATTGACGATACCCATATCCATGCCCTCGCGGATGGCATAGTAAAGGAATACGGCATGCATCGCCTCGCGAATGTAATTATTGCCGCGGAAAGAGAAGGAAAGGTTACTCACTCCTCCACTGACATGCGCACCGGGCAGATTCTTGCGTATCCATCCGGTGGCACGGATAAAGTCTACAGCATAATTGTTGTGCTCGTCCATACCGGTTGCCACGGCAAGTACATTCGGGTCGAAAATTATATCATGGGGATTGAAACCTATCTTGTCCACCAAAAGACGGTATGCCCGTTCGCAGACCTCAATCTTACGCTCGTACGTGTCTGCCTGCCCTTTTTCATCAAAAGCCATCACCACGGTCGCCGCACCATATTGCTTTATGGTACGCGCATGCTCCAGGAATTTATCTTCCCCCTCCTTCAAGGAGATGGAGTTGACGATGGACTTGCCTTGCAAGCATTTCAATCCGGCCACAATCACTTCCCACTTAGAGGAGTCTATCATGACGGGAACACGGGCAATCTCCGGTTCCGAAGCTATCAGATGGAGGAAAGTCGTCATCTCCACTTGAGCATCCAGCAGCCCGTCGTCCATATTTATATCGATGACCTGCGCACCGTCTTCCACCTGCTGGCGGGCAATGCTGAGCGCCTCGTCATATTTCTTTTCATTAATCAGACGCAAGAATTTGCGCGAACCCGCAACATTACAGCGTTCACCCACATTCACGAAGTTATTTTCCGGCTTCACTTCCAGAAGTTCAAGCCCGGAGAGCCAAAGATTTTCCGGTCTGGGAACCGGCTGATGGGGCGTTGCACCGGCAATCAGCGAGGAGTACTCGGCAATGTAGGCATCTGTCGTTCCGCAACAACCACCGATAATATTCACCAATCCCTCATGGATATACTCTTTTACTTCATGTGCCATATCGGCAGGAGTCTGGTCGTATGTGCCCAAGCTGTTGGGCAGTCCGGCGTTGGGATAAGCGCTGATATAATAAGGTGCACGGGCAGCAAGCTGCTTCAGGAAAGGTTTCAGCTGGCGGGCGCCGAAGGAGCAGTTCAGCCCAACTGAAAAAATATCGGCATGTTGCACGGAGGCGAGAAAAGCATCCAAAGTTTGTCCCGACAGAGTACGCCCTCCAATATCAGAAACAGTCACAGAGAGCATCAAGGGTACATGAACTCCTACAGTTTCCATCGCCTGCCCGGCGGCAAAAATAGCAGCCTTGGCATTCAGCGTATCAAAAATGGTTTCTATCAGCAAAGCATCCACACCACCTTCGAGCAATGCTTCCATCTGCTCACGGTAGGCATCGGCCAGTTCATCGTAGCTCAAGGCACGAAAGGCCGGATTGTTCACATCGGGACTCATGGAGCAGGTCTTGTTCGTCGGTCCTACGGAGCCTGCCACAAAACGGGGTTTGTCGGGAGTAAGAGAAGTAAACTCATCTGCCACTTTGCGTGCCAGGCGCACTGCGGCAAGATTCATCTCACGCACATAGTCCTGCACATGATAATCGGCCATACTGACGCGGGTGGAACTGAATGTATTTGTTTCGATAATATCTGCACCTGCCGCCAGATACTTGCGGTGAATGTCTTGTATCACATCGGGGCGTGTCAGACAAAGCAGGTCATTGTTACCTTTCATCTGTCCGGGAATCTGCGAGAAGCGTTCACCCCGAAAATCTCCCTCTGTCAAGTTGTATTGCTGTATCATGGTGCCCATTGCACCATCCAGAATAAGGATGCGCTCACGCACCAAACTACCAAGTTTACTCATATTATCTTTTAAACATACGCGCCATATCGCGTTTGTCATCTTTTTCCTTCAGTGATTCGCGCTTATCATATTGCTTCTTCCCTTTGGCAAGTGCCACCACAAGTTTGGCCAGCCCTTTTTCATTGATAAACAAGCGCACGGGAACAATGGTGAAACCCGGATCTTTCGTGCCGCGCATCAGTTTTTCAAGTTCCTTCTTATTCAACAAAAGCTTGCGCTCCCTGCGTGCATTGTGATTGTTGTACGAACCATAGAAGTATTCGGCCACATGCATGTTCTTCACCCACAATTCGCCGTTGGCAAAGTAACAGAACGTATCGACTAAGCTTGCTTTCCCCAACCGGATGGACTTGATTTCTGTACCCGTAAGCACAATGCCAGCCGTATAGGTGTCCGTCAGTTCGTAATCGAACGTAGCACGCTTATTCTTTATATTTACAGGAGCTTGTTTCATAACATTTATCAGTTTAGCACTACCGTCAGCTTATTGAATATCCATTCAATGGCCACCGGACAAGCTATTAACAAAATAGAAGAAAGAATGGTGAAACGCAAACGGTCTTTTTCCGCTATCTGCATCACCTTTTTGCTTCCTTCCCACACAACATACACGATATAGAATTGGAGCAACAGAGCCATAATGCCAAAATCAGGCAATATGCCGATAACAATCCGCAGCATGAACACCACTACCAGTGCATAACCTGCAAACTGTTGCGCCAAAGGAATATCACTGTCCAGCATAAACATGCGGACACGCAACCCATTGATGAGATAGGCTGCCAAAAAATATCCTCCAAACAAGGATACAGCCACCGCACAGCATTGTGTCATGGCATATTGAAAGCTTTGCGGCCCATCCCATCCCATCTTCATCAAAGAGCCGATGAAAACGGACAACCCGCATAAACCAATCATAGGATAGACAAAAGTAGTAAATACTTTTCGTCTATCCTCTAAACTAATTTCCTCCCAGGCACGAGCCGGAGAGGAAATCAGTAGTATTGCTATATGAAATAAATCTTTGTAATTCAAATCTTATTTTTCAGCTTCTCCCTTTGTAACTGTATACACTTTTTCCTCCGTTTGAGGATCGTCCAACTTCAATGAATATGAATTTACTTTCGTAACAATTTCAATAGTAGTCGGATTCTCAAAAGTAGATGTTTCACGTTTGTAACGTTCAAAAACCTTTCTTAAATCATATACTTTATAGAACAATCCCAACCCATAATAACCACCAGTATTTGCAGTTAATGTGTAAGATGTGCTACTATTGGATGTCGAATCACCATTAGAATTATGACCCAAATATAATCTTAAAGTTGTTCCATTATCCTCATTCGGGTAATACACTAATGTCAAAAAATGTCTTTTGTTAGTAATATAATAATTTATTGGAAGTAGAAGCGTATAATCATCATAGAAAAACTTAGGAGCATATTTTATACCACCAGCATCATATCCTAACGAAATGATAGCAGCATTGTTAGACTTGCTGATTGAATCATTTGTAGCTACTCCCTTCTGTTCAACTATTGCCACTGTATTATCTAATGATTCAATAGAGTACAATTCAACGCCCTTAATATCTTTTTCATCAGCAGGTATATTTACTTGAGTGGGGTCCCAACGATAGTATATCTGTGCCACCTTATCGCTCATTTCAGACATTTTGAAACCATTAGCCTCTAAAGCCGAGATTGAAGCAGATGTCGGAGTTATAGTTACGCCATTCTCACCTTTAAAAGAATAAAGACCCATATAATTCTGAACTTTAACCATACCCCCTCCATAGTTGTAAGGGTCACTATCTGAATTCAGACACGAAGTAAACGAAATGCCCATCAACAATGTCAAGGCAACCATCAAGAATTTTAATTGTTTCATCTTTCCTATAAATATTAGAGTTTGCAAATTTAGATAAAAGAATTGAGTAATATAGTACTCTCCTCGTTTTTTCATTGTTTTTAAGATTAAATGAAAGATTAATCTAAATACTGCATGTCACAGTGATATTTAACATTTATATCAGTTAATCCACACTACACAATCTTGGCAAACAGCTCCAAATGCTCATCCACATAGCCGGCAACCAAAGCTGTATATTCCTCCTCTTTTTCCAAAAATTCATCTTCCAGTTCATCGAAAGCCTCATATTGCTCGTACATTGCCATAAATTCCTCGTCTGTGCGTTCGCGTTCCAAGTCGTCACGATGGCTATCGTATATTTTCTTGGCAGCATAAACCAACTTGCTCAAATCGCCCACTCCCCACAAACGCATCACTTTGGCAAACGGATTGTCGAAAATATAACCGCCATAACCATTTTGAATCAGTTGGCAGAAGCCCCCTTCCATCACTTCATCACGGAATATCTGATAGGCCAACAATGAATGCTGTTCACCGGTAAGCAAAGACATCGTCCCGGCAGTCATTTCTCCGCCTATTTCTTTCTTATAAGCACCGGTGAATACGCCGATGAATGCATCCATCCCTTCACCGGCAGCCTGGCGCAATGCCACATCTGTAACTTCTATCATAGTTTGTATTTTATTTAATGTGCCACAAAGGTAAGACTTTGCAGCCATAGTCAAACACGGACTCCCCTTTATTTTCTTCGCCTTGCCAACCAGTTGGCAGGATTTTGCCTTACCATTGGCAAGACTTTGCCACCGCGTTGGCAAAACTTTGCCATAGGCGTGGCAAAAGTTTGCCAAGGCAGTGACAACTTGTTGGCAAAATACCTCCCTGATATACAAGGAGTAGCAAACAATAGACAGCAGGGAACGACTAATATCCCGGATTCTGCTGGTTCTCCAATGCCGGATTGGCATTTATCTCATCCTGCGAAATAGGAAGCACAATCTTCTCGAAAGTACGGTCGATTGTTTTTCCACGGTGACTCACCGGAATATCTTGAAAATCGTCGTTGAATTCGATGGTTCTGCCCATACGCATCATGTCGAAGAAGCGTTGTCCTTCACCAAAAAGCTCCTTGCTGCGCTCGTCCAGAATCATATCATCGGTAATGGTAGCGGCAGTGGCCGGTGCCAGTCCGGGAGAACGCCTGCGGATTTCATTCAGGTAACCGGCGGCGGCATCTGCGCCTGCTTCCTGCTTCGTGGAGTGCAAGGCTGCTTCGGCGGCAATCAGATATATCTCGGAAAGACGGATTATCTTGATATTGACGGCTGTATTGGTTGCCTTGCCGTCACCTGCCAGAGTGGTACTGCCCATATACTTGTAGCAGGCTCCCTTGCGTTCAATCTCATTGTCCACCCAGTATTCATCGTTGTCCATGATTCCCCAACGCACATCCGTCTCGTCTTCACCCAGACGGTTCAAGAAATAATCGCTGGCAAGATACCAGCCCATGGCATTCTTCAACTGTCCGTAGCGCATCAGGTAAAAGCCCAAAGAAGAAGTTCCCAGGTCTGATTCCTCAGTGGTGATGCCCAGCTCAAAGATGGACTCGGAACCAAACTGCTTGCTCCAGGAAGCCGTCCAATCGGCAGGCTCATACAGTTTGTACACACCGCTTTCTATAATCTCCCGGGCAGCGTTCAAAGCACCGTCATAATCTTCCATATAGAGTTTCACACGCGCTTGCAGGGCTATGTTGGTGTAATAGTCCGCATATCCGCTCTGCTTTGTCTTCTTCTTGGCAAGCAGGGCCGCCCCGTCCGACAAGTCCTGCAGAATCTGGCGATAGTTCTCCTCCACAGTAGCACGGGTGGGCTGGGCGTTCACCGTAAGCGGCTCGGTTACATTGGGAACTCCATAAGAGGTCTTGTTGTAATTGTAAGGAAGCCCGTAGAGACGGACCAAATCGAAATAGAACAGCGCCCTCAGAGTCAACGCCTGCCCTTTGGCTTCGGAAAAGTCTTCCATACTGCCCGATTCTTCCAGCTTCTCAATGTTGCTCAACAAGGTGTTGACCTGCAGAATGCAGTAATATCCACGGCTCCAGAAACCGGAATAAGTATTGCTGTTGGAAGTGTGGTTGAACGTATAGAATGCATCCAGTCCGCGTCCGGCAGCAAAAATCGTGAGGTCACCGCCCTTGGCATCACCGTACATAAAAAGGTTTCTGCCGTAATAGGACGATGAGGTCATCGCACTCATCACACCGTTGATAACCACCTGCGCATCGGCTACCGTACCGACAGCACCTTCTGCATTTCCGGAGTTGGTGGGCTGCATATCCAGAAAATCGTCACACGAAGTGAATGTAAAGGCACCAAGTATCACAAGTGCCAATAAATGATATATCTTTTTCATTGTTAGTTCCTCCAGTTCATTAAAATTTCAATTCAACGCCAACGACAAACGTTTTTCCGATAGGGGTTTCCCAACCACGTGTGCCGTATTCGCTCACTTCGGGGTCTGCCTCCTTGTATTTGGCTATTGTCCAAAGGTTGCTGGCAGTGAAGAAAAGGCGGGCATTCTCGATGAAAGCCTTGCGGGTCATGGCTTTGGGTAGCGTATAGGCCAATGAGAGATTCTTCAAGCGCAGATAACTGGCATTGAACAAGTGGCGGCTGCTGTATTGTTGCGGGTCATCGAGGTCTACACCTTCGATACGGGGCTCTGTACCGTTCGTATGGTCTGGCGTCCAAAGGTTGTTGTAGTAGCTTTTAGCACGGATACGCTCCCAATAATAACCGTCGTCGGCCACATCCATGTAGGCTCCATCGTACAAGTCTCCTCCTATCTTATAGGTAAAGCCCAACGAAAGGGCTATGCCTTTGTAGGAGACCGAGGTATTGATGCCCCCATACACTTTGGGAACGGCATTGCCGATGATGGTGTAGTTGGCATTGTTATAGTCATAAGTAGCTCCGCGCCCGTTATACTCAAAATCTCCGGCCTTGCCATTCTTGGGGTCATTTACATAGTAGACGTTCTTGCCGTTGGTCTTGTCCACACCTGCCCATTCGTATCCATAGAAAGCCAACGTGGACTGACCTTCCCGGTATACATATTGCGCACGGCTGTCGCTACTGGGGGGGGCGTACCAGATAATGTCCGCACCGCCATACAACTCTTTCACCTCAGAACGGAGGAAGGTTGCGTTGACACCGGCACTCCATAACCATCCTTTACTATCAATGATGTCACCACTCAACTCCACCTCTACCCCATGGTTGTTGATGCATCCTACGTTCCGCAACGTAGAGGAAAATCCCGTAACCATCGAAATGGGAACATCCTGGAGCAGGTTCTTCGAATCACGGTTGAAGTATTCTACCGTACCGCGCAGACGCTGACCGAAGAAGCCGAAGTCGATACCCTCATTCGTGTTGTAGCTCGTCTCCCAAGACAGCTTGTCATTGGTGACGGTAGTGATTGTACCGCCCGGGTTACCCATGTACTTACTGGTATAGCTCATCAAGCTCATATAGCCGTAATTGTCCGAAGGCAGCGTACCGTTAATACCATAAGAGGCACGTATACGCAGGTTGCTCAGGAAAGAATATTTGCTCATAAAACCCTCGCGCATGATGTTCCACGCTCCTGCCACTGACCAGAAGTTTCCCCAACGTTCCTGCTTGCTGAGCCGGGAAGAACCGTCGCGGCGGTAAGAACCGGAAATGAAGTAGCGTTCATCGTAATTATAATCCAACTTGGAGAGCACGGACACCATCGAGTTTCCCCAGGAATATCCGGCAGAAGTCTGCGTTCCGGCAGTAGAAACTGTATGAATGGTGCTGACCGCAAGATTGCTTCCTGTGGCACGCACATAGTCTGTCTTGTTCTTCTCCGCTTCGAAACCCACCATGGTGCCAACTGTGTGTTTGTCGAAGGTGCCGGTATAATTGGCGGTAGTGGAGGTAACCATCTTCTCGTATGTAGTACGGTATTCGTTGACATTCCCATTGTCTGCCGAGCCTTTATAGTGATTGGCACTGTAATAGATATAGTCTTTTACAGTAGTATTGTCGTAAGAGTAGATAGAACGAAGGTCCAGGCCCGGCATCAGATGCAGGGTGAGCGTCTCCGCAGCCATGATTTTGGTACTGGTAGAACCGTTCTCCCACTCTTTGTCATAATAAAGCCCATTGTAGGCGTAGCTACCGTAACGTTCGGTCCAGAGCTCGCCGGTCTTGTAATCAGTGGGCCAGTAAAGTCCCCACAGCAAGTTACGGGTCTGCATGAAGTAATTACTGCCCGTGTTGCGTGTATCATTATAACCGCTTTTCTTGGTACGCGCCAGGCTGGCATTGGTGGTCAGTTCAAGGAATTTCCCCACCTTCTGGGTGAGGTTCAGGCGACCGGAAACACGGTCGAAGCTGTTCATCTTCAAACGTCCTTCGTCCTGGGTATAGGAAAGGGAAGTGTAATAGTTGGTATTCTGCGTAGCACCGCTGACGGACATATCGTAGGTCTGGTAAATGGCGGTACGGAAATATGCCTTGTCCCAATCGTAGTATTTGCCTCCACGCCCGGAGTTGTCGTACTCAAGGATATTGACGTTCTCGTAAGCTCCCGTACCATTTGTGGTAAATTGGTAGCCATGTTTGTTGAAACGGCTGTTCAACTGGCCTATGGCATAGGCTGCCGCCTTTTCGTCCGTTTCGCCCTTACCGCTTGTACGGGCATCGTGAAATACGGTGTAGAGCATATTCACATTCTCCTGTACGCTGGCCGTTTCATAGTTGTCCGTTGCCCAGCAGGGCGTGAAGCCCACTTCGGCTTTCAGCGTCACCACCGGCTTGCCAATCTGTCCTTTTTTGGAATGACGCCGTTTGCCGCACGCGACCCATAAAGCGAGCTGGCCGCCGCATCTTTCAATACAGAAATAGATTCGATGTCTTCCGGGTTCAACGTATTCATGATGTTGTTGGTAGAATAGAGCTCACCGCTCATCTGCCCCGTATTGCCCGAAGAGACCGGAACACCGTCCACTACATACAACGGTTCATTCCCGGCATTCATAGAACCTATGCCACGGATGCGGATGGCCGGTGCGGAACCCGCCTGGCCGGAATTATTCGTCAGTTGCAAGCCCACTTTACCGTTCAACGCGTTTTCAAAGCTGGTCGTCGGAATGTCTTTCAGCGCATCCGCTTTCACTAAAGAAGCCGAACCTGCATAGCTGCTCTTTTTGGCCGTGCCGTAAGCCACCACCATCACTTCATCCAACAGTTCCGAATCCGATTTCAGCACCACCTTCATAGCAGGCTTTATGGCAGCTTCTACTTTCTGCATACCTACAAAAGAGACAATCACTGTCTTTGCCGTGCCCGGCACATTCAAGATTGTAAATTTACCTTCGATATCGGTCACGGCCCCCAGCGTTGTACCCTTCACCAATACCGATGCCCCAATAATCGGCTCATTGTTGTCCTCGGCAAATACTGTTCCCGAGACCGTAGACGTCTGAGCCATCACTCCTGCCCCCATAACCAGGCAGACAATGATTAACAAGAAGAATTTCTTTCTCATGCTTCTCTTCCTTAAAATTAGTCAATCAAAACACTTTTTAATATCCAAACGCTGCAAAGGTATGTATCTTTTTCAAAAAGAAAAGCAATAGTATTCAAAAAGCTTCATTTTGATTGTATTTTAAGCTAAACACAAGCAATATGTCTATAGCCTAAGCATTCCAAGCAATAAGTATGATGCTGGATACGGAAATATAAGCAATGCCAAAGAAGATATATCCGGATTTTAAGATATGACACGTCCCGGCATACAACTTTTTTCGTAACTTTGCACAGTTTTAAAATACACTGAACGAATGGAGTTTAAGTATGACGTTATTGTAATCGGCGCCGGACACGCAGGATGCGAAGCCGCTGCCGCTGCTGCAAACCTGGGTTCGAAGACTTGTCTTATCACAATGGATATGAACAAAATCGGACAGATGAGTTGTAACCCGGCAGTGGGAGGCATCGCCAAAGGACAGATAGTACGCGAAATAGACGCCTTGGGAGGATATATGGGATTGGTGACAGACCAGACAGCCATACAGTTCCGTATACTGAACCGTTCCAAAGGTCCCGCTATGTGGAGCCCGCGCGCACAGTGCGACCGCAACAAATTTATCTGGGCATGGAGAGAAATTCTGGAAAATATCCCCAACCTGCATATCTGGCAGGATACCGTGCAGGAAATCCTCGTTGAAAACGGTGAGATTACGGGAGTAGTAACACTATGGGGAGTAACGTTCCATGCCAAATGTGTAGTACTCACCGCAGGAACTTTCCTCAATGGACTGATGCACGTGGGACGTACCATGCTTCCAGGTGGACGTATGGCAGAACCTGCATCCTACCAATTAACCGAATCCATCGCAAAGCATGGCATCACCTTTGGACGCATGAAGACGGGAACCCCCGTACGCATAGATGGACGCAGCGTGCATTATGAGGATATGGAAATCCAAGACGGAGAATGTGACTTCCACAAGTTCTCGTTCATGGACACTCATGTACGCCATTTGAAACAGCTCCCTTGCTGGACCTGCTTCACCAACGAAGAAGCACACCGCATCCTGCAGGAAGGTCTGCCGGATTCTCCCCTTTTCAACGGACAAATCCAAAGTATCGGCCCACGTTATTGCCCCAGTATAGAAACCAAGATTGTGACTTTCCCCGACAAACCGCAGCACCAGCTTTTCCTGGAGCCCGAAGGGGAAACAACCCAAGAGCTCTACTTGAATGGATTCTCTTCTTCATTGCCCATGAACATCCAGATTGCAGCATTGAAACAGATACCGGCGTTCAGAGCCCTCGTCATCTACCGCCCGGGCTATGCCATCGAATACGACTTCTTTGACCCCACCCAACTGAAACATACGCTGGAAACGAAGAATATAAAGAATCTGTTCTTTGCCGGACAAGTAAACGGAACAACCGGTTACGAGGAAGCTGCCGGACAAGGAATCATGGCTGGCATCAACGCCCACATCAATTGCCACGGCGGAGAGCCGTTCACCCTTGCAAGGGATGAAGCATATATCGGCGTTTTAATCGACGATTTGGTAACAAAAGGCGTGGACGAGCCTTACCGTATGTTTACTTCCCGTGCCGAATATCGCATCCTGCTCCGTATGGATGATGCGGACATGCGACTCACGGAAAAAGCCTGGAAGCTGGGACTCGCCAAGGAAGAGCGGTACAAGCTGCTGACAGAAAAACGTGAAGCCGTGAACCGGATTATAGACTTCGCGCGGAATTACTCGATGAAACCGGCATTAATCAATCCGGTATTGGAGCAGCTCGGCACAACTCCACTGCGCCAGGGATGCAAATTGATAGATTTGATAAACCGTCCGCAGATAACGATTGAGAACATTGCCGAACACGTCAGTACCTTTAAACGAGAACTGGATAAAATATCCGATAGAAAGGAAGAAATTGTAGAAGCTGCAGAAATACTCATCAAGTACGAGGGATACATCGGACGCGAACGGATTATTGCGGATAAATTGGCAAGATTGGAAAGCATCAAGATAAAAGGTAAGTTTGACTATAATTCCATTCAATCCCTTTCTACCGAAGCTAGACAGAAGCTGATGAAGATAGATCCGGAAACAATAGCCCAAGCGAGTCGGATTCCGGGAGTATCTCCAAGCGACATCAACGTGCTACTGGTACTTTGCGGACGATAGAGCGCAAAGTTCCACGTGAAACAAAGAATTCAATAAACGTATTAAATAAACTGATTATGAGCAAAGAAACTCTTACCAAAAGCATCCGAGAAATACCCGACTTCCCCATTCCGGGAATTCTATTCTACGATGTAACTACCTTGTTCAAGGAGCCTACCGCCTTGCAGGAACTCTCGGACACACTATACGAGATGTATAAAGACAAAGGCATCACCAAAGTAGTGGGTATAGAATCAAGAGGATTCATTATGGGCCCCATTCTCGCCACCAGACTGGGGGCAGGCTTCGTACCTATCCGCAAGCCGGGAAAGCTTCCTGCAGAAACCATTGAAGAAAGCTATGATAAAGAATATGGCAAAGACACCGTGCAGATGCACAAGGATGCCATCAATGAAGACGATGTAGTATTGCTACACGACG
>ERZ779725.1649-NODE-1649-length-11857-cov-2.430774_pt1 | contig 11857 bp, 7 predicted proteins | sample MGYA00511890_ERZ779725 | MGnify/ENA primary metagenome ERZ779725 (study PRJEB29588, sample SAMEA2148549) | human gut metagenome | biome: human gut; feature: human-associated habitat; material: faeces | place: Denmark | collected 2008/2010 ...
AAAAATTTAAGGTAACGGCTATTGCAGAGCCTGTTCCCGAAAAAAGAGAATACCTTGCAAAGCTTCACAACATTCCTGAGGACAGGCAGTTTGCAACTTGGGAGGAACTTTTGGCACAGGGAAAAATCGCTGATATTGCAATGATTTGCACGCAGGACAGAGACCACTTTGCACCTGCTATGAAAGCAATGGAACTGAAATATGACTTACTTTTGGAAAAGCCTATTTCTCCGTTCCCCGAAGAATGTAAAAAAATTGCACAGGCGGCAAAGGATAACAACGTAAAAGTTTTGGTTTGCCATGTTCTGCGATATACCAACTTCTACAAAACAATAAAGAATTTCATTGACGACGGCAAGCTCGGCGAAATAATGAATATAGATCACACCGAGGGCGTCGGAAACATTCATCAAAGCCACAGCTTTGTAAGAGGAAACTGGAAAAATTCCGACGAATCCGCGCCTATGATTCTTGCAAAATCATGTCATGATACTGATTTGTTGCAATGGCTTATAGATAAGCCCTGCACGAAGGTACAGTCTTTCGGTTCGCTTTCTTACTTCAAAAAAGAAAATGCGCCCGAGGGCTCTCCCGAATACTGCATGGACGGCTGTCCCGCAAAAGACACTTGCTACTACTACGCTCCCAATCTTTACAAAAAAGGCGAATGGGCGGAGTGCTTAAGAGATATTGTTGCAAATAAATTTGAGCCTACGGACGATGAAGTAAACGAAGCTTTAAGACACGGACCGTACGGAAAATGCGCTTTCAAATGCAACAACAACGTTGTTGACCATCAGGTTGTAAATATGCAGTTCGGCGATGATAAATACGTAACATTCACAATGTCCGCATTCAACAAAGGCGGAAGAACGACAACAATAATGGGAACAAAGGGTGAGCTTCATGCAAATATGGAGGACAGCTCAATCACATTTTACAGCTTTGAAACTAAAAAGACCGAAGTTATCATGGAACCCGACAAGAATTTTGACGATACGATAAACGGAGGACACGGCGGCGGAGACGCAGGCATAATGAATGATCTGTATGACTTTATTGCAAACGATAAACCTTCAAAATCCGTTTCGGATATTTCGGTTTCATGCAAAAACCACTTGATTAATTTTGCCGCAGAAGAAGCAAGAGTAAACGGCGGCGTTATAGATATGGAAGAATATGAGAGGAGCTTATAAAATGCAGTACAATTTGAAAGAGATACTTAAGCATTTCAATTTCGATGTACAAACGGCGCCGTACGGAAACGGACTAATCAACGAGACATTTCTTATTGAATCTGACCCGTCATACATCTTGCAAAGAATTAACACAAAGGTTTTCCGTGAGCCTGAAGGACTTATGGAAAATATACTTAACGTAACGGAATTTTTGAGAAAGAAAATTATCGCAAACGGCGGAGACCCCGACCGTGAAACACTTTCGCTGATACTTACAAACGACGGCAAAAGCTACTACAAGGCAGACGAGGACGCATATTTCAGAATTTATAAATTCATTGACAATTCATGCACGATTGATTATCCCGAAACCATGGAACAGCTTGCAAGCGGTGCTAAAGCATTCGGCAAATTTCAAAGAATGCTTGATGATTTTCCTGCCGAAACGCTTTATGAAACAATACCCGATTTTCATAATACACCCGTCAGATTCGAGGCTTTCAAAAAAGCCGTTAAAGATGATGCTGCAGGCAGACTTAAGGACGTCCAAAAAGAAGTGGAATTTTTCATGGCAAGAGAAAATTACGCAAGCATAGTTACCGACGGCATAAAAAGCGGTGATATTCCTCTGCGTGTTACGCATAACGATACAAAATTCAATAACGTTCTTTTTGATAAGGACACAAAGGAAGGCGTATGCGTTATTGACCTTGATACGGTTATGCCGGGTTCGCTTTTGTATGATTACGGCGACGCTCTGCGTTTTGCAGGCTCAAGCGGTGCGGAGGACGAAGTGGATTTATCCAAAATCTATTTCAATTTGGACGCATACAAATATTTCACTCTCGGCTACCTTTCCGAATTAAAGCCGTATCTCACAAAAAGAGAAACAGAGCTTATTCCTTTTTCCGTTAAGCTTATGACATTTGAATGCGGAATCCGTTTCTTGGGCGACTACCTAAACGGAGATACATATTTCAAAACCACAAGGGAGCATCATAACCTTGACCGTGCACGCACGCATATAAAGCTTATCGCGGATATGGAATCCAAAAAGGACGAAATGCACGCAATCTTATCCGACATACTGAAAAACGTGTAACTTAATATTCTAAAAAAAGCAAGCAGAAACAAACTGCTTGCTTTTTTTAATCTGCGTTGCCGCCGATAGGATTTATTTTTGCGGTGTATGATGTTACGGTAAGCTTTGCCATCATGGTGCGGTTTAAAACATTTTTGTTGTAGCTGAAATTTTCATCTTTAACATAAGATTTCAGCATAATATCCATTGCCTTTTCCTTTTCGCAGTCCTCCAAAAATGCAATTTCAGCCGTTCCCATAAAGCATTTATACCGCATTGTTACATCTTTTTTATCATAGGTTATTTCCGTTTTGTGCGCACAGTCCATTTCAAAGGAACAGACTTTGTTTTTCTTCATAAGTTCGTATTTGCGCCCTGCTGTTGCACCGTGAATATAAAAATAAATTTGTTTATCTACAATTTCATATCCAAAGCTTAAAGGTACTATATACGGGCAGTTTTCGTCCGACAGTCCGAGGCGAATTGTGCCGCACTCCGAAATAATCTGCTTTATTTCTTCAAAATCGGTTACTTCTCTGTCTTTTCGTCTCATATGTATTCCTCATTTTATCTGCCAGTCAATCGGTGTCTGCCCCGTTCTTTGCAGAAATTCATTTGCCTTTGAAAAATGCTTACAGCCGAAAAATCCACGGTAAGCCGAAAGCGGACTTGGGTGAGCCGTTTCCAAAACAAGGTGCGCAGGGTTTGTAACAAGCGCGCGCTTTTCCCGTGCATTGCTTCCCCAAAACATATAGACAACAGGCTTTTGACGGGAATTTAAAAGTCTGATAATCTCTGATGTAAAAATTTCCCAGCCGCAGTTTCTGTGCGAATTTGCCTCCGCGCGGCGTACCGTAAGCACGTTGTTAAGGAGAAGAACTCCCTGCTTCGCCCAATCGGACAAACATCCGTGATTCGGAATAGTACATCCCAAATCGTCATGAATCTCCTTATAAATATTAAGGAGCGACGGAGGAATTGTTACCCCCTTTTTCACGGAAAAGCTTAACCCGTGCGCCTGATTCGGTTCGTGATATGGGTCTTGTCCCAAAATTACAACCTTAACGTTTGAGTATGACGTATATTTAAGCGCATTAAAAATGTCATACATATCGGGATAGACCGTGTGATGCGAATATTCTTCTACCAAAAACTGCCGAAGCTTAAGATAATACGGCTTTGTAAATTCATCTCTTAAGAGTATATCCCATTCGTTACCAAATTTTACCACCACGGTCTCCCCTTTCGTTTTTGTTTATTTTATCTTATTGACCTTCAAATCCCATATTTCGTTTGCATAAGCACGGATTGTTTCATCGCTTGAGAAACGTCCCGATTTTGCAATATTGAACGCCGACATCTTAAGCCACTTCATTCTGTTATTTTTATAGATGCTGTAAGCCTTTCTCGTTTCTTCAACATAAGGCACAAAATCTTCAAGAACGAAATATTCGTCATTTCTGTTTACAACAGAATCGAAAATCGGCATAAATTCGCCCGGATTTGCGTCTTTATAGAAATCACCCTTTAAGGTATCCAAAATTCTCTTTATTTTATAGTTGGAATCATAGATATTCTTATTGTTATATGCGCAGTTTCTGTAACGTTCCAAAACCTCGGATACGCTTAATCCGAACGTGAATATGTTTTCGTCGCCGACTGCCTCCGCAATTTCTATGTTTGCGCCGTCCATTGTTCCCAAGGTGAGAGCGCCGTTCATCATGAATTTCATGTTGCTTGTTCCCGACGCTTCTTTTGACGCTGTTGAAATCTGTTCGGAAATATCAGCCGCAGGGAAAATATGCTGTGCAAACGAAACGTTATAGTTTTCCAAGAATACAACCTTGATTTTATCCTTTGTGTCGGGGTCGTTGTTTACAAGGTTTGCAACGGAGTTTATAAATTTAATCGTAAGCTTTGCATATGCATAACCAGGAGCTGCTTTTCCACCGAACATAAACGTTACGGGCTGGAATATCGCTTTGGGGTTATCCTTAACTTCAAAATACAGCCACAAAATACGAAAAGCGTTCAAAAGCTGTCTCTTATAAGCATGTATTCTCTTAACCTGAATATCAAAAATCGTGTTCGGGTCGATAACCGTTCCCTGTTTGTTTTTGATAAACTCGGCAAGTCTTACTTTATTTTCATATTTTATTTTATCAAGCTCTTTCAAAAATTCTTCGTTATCGCAGAAGCCTTTTTTATAAAGGTCATCAAGCTTTAACGGGTCTGTTATAAACGAATTTCCTATACTCTTTGTGATAAGCTTTGTAAGTCCTTCGTTTGAATCAACAAGCCATCTTCTGTGCGTGATACCGTTTGTTTTGTTATTAAACTTATTCGGCGTTGTCATGTAATAATCATGGAAAAGCTGGTCTTTTAAAATCTGCGAATGAACAGCCGCAACACCGTTTACGCTATGACAGCCCGCAACGCACATATTAGCCATATTTATAACGTCATTCTGAATTATCGCCATATATGCAACCTTGCCGTCATCGCCCGGATAAATCTCATAAAGCTCACTGCAAAGGCGTTTATTGATTTCTTCCGTTATCATGAATATTCTCGGAAGCAGGCTCTTATACATCGAGATAGGCCATTTTTCCAAAGCTTCGGGCATTATTGTATGGTTTGTGTAAGAAAGTGTTTTTGTAGTAATATCCCACGACTGCTCCCACGGAAGCTCATATTCGTCAACAAGTATTCTCATAAGCTCGGGAACACAAAGCGCAGGGTGCGTATCATTTATATGAATTGCAACGTGTTTGTACAAATCTTCGATTTTGTTGCCGTTTTTGAGGTAGCTTTTTATAATCGAATGTATGCCTGCACAAACAAAGAAATACTGCTGTTTAAGTCTCAAAAGCTTATTGGAATAGTTTGAATCGTCGGGATACAAAACGTCGGAGATAGCACGTACCGACTGTCTGTATTCAACTGCGCTCGAATATTCGCCTCTTGAGAACTTGGAAAAGTTAAATTCTTCGTCCTCCTTAGGCTCTGCACTCCAAAGGCGCAGTCTGTTTACAATGTGATTTCTGTAACCCAAAATAGGAGTATCGTACGGAATAGCGATTACGCCGTCATAATTCTGATGAATAAACTTTAATTTTCCGTCTGTATATTCCGTAATAACCTCGCCGTAGAAAGGAACTTCAACAGCGTCCTGTGATTTTCTCGTTTCATAAATATTTTCCATGCTGAGCCAGTTATCAGCTTCTTCAACCTGATAGCCGTCAACGATTTTCTGTCTAAAAAGTCCGTGTCTGTAGCGTATGCCGTTGCCGTGTCCCGCATAACCGCAAGCCGCAAGCGAGTCCAAAAAGCAAGCCGCAAGACGACCCAAGCCGCCGTTACCCAAACCTGCATCAGGCTCTATGTGCATAACCTTGAATATGTCAAAGCCCATATCGGAAAGAACTTTTTTCATATCGTCAAAAAGGTTTAAACCCGATAAATTCTTTCGGAGCGCTTTACCCATAAGAAATTCAAGTGAAAAATAGTAAACCTGCTTAACGTTATGGTCTTTATAATATTTTTTGGATTTTACCCACTCTTTTCCGACAAGCTCACGAACGAGATTGCCGAGTGCAAAATACATATCTCTGTCGGTTGCGTCCTCCAGGGAAACGTTTCTTGAAGCCGCAAGCTCATCTATAAGCTTATTTTTTATTTCTTCTCTTGTAAGTTTTTCATGTTTAGGCTCTGTTTTTTTAGCGCTTGTTTTTACGGTTTTAGCCGTTTTTTCCGCCTTTGGCGCTTTTTCAGCCTTCGGTGCGGTTTGCTCTTTTGTTTTTTCCGACACCTTCGGAGCTTTCGTTTCTGCTTTTACGGCTTTGGGCGCCGTTACTTCCTTATTAACCGCAGTTTGAGCGGTTTTCTTTACTGTTTCTTTCTTTTTTTGCATAATATATCAATCCTTTCTGTTGTTATCGATGTCATCGGCCTTGAATATCGCCCATGAATACGGAGGCATTATGATGCCGTATTTGTTATAAACGCTGTCGCTTGCTCCGAAAATTCTTTCACCGATATTCTGTGCCTTAATGAATGCCGCATCACCGTTGCAGGCGGCGAAAATCAAATTGCCCCGTCTGTAGCATACGGCATTTTGGTCGGCGTAAAGTACATTCATTACGCCTGTAAAGCTGTTCTTATATTTTAATCTTATTTCTGCAAGTGATTTATGAAAATCCAATATGGAAAAATCTTCTTTTCCGTACGGATATGTCATTCTGTTATAAGGGTCTCTGTAACCCTGCAATCCTACCTCGTCTCCGTAATAGATACAAGGTATGCCGGGCAATGTAAACTGAAGAAATACGCTCATGAGAAGTCTTTTTTTGCTCTTTTCGTATTCCTCCGCCGTCATTTTATAACTGCCTTGATTCTTTAGAAGTACATTTTTTTGATTAAGCGCCGTTATGGCACGCAATGTGTCATGTGTGCTTATGCTGTTCATAAGAACGTCAAGCGACTGGGGAGGATAATTTTCGACTATGCTCATAACGCTCTGTGAGAAATCCGTTCCCTTTCCTCCGCAGGCAAAATCGAGAATTGCATTTCTGAACGGATAATTCATAACGCTGTCAAGCTGATTTCCCAAAAGGTAACGACGCTTTATGCCGTAGCTTTCCTTTGTTGTGGCGTCCTCCCAAACCTCGCCTATAATAAGAGAATCCTGATTAAGTTTTTTCACGGTTTTGCGAAGTGCGTCTATAAACGCGTCGGGAAGCTCGTCGGCAACGTCAAGCCGCCAGCCTGATATTCCCATATCGTTCCAAAATTTCAGCACACCGTTTTCGGGGTCGGTTATAAAACTCATGTAGGACGGGTCTGTTTCGTTTACGTTCGGCAGGTTTTTAAAGCCCCACCAGCATTCGTATTCGTCATGATTTTTTCCGAAAGTATACCAGGTGTAATAAGGCGAGTCTTTGCCTTGGTATGCGCCTTTTTCGGGATAATGACCGAATTTGTTGAAATATATGCTGTCATCACCGGTATGGCTGAATACTCCGTCAAGAATAATTTTTATATCACGTTTTTTCGCTTCCTTAACCAAACGTGAAAAATCCTCATTTGTTCCGAGATACGGGTCGGCATTTTTATAATCCGCCGTACTGTAACGGTGATTGGCGCCGCTTTCAAAAATCGGGTTTAAATAAATAATATTTACCCCCATAGATTTGATGTAATCAAGTTGTTCAATAATTCCGTCAAAATTACCGCCGTAAAAATCGTTTGCGGTATATTTCGGAACATCATAGATATATTCGGGAATTTCGTCCCATTTTTTATGAAGCTTTCGCTCGCTTTTGACTTCGGGAATACTGTATTTTTTGCTTCTTTTGAAACGGTCGGGGAAAATCTGATACATTATACCGCCTTTTGCCCAGTCGGGAGTTTTGAAATCCTCGCCGTAAACCGTAAGCTGCCACATCGAAAAATTGCTCTGCGTTATGCGGTACGTATCGGCGGCATTGTAATCCTTTAACACAAGGCGTCCGTTTTCACATTCACCCGTTTTGATTCCCTGCTCCGAATTTATTATAAAATAATATCTGTAGATTCCCGTTTCCTTAAATGAAAGATTCGCGCTGTATTTATGCATACCGTCAAAAAATCCGACATAGCTTAAATAATGCTCCGTATGCACAAAATCATTTTTCAAAATCACAATACGCACGCTGTCGATATAAACACCGTCTGCCGCAGTTACGCTGAACATGACGCTCGTGTTTTCCTTTACCGCGCCGAACGGCGATTTATAAAAGCTGTTTTTTGAATCAAAATTAACAATCATACACGTTCCTCCATGTCTCGAAAATATAGTAATCCCATACTTCCGATACTGATATTATATAACTTTATCGGGGAAATGTCAAGAAAATAAAAGTTTTTTGGACTCAAAAATCGGATTTTCATTAAAAACATATAATTAATTGTATATAATTTTCCTAAAATTAATACAATATTTTTGTAGAATATGTAAAACTTATACAAATTTACTGAAAAGACTTTATTTTATCACAAATATATAGTATAATATAAATAAAAAAGATATGTTCGACACATTTGTATTTTTTTATTAAGAATTTTATGATATACTATATAGCACACTGATTCGGAGGCAACAGTAAAATGAGAAAAAAACAAGCAGAAAAAAAGCAGACAAAAAAAGAAGAAAAAAAAGAATTTATACTGCCCGATACAAGCCTGGCAGAATACTTATTTCACGAAGGAACAAACTATTGCGCCTGGGAATTTATGGGAGCTCATCTTTATGATGATTACTGTGTTTTCAGAGTTTGGGCGCCGAAAGCGTCGAGCGTTTACGTTACGGGAGATTTTTGCTCCTGGCAGCCGAAGGCACACATTGCACGACGCATTACGGACGGCGGAATTTTTGAATGTGTTATCGAAAACGTAAAAGAATTTGATACCTACAAATATCTTATAGTAACACCCGACGGCAGAGAAATTTTAAAGGCTGACCCGTACGGATTTCATATGGAGACACGTCCGCAGACGGCTTCAAAGGTTTATTCGCTCGATTCATACGAATGGAATGATAAAAAATGGATGGACGAACGCAAGGAAGCGCCCTACAAAAAGCCCGTAAATATTTACGAAGTGCATTTCGGCTCCTGGAAAAGATATAAGGACGGAAACGTATTTTCATACAAAAAAATGGCGCAGGAGCTTATCCCCTACTTAAAAAGCATGAATTATACGCACGTTGAACTCATGCCGATGAGCGAATACCCTTATGATAAATCATGGGGTTATCAGGTTACGGGATATTATGCGCCGACTTCACGCTACGGCGAACCTAAAGATTTTATGTATTTCATAGACGAATGTCATAAAAACGGAATCGCCGTTATTTTGGACTGGGTTCCCGCACATTTTCCGAAAGACGAAAACGGTCTTTACGAATTTGACGGAAGCTGCTGTTATGAATATGAAAACCCCAAAAAGCGCGAGCATGCCGATTGGGGAACGAGAATTTTTGACTACGGAAAGCCCGAGGTTTTGTCTTTCCTTATTTCAAATGCGTGCTTTTGGTTTTCAAAATATCATGTTGACGGCTTAAGAGTTGACGCTGTTGCGTCTATGCTTTATCTTGACTACGGAAAGCGCACGGGCGAATGGGAGCCGAACAAATACGGCGGAAACGGCAATCTGGAGGCTATTGAATTTTTCAAAAAACTTAATTCGAGAGTATTTTCGGAATATGAAGGAATACTTATGATAGCCGAGGAATCCACGGCATGGCCGAAAATCACCTATCCCGTTCATGACGGCGGACTTGGTTTTAACTATAAATGGAATATGGGCTGGATGAACGATACGCTTTCGTATATGCGCACCGACCCGCTTTACAGAAAAGGTATTCATAATAATCTCACCTTTTCGCTTACGTATGCTTTTTCGGAAAATTATGTGCTTCCGCTGTCGCATGACGAGGTTGTGCATATGAAAGGCTCGTTAATCGGAAAAATGCCCGGAGATGAAAAAACAAAATTTGCAAATTTGCGTGCGTATTTGGGATATATGTATGCGCACCCCGGAAAAAAGCTTCTTTTTATGGGCGGAGATATTGCGCAGAAAAAGGAATGGAACGAATCGGAGGAGCTTGACTGGGGTATCTTAAAAAATGACCTTAACAAAAAATATCAGCATTTTATAAAAGAACTTAATAAATTCTACAAAAGCGAACCCACGCTCTGGGAATGCGATGATTCCTGGGACGGCTTTGACTGGGCAAGCTGTGATGACGATAACAACAACGTTATTTCGTTTTACAGAAAAGACACGGCGGAAAATACCGTGCTTGCGGTATGTAATTTTTCATCGTTAAATCATGAAAATTATAAGCTCGGCGTCGAAAAAAGCGGAAAATATAATCTCGTTTTTTCCACAGATATGAAAGATTTCGGAGGAAGTACGGATAAGCTCACCTCATACACGGCAAAAAAAGGCGAGCAGCACGGCAAGCACTATTATCTCTCACTGAACATACCGCCTTTTTCCACAATCTTCTTATATAAAAAGAATATTCGTAAACATACAAGAAAGGACTTGAAAAATCAATGATCAGAAAAAAAGAAATGGTTGCAATGCTCCTTGCCGGAGGAGCGGGAAACCGACTTTACGTCCTGACAAAGGAGCGTGCAAAGCCTGCCGTTCCTTTCGGTGGAAAATATAAAATAATCGATTTTCCTATTTCAAACTGCGTAAATTCATCAATTGATACGGTAGGTGTGCTGACGCAGTATCAGCCGCTTGAGCTGAACGCATATATCGGAAACGGTCAGCCGTGGGACTTGGACCGTATGTACGGCGGAGTAAGTATTCTGCCCCCGTACGTTGCGGGACCTACGGGACATTGGTATAAGGGAACGGCGAACGCAATTTACCAAAACCTAAACTTCCTTGACCAGTTCTCACCCGAATATGTTCTCATACTTTCGGGCGACCACATCTACAAAATGGATTATGCAAAAATGCTCGATTATCATAAATCGAAAAATGCAGAACTTACAATTGCGGTTTTAAACGTTACTATGGAAGAAGCGACACGCTTCGGAATACTTAACACAAATCCCGATAATTCGGTATATGAATTTGAAGAAAAGCCAAAGCATCCGAAATCAACGAATGCGTCTATGGGTATATATATCTTTAATTATAAGGATTTAAAGGAATATCTTATAAAAGACGAAGCGGACGAAAACTCCGAAAACGATTTCGGAAAAAACATTATACCTGCCATGCTCGCAGACAAAAAGCGGATATTTGCTTATCCGTACGAGGGCTACTGGAAGGACGTGGGAACAATCGATTCCCTTTGGGAGGCTAATATGGATTTATTAAATCCGAAGCTTCCGCTTAATTTGAGAGACCCGTTATGGAGAATATACAGCCGTCATTCGGACACCGTTCCCCACTATGTTGCGGATTCGGCAATTATAAGAAATTCAATTATTTCTTCGGGCTGTGAAATATACGGAAACATAAACTACAGCGTTATCTTCTCCGACAATACCGTCGGCAGAGATACAAACATAAATTATTCGGTGCTTATGCCGAATGTAAAGGTCGGAGAAAATGTTTCGATTAATTATGCCATCGTTGCGGACGATTGCGTCATAGAGGACGGAGCCGTTATAGGAGCCGCTCCCGAAAACTGCAAAGAGGGCGAATGGGGCATAGCCGTAATCGGTCAGGGTTCGGTCATAAAAGCAGGTCAGGTTGTTCTGCCCCGTCAAATTGTATAGAAAGGATATGGAGATAAATGAACGCATTCAGCATTATATTTTCCGACGCATTCTGCGGTGAAAGAATCGGCGAGCTTACGGCAAAAAGAAACCTTGCTTCCACCCCTTTCGGCGGAAGATACCGTTTTATAGATTTTATTCTCTCGTCATTGGTAAACGCACGTGTTCCGAATGTGGGAGTAATAACGAGAAGCAATTACAGTTCCCTGCTCGACCATTTGGGAAGCGGTAAGGACTGGGATTTGAGCCGAAAAAACGGCGGTCTTAAAATACTCGCTCCGTTTGCGGAATCGAACGGAAGAAACATT
>ERZ779725.1651-NODE-1651-length-11844-cov-2.459835_pt1 | contig 11844 bp, 6 predicted proteins | sample MGYA00511890_ERZ779725 | MGnify/ENA primary metagenome ERZ779725 (study PRJEB29588, sample SAMEA2148549) | human gut metagenome | biome: human gut; feature: human-associated habitat; material: faeces | place: Denmark | collected 2008/2010 ...
CCCCCCCGCCGAGGGAAATCCGAAAAAGCTTTTGGACAACAATATTCCTCTCCTTTATTCAGAGGACAGAGAACGCAGTAACGGTACATCTTTTATTACCGTAAGAATAGGCAAGTCGGACTATGTTTTTGGACAGGATTACGGATTTTTCGGGCTTTCTTCCAAGCTCGGAACTCCGGTGGTAAGCGAGGAGGGCAGACTTCTCACAATCCCCTGGACTATAAAGGGCGTAACCGTTACGTTAAAAGCGGCTCTATCGACAGATGAAGGCAGTGATATAACGGGAAACGTCGGTTTTTCATTTGATGTTAAGAACGAAAGCGGAAGGGACGAGGATATAAGCGTCCGCCTGCTTCTCGATACTTCTCTCGGGAACGATATCGACGCTCCGTATTTTGTGGTAGATGAGGCAATTACCCCCACGCTTACGGAAACGGAATATTCGGGTGCAGACGTTCCGAATCAGATCAGAAGCGTGGATTCGCTTTCAAGACCGACAAAGCTTTCTTATATCCTTACAAAGGGCTGGAACAATGGCTTTGAACCGAATAAGGTTATACTTGCTCATTGGGCGCATCTCGCAAATACGAGATACAACTATACGGCGGATAACTACTGCGATTTTACAAACTATTCCAATGATTTTAAAGAACCTGACTCGGCGGCGGCGATTTACTGGGAAAATAAGACAGTTAAAAACGGCGAGACATTTACGGGTGAAATGCTTTACGGTATAGGCAACTTTTCGCAGGATAAAGAGAGCGAAGTGGGGATAAACGTAACGGCGGGCAGAGTAGAACTTGATGATACAAAAACCGCTTACAAAAACGACGGTAAAATCGATGTTGTTGTCGAGATTGACAACACGGCGGATACGGCGACGGAGCTTGCGGGCGTAACGCTCGACCTCACGCTTTCGGATAAGGAATTTACGGTTGTTTCGGGCGATATACAGCCCACATACAACAAAATCGAAAAAGGCGAAATAAAAACGCTTAAATATACTCTTAGGGCAGTGCCTCAGGAGGAAATCACGGCAGGCTCGATTTATGCGTCTTTGCGTGCCACAACACTGCTTTCCGACGGTACTTTAAAGGACGTTGAAACGGCAGCGCAGAAAAATGTAATTCTGCCGTCCGTAAGCGGAGAAGCTCCGAAGCTTCAGCTTAATAAAATCAATCCTCCAATTGTTTATACAAGCGGAGAAAAAACAGTAACAATTTCGGGAAAAATGGCGCCGTTTAAGGCTCTTTCCACAAACCAAGGCTGGGATTTGAGGCTTAAGCATACGAAGACGAACGACAGCGTGCTTATCGAGAAGAAAAACATTGCGTTTTTGGACGATGAGTATGAAAACATGAGTTTTTCGACCTCGAATGAGCTTATTGTCGGCGAATATGAAATCGTTTTTGAATTTACCGACCCGATTTTGAAGGACGCATTCGGAGATGCGGTTTCGTGTACCGAAAAGCTGACCGTTTCGTCCGATGAAAAGTATAAGCAGAAATCCTACGGCACAATTGCGCTTGTACGTACGACAGAGAATACCTCCTCAAAATATGACTTTTTCACTTTCCGCAACGAGGGCGAATACCTTAAATTTTATCACGGCGAGCTTTCCAAGAAAGGCGAAATATACGGCGAAAGTCTGAAATTTGACTTCGGCGGCGACAAGGAAAACATTTTAAAGCATGAGGTACTCCTCACCGTAAAAGGTAACCTGCGCGAAAACGAAAAGGGCGAGGGCGAAAACAAAAAACGCTATTGGCAGGCTGACGCCGCCGACGGCGACATAATAATAAACAATATGCTTTCCTATGAGGGCAAAAATCCGCTTGTTGTTTCCGAGGATAACGGAGAATTTAAAATTTCGGGCGACGGACTTTTGAAGGTTATAAATTCCATAAACGTTTGGAGAAGCAAGTGGAGCATAGGCGTTAATAACGGTATTACATATACGCTCGATACCATGCGCCTGGAAAAAGCAAACGGAAGCGGAACGGATTTAACGCTTTCTTTGGACGGCGCTGCGACGATGATTCAGTCAATCGGAGGCTTCCTTATAGATTTGAAATACGGTATATTAAGCTCGAATTGGTATGATAATTCGGACGGTACCGTTACATACGGCATAGGCTTCGGCGGAAGCATAAGTATTCCGATAAAGGCAAAGGACAAAAAAGAGGCAAAGGATTTGACAGCCGACCAGGAAGATATATCCGAAGAAATGAACAGCCTTTTTGACGAATCAATGACGGCTGACCAGGACGATATTTCGGGCGCAATGAATGACCTCTTTGACGAAACACCGAAAAACACCTCCGTACAGGATTCAAAGCTTAAGATGGATACAAAGCTTTCCGAAGGACAGCTTTCGGCGGCGGTAAACAACGTTCTTTTCGGAGAAAAGGGCGAGGTTGAAAAAGGATACGTTAAGGTTGAGGGAACAGGCTTTGTCGGAATAGACGCAGAGATGTCTCTTGCTCTTCCCAAAGATATTTTGGGTTCGCTTGTTTCAAACGCTCCCGGAATATATGCAAGCGTTAAAATCAACACGATAGATAACATATACGAAATAAACGCAGGTCTTAACATTAAGATAATCGAGTGCGAGGGTGTGCTTGCGTTTAAGCAGGTAAACGTTAAAAATAAGGACGTTATCGTACCCGATAAAATCGAATTTTATATCAGAGACGGACTCAAAATTCCCGTTGCGCCGCCCGTTTTATATATAGCAGGCTTGGGCGGCGGCATAAACGAGCTTGCCGATACGATAGGCGGAATTTGATAAGCTTCCTCCGCTTACGATTTTGCTTTATACAAAGCTTGAAGCGATAGGAACTCTTACGGGTGAATTTAATGCTAAGATCAGCCTTGAGGGCATGAGCCTTACGGGAAATATGAAGCTTAAACCTAAAAGTCTGGCAAAGGTGATGAACATAAACGCAGGTATAAGCGCACGCTGGGTTGAGCCGTGGGAGCTTAAAATGTACGGCGATGTAAACATCATTGACGGACTTATAAAGGGCGGTATAACCGTAACGATAGCAAACGATTATTTCTACGGCTACATTTATGCAAGCATATGTATACCCGATTCCGTTCCGTTTGTCGGCGGAAAAGAGCTTGCGGGTGTTGAAGCGGCGGTTTCCACCGACTTTATAGGCGCTAACATAAAAATTATCGGAATAAGCTTCGGCGTTATATACTATTGGACGGGCGACTTGTCGTTCGGCAAAAATATTGATTTGAGCGCACCCGCACGTTCGGGCGGAAACGGCATAAATTCCATGTCGCTTATGGGTTCCGAAGATTTGACGGGTTATTACGGTACAAACGTTCACGAACTCAGCGTACAGTCGGTAAGGAGTCCGATTGCCTTAATGGGCGGAAATGCGAAAACGGCAAGCGTTGACGTTAGAAACGCAGAGGGTCAGGACGCGCTTTTGATAGAAATTCCGTACAGCGGTGAGGGTGAACCGACCTTTGGCGAAATTAAACTGAAAAATCCCGACGGCAATATTGTTAATACTCATGACGAGGATAAAGCAAACGGCATTGACGCGAATATGCTCGTTCAGCACAGAGAGGATGGAAGCTTCATCTATGTAACCGTAACGGATAAAAGTCTTATCAAAAACGGTATTTGGACAGTTGAGTATACAACAGATAATATAACGATAAACACATTCTCGATGAACGGTGTTGACAATATCCCCGAACTTACGTCTGTTACATCGGCACATTCGTCAACCGATTCGTTTGATATAACGGCTTCGTGGAAAATCAGCGGAAATGCAGACCGCAAGGGAACCGTTGACGTATATCTTTCAGAGGACAAAGATATACTCGATAAGATAAAAACAAGCGAAAACGGCGGAGATAACCTGGGTGTGAATATACTTCATGAGGAAAACGCATTAACGCAGGACGGCACAAAAACGATAACGCTCCCCGATACGTTTGAAAGCGGTACGTACTACATGGTAACAACGCTTACAACTACGGACGGTATCACGCTTGCGATAGACAAAACCCCGATAGTGTTTAAGAATAATAAGCTTCCAAAAAAGGTTGAAAGCGTAAAAATTCTTTACGGCGGAAACGGCAATATCAGCGTTAGCGTAACAGACCCCGAAAATGCCGATTATACGCATTATTTGGCTGAAATTGTAAGTGCGGACGGCGATACGCTTGAAAATCACATTGGACAGTTTGAAAAGGGTAAAAATTTCGTATTCGGTAAGGAAGCGTATTTGGAGCCCGAAAAAACATATTATGTAAATATCCGTACCTTGAAAGAGGTTGAAGGCAAGCTTAATCCCGCTGATAAGGAAACAAGAACGCTTTATTACTACGGCGATGATATCGTTTCATCAAATACGCTTGTATTTCCGACGCTCAAAAAACCTGTTTTGACAGACTTTAAGACAAACTTCGATACCTCAAAGGAATTTATAAACCAAAGCAGTGTAATTTTTGATTATACGTTTGATACGGACGTATTTATGGAGCTTTCCGTAAACGGCGGACAAAAAGCGTACAGCGGAAATAAATTCAAGAAGGACTGGGAGTTTGTGCTTGACGATTTGGAGGACGGCGACTATGTTATAGACTTCACCGCACTTTCAAAGGACAGCATGGACTACGTAACGGGAAAAGACTTCCCCGATGCGCAGTACGGCTTTACGATTGATACCTCCGCTCCCGTGCTTTCACTTTCAAGAACGTATAAGGAAAGTGTAGACGCAAGCGCACAGACGGCGATTTTCGGCGCTAATACGGTATTTGCGGACGAAAACGGCAAGTATACGATAGAGGGTATTACCGAAAAAGAGGCTGACTTTACGATAGACGGCATAAAGGACGGAATAACGCTCGCAAACAACGGAAGCTTTACGATTGAAAAAACACTTTCGGACGGCGAAATGTATAAAGAGCATATCCTAAAGGCTGTTGATAAAGCGGGCAATGTTACGGAATTGACCGTATATGCGGTAAAATCGGGCGCAACATCATTAAACGCTCTTGAGCTTTTGAATAACGGAACGCAGATTAACATTAATCAAGGTATAAAGACAATAAACATAAGAAACGGCGAAAAGCTTAACCTTTCCGTTTTGGCATCAGCCGATAACGGCATGAAATATAATATCAATAACGATTTTATCGACTGGAATATCCTGTACGAAAAAAATCTTATCACATTTAACAACGGAATCGTTACGGCGGTTGCACCCGGTGAAACGGCTGTAAAAACAAAACCGCAAATATAATAAAAGCCAATACAAGCACGACAAGCGGTCTTTCCGATTATACGGTTATCAATATAGCCAACAACTCAAAATCTGACTTGGCGGATAAGGTAGAAGAAGCGAGAAGAACGCTTGCGGCAAACCCCGATAAATCGGAGGAGAAAAAATCCGCATTGCAGACGGAAATAGACAATGCCGTTTTGGTTTTGAATGACGCACAGTCTACGGAAAACGATTATACAAAATCGGTAAGCAATCTTACGCAGGCAATTTCGTCATTCCTAAACAATTCGTCATCATCGGTCGGCAGAGGCTTTTCTGCGTCGACAAGAAAGTTTAATATAACGCTTCTTCCGACTGAAAATGGTAAGGTAACCGTTTCTCATGCGCAGGCGGTTTACGGAACAAGCGTAACGGTTACGGCTGTTCCCGACCAAGGCTTTGCGGTTTACGATATGCTTATAAACGGTGTATCGGTAGGGCGTAATGAAACTTATACGATAAAATCGATAACTTCGGATACAACCGTTCAGGTAATATTCGGTGAAAAATCGGATTTACCGTTTAACGATGTTTTTAAATCCGACTGGTTCTATGAGAGCGTAAAGAGCGCTTACGAGAATAAGTATATGCTCGGCATATCGGACACTGAATTTGCGCCGAACAGCAAGCTCACAAGAGCAATGTTCGTAACGGTTCTTTACAGGCTTGACGGCGAAAAGGAAACGGACGCTCATAAATTTATCGATGTTGAAAGCGGCTCATATTACGAAAAAGCTGTTTCGTGGGCAAGCAATAACGGTATCGTTAAGGGAATATCCGAAAGCGAATTTGCACCCAATGCCGAAATCACGAGAGAGCAGATGGCGGCAATGTTCTACCGTTATGCACAGTATAAAAATATGGACACGGCGGCAGGAGAAAACACAAACATTCTTTCCTACACCGATTACGGCGATATATCCGAGTATGCAATTCCCGCAATGCAGTGGACTGCCGCTATGGGGCTTATCAAGGGAAAAACAGAGTCAACTCTGAACCCCAAGGATAATGCGACAAGAGCAGAAACGGCAACGGTATTCGTAAGATTTAAGGAACTTAATAAATAATGCAAAACCGAGGTTCAAAAGAGCCTCGGTTTTCTCTCTCTAAAATAATTTTTTTCGTTTTTGATGTATTGTTTTCAAACTGATTGACAAAACGTGAAAAAGATGATATAATAATATAATTAAAGAGAAACTTGAAAGGAGGCACACATTTGTGTCAAAATTTTATATAACTACCGCAATAGCGTATACCTCCCGTAAGCCTCATATAGGCAACACGTACGAAATCGTGTTTACGGACGCTATCGCACGCTACAAAAAACAGATGGGCTATGACGTTTTTTTCTTAACGGGAACGGACGAGCATGGTCAGAAGATTGAAGAAATCGCAAAGGAATCGGGCATAACTCCCAAGGAGTATGTTGACGGTGTTGCGGGCGAGATAAAGAAAATCTGGGACCTTATGAATACGGATTACAGCAAATTTATTCGAACAACGGACGATTATCACGAAAAAACCGTTCAGAAGATTTTTAAACGTCTTTATGACCAAGGCGATATATATAAAGGCTCGTATGAGGGAATGTACTGCGTTCCGTGCGAATCGTTTTTCACACAGAGCCAGCTTGTAGACGGCAAATGCCCCGACTGCGGACGTGAGGTTATTGCCGCAAACGAGGAAGCGTATTTCTTCAAAATGTCGAAATATCAGGATAAGCTTATGAAGCACATAGAGGAGCATCCCGAATTTATTCAGCCCGAATCGAGAAAAAACGAAATGGTGAATAACTTCTTAAAACCGGGACTTCAGGATTTGTGCGTTTCGAGAACGGCTTTCAAGTGGGGTATACCCGTTGAATTTGACCCCGGACACATTGTTTATGTTTGGATTGACGCACTTTCAAACTACATTACGGCTTTGGGATATATGCAGGCGGACGACAGCCTTTATAAAAAATACTGGCCTTGTGATGTTCATATCATCGGAAAGGATATTTTGAGATTCCATACCATTTACTGGCCTATTATACTTATGGCGCTCGGTGAACCGCTTCCAAAGCAGGTTTTCGGACACCCGTGGCTTCTTTTCGGCAAGGATAAAATGTCAAAATCAAGAGGAAACGTTATGTATGCCGATGATTTGGTGCGCCATTTCTCGGTTGACGGAGTGCGCTATTATCTTCTTTCCGAAATGCCTTATGCGAATGACGGCACAATAACGTATGAAAATATTATAGCAAGATATAATGCGGATTTGGCAAATACGCTCGGAAATTTGGTAAACAGAACAATTTCCATGATTAATAAGTATTTCGGCGAGATACCGTCTCCTAATGCCGAAACGGAGCTTGACCGTGAGCTTAAAGCGTGCCTTTTTGATACGCAGAAGGCATATAAAGCAAAAATGGACGAATTTAAAACAAGCGACACTCTTGAAATAATTTTTGATTTCATAAGACGCTGTAACAAGTATATAGATGAGACGACTCCGTGGGTTTTGGCAAAGGACGATGAGGGCAAAGAGCGCTTAAAGACCGTACTTTATAACCTTATTGAATCAATAAGGCTTATTTCGGTTATGCTGTTCCCGTTCCTCCCCGAAACAGCCGAGGAAATAAGACGTCAGATTAAATGCTCGGATACATCGGAGGAATTCGGAAAAATATCGGCAGGCACGGTTTTGGACGCTCCCACACCTATATTTATGAGAATAGACGAGGAAACGAAGCTGAAAGAAATACGCGAGGAAAACGAAGCAAAAGCGGCGGCGGAGGATAAAACCGAACCGCAGGCTCCCGAAATAGAGTTTTCCGACTTTTCAAAGCTTGATTTGAGAGTTGCGCTTATAACCGGCTGCGAAGCTGTTCCGAAGTCGGAAAAGCTCTTAAAATTCACACTTAAGGTAGGTCGTGATACAAGAACTGTTGTGTCGGGTATCAAAAAGCAGTATGACCCCAAAGAGCTTATAGGCAAAAAGGTTATTATGGTTTATAACTTAAAGCCCGTGAAACTCAAGGGCATACTTTCGGAGGGAATGCTCCTTTGTGCAGAAAGCGGAGAAGACCTTTGCCTTTTGCAGCCGTTTTCCGATATTGCGGACGGCGCAAAGATTTATTAAACGCGAGGTAAAGACATGAGTGATAAAAATAAAAAAGCGTGTACGCCTATTTCCATAGGCGGTCAGGCGGTAATCGAGGGCGTTATGATGAACGGCCCCGAAAAAATGGCAACAGCCGTGCGCAAGTCGGACGGCGAAATAGTAATCGACATAAAGGAAAAAAACTCCTTTATGTCGAAGTATAAGCTTAACAAAATCCCGATTTTGAGAGGATTTCTGGCATTTTTTGTTTCGATGTTTACGGGTGTTTCCTGCCTTATGTTTTCGGCAAAGCAATGCGACCTCGAAGAAGACGGCGTTGAGATGTCGAAGTTTGAAAAGTGGGTCATGGAGAAATTCGGCGACAAAATTTTTGATATAATAATGTATATTTCCGTTGTGATTTCGCTTGTTTTGGGCATCGGACTTTTTATGGTTCTGCCCAAGCTTACCGTGGAATGGGTGAGTAAGCCGTTCGGCGGTATAAACGAGGGACTTTCCACGCTTATCGAGGGAATTATCAGACTTGTTATATTTTTGGCATATATAATTCTAATATCTCAAATGAAGGATATCAGACGGGTTTTTGAGTATCACGGCGCAGAACATAAGACGATTTTTGCGTATGAATACGGCTATGAGCTCACACCCGAAAATGTGAAAAAGCAAAAACGCTTTCACCCCAGATGCGGAACAAGCTTTCTCTTTCTCGTTATGATTATAAGCGTTATAGTTTTTCTTTGTATTTCCGCATTTGCGGGAAATATGGGACTTTGGGAAAAGGTTATTTGGAGACTTGCTACGCTTCCGCTTATTGCGGGAATTTCATACGAGTGCATAAAATTTGCGGGCAGGCATGACAATTGGCTTACAAAAATAATTTCCGCACCCGGAATGTGGCTTCAGAAGTTTACAACACGTGAACCCGACGAAAGTCAGATTGAGGTTGCGATTGCGGCTTTTAATGCCGTTTTGCCCGAAAATAAAGAGGAAATAAAATGGTAACCGTCCGAGAAGCATATAAAGCGGCGGCGGAAAGCTTAAAAAAACACGGCACGGAATTTTATAATGCCGACGCACGTATTCTTTTGGAGTGTGTTTTGGGGATTGATTCGGGAAAGCTTGCGCTTTATTACGATAGTGCGCTTTCGGAAGAAAATGCGCAAAAATACCGTGAATATACGGATTTGCGGATAAAAAACGTCCCCGTTTCATATATTACAAACAAAAAGGAATTTTATTCGCTCGATTTTTATGTTGACAATCGTGTGCTTATTCCGAGGTTTGATACGGAAATTCTTGCCGATGAGGCGATAAAACACGCACAAAATGTCAAAGCTGCCGCCGATTTATGCTGCGGAAGCGGCTGTATCGGGCTTACGCTTGCGAAATTCTGTCCGCACGTATCGGCAGACCTGTTCGATATTTCGGACGGCGCTGTCGAGGTATCGCGCATTAATACGCAAAAGCTTGATATAAAAAATGCGGACGTTATAAAGCTTGATATACTGAAAAATCCGCTTCCGAAAAAGTATGACATGATACTTTCAAATCCGCCGTATATACCCATATGCGATATTGACGGACTTTCCGCCGACGTAAAGAAATATGAACCCGTAAATGCGCTTACGGACGGGCTTGACGGTCTCACATTTTACAAACGGCTGAAAATTCTTGCACAGGAGCATTTGAACGACGGCGGAATTATGCTTTTGGAAATCGGTATAAATCAGCTTGACGACATGAAGAAAATATTCGGAGAAATCGAATTTGTAAAAGATATAAATGGTATACCGCGAGTAATAATATACAAAAAGAGGTAAAGTCTTTATAAAATCGCCCATATCACTGTTTTTTGTTCGGGGCGGTACACCCCATGTACAGCACCGCTCACAAAAAACAGCACTATGAACAATTTTCTTTCAGACTTAATTTTTGTGCCTTGCGTCATGGAAAGGAATGGTTATATAAAATGAAATTAACGGAAGAAAAACTCAACTCAAAGACAATATATGAGGGTAAAGTAATAAATTTAAAAGTAAATGAGGTAAAGCTTGAAAACGGCTGTACCGCAGTACGTGAAATAGTAGAACACCCCGGCGGAGTGTGTGTTTTGGGCATAGATGCGGACAAAAATGTGCTGATGGTTAAGCAATACCGTGCGCCGTTTGAAACCGTGCTTTTGGAGGCTCCCGCAGGAAAGCTTGACAAGGGCGAAGAACCGCTTCACTGCGGACAGCGTGAATTTTTGGAGGAAACGGGATATACCGCCGACAAATTCACAAGAGTCGGAGAATTTTATCCGTCCGTCGGCTTTTTGACGGAAAAAATTCATGTTTACATTGCCGAAGGGCTTCACAAAAAAGCACAGCGCCTTGACGAGGATGAATTTTTGAACGTATGCAAGTACAGTATAGACGAGCTTGTAAATATGGTTATGCACAACGAAATAAAAGACGCAAAAACCGTTATAGCAATACTTATGGCAGAAAAATATCTGAAAGGCTGATACAAATGGAAAGAAACAAGGAACTTAAGAAAGAAATAGAAGCGCTTTCCGATGAGCTTGCACGTTTGCAAAGGCTGATGAAAAAAGAAGAAATCCCCGTTATAATTGCCGTTGAGGGTTGGGGAGCGTCGGGAAAAGGAATTCTTATAAATAATTTCATTCTTCCGCTTGACCCCAGAGGCTTCTGCGTTTATACGATAAAGGACGAAAACGATGAGGAAAGCCGTTATCCGTTTTTGCGCAGATTCATGACGAAAACGCCCAAAAAAGGCGAGATTTCGATTTTTGACAGAAGCTGGTACCGCCGAGTGCTTAACGACCATATCGAAGAACGTGTTGCGCCCGAACGATTTACGCAGGACATAGAAGAAATAAATGACTTTGAAAAATTGTTTACGGAAGACGGATTTCTCCTTGTTAAGCTGTTTTTGAATATTTCAAAAAGCGAGCAAAAAAAACGCTTAAAGGAGCTTTCCGAAAATAAAGAAACGGCTTGGAGAGTAACGCAGGACGACATTAAGCACAACAAGCAATATGACAAATACGAAAAAGTGTTCCATAAAATAAGGGAACTTACCGATAAAAAGGACGCACATTGGAAAATCGTTGACGCAAACGATTTGGACGAAGCGTCTGTTAATATTATGAAATATCTTGCCGAGGTTTTCACAAAAAAGCTTTCCGAGCATGAAAACAAGCCGAAAATAGAACGTGCGGATATGAAAAAAACGCCCGAAACCGCGCACCTTTCATCTGTTGATTTAAGTGCGGATATTGAAAAAAAAGACTACAAAAAAGAGCTTTTTGAGTATCAGGAAAAGCTATCGCGTATTCATAACCGACTTTATCTTAAAAAACAGCCCGTTGCCGTGATCTTTGAGGGCTGGGATGCGGCAGGAAAGGGCGGAGCGATAAAACGCTTAACACAAGCGTTTG
>ERZ779725.1653-NODE-1653-length-11821-cov-2.543770_pt1 | contig 11821 bp, 4 predicted proteins | sample MGYA00511890_ERZ779725 | MGnify/ENA primary metagenome ERZ779725 (study PRJEB29588, sample SAMEA2148549) | human gut metagenome | biome: human gut; feature: human-associated habitat; material: faeces | place: Denmark | collected 2008/2010 ...
AAAAGGAAATGATCGAAAATGTGTTGGACTTCACCGATGTGACCGCCGGCGACCTTCTGACGCACCGTACCGCCATGACCGCTGTTCCTTTGGATATTTCCTCCCAAAGTCTGTATCTTAAAGACAAAGCGTTTGTTATATACAACATTTTGGAGGAGCTTGACGCGGACGGAGAATATTATATTGATAAAGAAAGCGGAATGCTCTACGTTTATTCCACCAAGGATATGGAAAAAAGGAACCTCAACGTTTCGCTTTTCCGTAAACCGCAGATGGTAAAAACGAAAAATACGTCATACGTAACATTTTCGGGTCTTACATTTGAAAACGCAAGAGAAACGGGACTTACGATTGACGGCGGAACCGAGTTCAGAGTTGAATACTGCAATTTCTATAATATGGGTGTCAATGCCGTAAATCTCGGCGTATCTCCAACGGGAATATATGCTGATTTCGGCGACTGCATAAATTGGAATTTAGACCAAACCTTTACGGGAGTATCGGGCGATACATTCATCGAAAAGCAGTATAACTACTGGACGCAGGATATGTTTTCAATAAAAAATACAGGTTATCATAACGGACTTTATTCCTGCAAAATAAAAAATACGGGTCAAAGCGCCGTTACGGCTTACGGCGGAAGCACATACCGAAACGAACGTGCCGACCTCTATATAGAAAACTGCGAGATTTCGTTTTCGGGTGTAAATAAGCGGACGTATTCGGGTGCGATTACGTTTGATAAAGTCTGCGGAATATCCGTAAAAAACAATACGCTTTGTCATAGCCCCGCAACAATAATAAACGGTTATACAACGGTTGCGGATATAGAATACAACAATATTTATGACGGCATGACGGAAAGCACGGATAACGGACTTATATACTTAAATTACTGCTATCCTGCATTGGATATCAAAATTAATAACAACTATCTGCATGACGTGTCCTTGGAGCCCGGTATTGTAGTTCCGAAGGACGGCAACGGTCAGGGTTCGCAGAGAAGCGGAATTGCTTTTGATAATATGTACGGCGGCGGCAAGGAGTTTAAAAACAATTATTTTGTAAATGTGCCGAGAGGTACGTTCGTTTATACCGATTGTCCGCTTGACAACAACGTTTTTGTGGATTGCTATAAACCCACGCAGGGTACGTTTTACGGCAATAATGATTATTATTATCCGTTTAATGAGGGAAAAACGCTTCGCGATACGGATTTCTTCGATTTGCTTGAAGGCTATAATGCAATACTTCCCGCACTTCCGATATTCTTAAATGACGAAATTTATAATACGTGGAAAGAACTTTATCCGTCCTTTATGGATTGGATAGAAACCGTAAATTCGCAGGTGCACGAGGGCAAAAAATTCTTTGAGCTTAAGGATAATCTTGTTGTGAACGTTAAAACCGCCCTTAAGACTAATGACAAAAACGACTTCCTTAATAAAAATTCTGACGGCTATTATACAGGCTCAATGTATAATGAAATATCGAATAATACGTATTTGAAGAAGTCGGATATTTTCGCCGATTACGAAAATAAAGACTACGCGCTTACCGAGGAAGCGAAGGCGACCTACGGTATAAATCCGCTTGACTTAAAAAAGGTCGGCGCAAAAATAACAAACGCTCCGAATTATCTTAATGTTGGAGCCTCGGCAATTCAGTATCAGCCTACAAAAATCGTAAATGTGGCAGGCAAGGCTCCCGAAAAAGCGAGGGACAAATATGTTACACTGCTTCTTATGAAAGGCTCGGATATTGTATATGCTGCGCAGAGCGAGCTTGGCGAAAACCGCACATACAGCTTTACGTTTGAAACGGACGAGGATTTATCAATGTGCGAGCTTACCTTAAGAGCCGGAACGGTTGCGTTTAAGGAAGAAATTATTGTTACGAGCGACAAAAGCGAAGCGGTAAAACCGAAGCTTACGCTAAAAAGCGGAAATACCGTACGTCTTACAATGACGCTTGATAACAGCTTTAATATTTCCGATTACGATTATACGGAATTTTTGGCAATATACGATAAATCGGGAAAGCTTATAGGGCTAAATTCAAGTGTGCCGAAAACGGCAAATCAATCGGGAATAACAGATGATACGATCACGTTTGAACTGACAGCCGAACAGCTCAAAAATGCACATGAAATAAGAGGTTATTTGTGGAATAAAGAGCTAAAACCGCTTTGCAAAAGTGAAATTAAAGCTTTTTCGGAGAGTTAAAAGCATTAAATAAGTTAAAAAATAAAAATAAATAAAAAAGGAGACATCTTATGAAAAGACTACTCACAATCCTTGTATCGGTTGTAATGCTTATAACAGCTATGCCGATACTAAACGCGTCTGCCGACGGAACTACGGGAATGTTACTCTACGTAGCAACAAACGGCAGCGACACAAACGACGGAAGCGAAGGCGCACCTTTGGCTACCCTTAAGGGCGCAAGAGACAAAATCAGACAGATTAAAAGCACATCGGGCTATCCCAACGGCGGAATAACCGTTGTTTTCAGAGGCGGACAGTACCGTTGGACAGAAACGTTGGACTTTACCGAGGAGGATTCGGGCGTATCGGGCTCGCCGATAGTATACCGTGCGTATCCCGGTGAAAAGGTTTATTTTGAGGCAGGCGTAAAAATCCCGGGAACGGCATTTACGGAGGTTACGGACGAGGATATTTTGGCTAAATGGACAAACGCAAAGGTAAAAGCCGCAATCCGTCAGGTTGATATTAAATCGTATTTCGCAAAAGAAGGCTTTACGGATTTGTATGACTATTATCCTTTGGAGTATACAAGATATCCGTTCGGAAATACATACGATCAGCTTCTTGACAGTGAAAGACCGAGCGATGTTGGAGCGAGAGATATAATCCGCCGACCCATATATTCCTTTGAGGGAGAGCAGGCTCTTTGGATAGCGAGATACCCGAACAAATCGGGCGGCGAATATGCGGACGTAAATCCGCTCAGCCAGTTTTTGAAAATCGGCGAGGTTGTAAAAGACGGCGGAGATAACGAACCTTCAACGTTTAAGTATACGGACAGAAGACTTTCCAAATATTCGGGCAGAGAAGACGTTTATATGTATTCTTTCCCGAAATACCTGTTCTATCATGACGACAGCAAGATAACGATAAATTCGGCGGATTCCACAATAACGTCCGTTGCACCCGTTAAGCTTGGTATAAGCAGCAATAAGGATTACTGCATTTATAATATTATAGAAGAACTTGACGCTCCGGGTGAATATTTTATTGATAAAAACACGGGAATCATGTATGTATATCCCACAGGCGATATAACAAAAACAAACCTTAACGTATCTGTTTTTGATAAAAAATATATGCTGACAACAAACAATACTTCGTTTGTAACATTCTCGGGAATCACCTTTGAAAACTCAAAGGGTTCATGCGCATATGTTGACGGCGGAGACAGTGTAAGATTTGAATACTGCGATTTCTATAATTTCGGTGCGCAGGCTCTTAAAATAGGTCATAACAGAGGTCTTTATACATGGTTCGGAAATCTGCTTTGGACGGACCAGGCAACGCATTTTGCACCGTTTACGGCTGAAACGGGCGAAAACTATGCGGCAAGACAGGCGCGCTATTATTCGCAGGATATTAATTCCGCACGCTCTATCGGCGTAAATCACAGCATTTACGGATGTATCATAAAAAATACGGGCGATTCCGCAATTGATGCGGTAGGCGGTAACGTATATAGAAGCGAGGATTCGGGAATCGTTATCGAAAATAATATAATTGAATTTCCCGGTGTTTATAAGAGAACCTACAGCGGCGCAATACATATTGATAACGTCTTCGGACTTACTATCAGAAATAACAAAATGGGTCATGCTCCCGCAACAATAGTAAATGGTAACGCTTCAAAAATAGATATAGAAAACAACGAAATCTATGACGGTATGATGGAAAGTACGGATAATGCGCTTATATACATCAACTATTGCTATATACAGCTTGACTGGAAGATAAAGAATAACTATATCCATGACATTCCGAGCGAATATTCCGAGCCGTTCACAGTAACATCGCAGGGTTCGCAGAGATCGGGTATCGCTTTTGATACAAGTGTCGGCGGCGGTGTTGAAATCGGCGGAAACGTATTTGAAAATCTGCCGAGAGGTATATTTGTTATGATGAACGACTATTATCATGATAATGTGTTCATCGACTGTCATATGGCGGCACAGGGTAATCAGAATAATCTTTTCTATCCGACGGTATCGGGTGAATTCTTTGACACTGCAAACGTTGAAGCGTGGGGAAGTAACAGCTCAGGCGGTTACTTTAATCCGCTTTTGAGCCTTCCTTTCAGAGGAGACGGGGAAATCGGTCAAAAATATGACAAAGAATGGCGTGAAAAATATCCTACATTTATGAACTGGATAGACATTATGGTAAGCCAGAAGCATGAGGGCAAGAACTTTATGCGTGCGGAAAACAACCTTTTCGTAAACTCCAAGACACCGCTCTCATCATCAAGCTTTAACTTCAACACAGCAAACCTTTACAAAGGCGACGAAGTTATAAATAAGGATGTAAAGAACAATAATTATAATGCCGATACGTCCGTATTTGCGGATTATAACGGCGGAAACGTACAGATGACGGCAGAGGGCGCACAGAAATACGGCATAAAAGCGCTTGACTTAAAGACGGTAGGTCCGCAGATTGATATGGTAGGCGCAGAAAAATATGCTGACGCAAAAATTGCGCTTCCCACAGCTGTAAACAGCGGCACAGCTACACCTTCAGTTTCCGTTCCCGAACAGGTTAAAAATGCGGTAGTTTTGAAAATCGGTTCGTCAAATGCGCTTAACAACGGAAAAACGGTTAAGGTTGACCCGAACAACAGCGCGGTTATGCCTAACATAATCAATTCGAGAACACTCGTTCCCGCCCGTTTCATTTCCGAATCGTTCGGCGGCGAGGTAGGCTGGGACGACGCAACACGTACGGTAACGATTAAGCTTGGAGGCAAGACGGTAACAATGGTTCTTGACAAAAACGAGCTTATGATAGACGGCGAGGTTGCGGCTGTTATGGACGTTCCGGCACAGTCAATCGAGGGCAGAACAATGGTTCCGCTCCGTGCGCTTTGCGAAACGGCGCTTTCCAAAAAGGTATTCTGGGATCCCAAGGGACTTATAGTTATTTCCGATACGGATAACATTTTGGACAGTGCAAACGACGCAGGCACAATAGACACAATACTCAGTATTTTGAAGTAATATTAAATCTGAAAGCGAATGCTTTTTGCATTCGCTTTCACTAAAAATAAGGGGATAAAAAATGTACGACGTGTTTTCATTAAAGGATTACACATTTCCCGAAGGCTTTTTGTGGGGAAGCGGATATGCGGGGCATCAGGTAGAGGGAAACAATGTAAATACACAGTGGTGGGCAAATGAACAGGCAGGAAAATATCCCGATAAATCAGGTCTTGCATGCAACAGCTACGAGCTTTACGAAACGGACGCAAAATTAGCGCAGTCGCTTGGTCATCAGGCGTTCCGCACATCTGTCGAATGGTCGAGAATAGAGCCCGAAGAGGGTGTTTTTGACGAAAAAGCGGCAGACCATTACGTAAAATTCTTCGCAAGCTTAAAGGAAAAGGGAATAAAGGTCTTTGCAACAATGGTGCATATCGCACACCCGTTATGGTTTGACAAAATCGGCTATTTCACGAAAGCGGAAAATTTAAAATATTTTGAGCGCTATTTGGAGTATATTGTGCCGAAAATTGCGCCTTATGTTGACTATTGGAATGTTATAAACGAATTTAACCTGGGAAATACGCCCTTAAGAATAGACGAAAAACTTAATTCGCTGAAATTCCACGCAAGAGGATATCATATCATAAAAAAATATTCAAACGCTCCCGTAAGCTCGGCACACGCGCTCGTTTATTATATGCCGAAACGTGCGCATGACAGATGGGATAAGGCAATGACGGAATACTGGGATTTGTGCGACCATGAATTTTTCTTCCATGCAATACGCACGGGCGAGGTGTTATATCCGCAAAGAGACGGATATTACGATAAGGAAATAAAAGACGCGGCAGACTATTGGTCAATAAATTATTACACGAGAAACTTAATAGACGCACGCAAGGCAAACGGAGACGGCGGACGCTATAATCATATGAGAATGAAAATGATAGATATGGATTTCTACCTTGAAGAAATGTACCCCGAATGTATCATAGCAAACGCAAGCCGTCTTACGGATAAGCCGATATACATAACGGAAAACGGACTTTCATGTAATGACGACCGATTCAGAATCGTATATTTGTCGCTTTATCTTTCAGCGGTGGCGGAAGCGATAAAAATGGGAGCGGATATAAGAGGGAATCTCTATTGGTCGCTAATAGATAATTTTGAATGGGGAAGCTATAAGCCGAGATTCGGACTTTGCGATGTGGATTTTAAGACCTTCGAGCGTACCCCGAAGCCGAGCGCATATTTCTATAAGGAAATAATAGAAAATAACGGCTTTAATCAGAAAATTTTAAGAAAATACTTAAACGAGCTTCCGACGCTCGGAAAATAAGATATTAACATTTTATTATCCGTGTGTCTTTAAGGCATAGCGAAAAGACACACGGGTAAGAAACGGAGATTTTTTATGTACAGCGAAAAAGAATTTTTGAAACCAAATGAAAAATATACGCCGTACTGCTTTTTCTTTTTGAATGATGAATTTGAAAAGGAGCATATGACGGCAATGCAGGACGAAATGGAAAAGCAGGGCTTTTCCGTCGGATATTTGCAGGACAGAGGAATAACAAAGAACAGCTTTTTGACGGACGGCTTTTTTGATACGGTAAAAGCAATTGCAGAAAACGCAAAGCTGCCGCTCGGACTTTGCGACGAAATAGGCGGTATGTACGGCTGGAGCGCAATGCAGTATGCCGATGTTCCAAAGAGTGTTTCTCTTTGTGTGAAGCTTGAAAAAATTAACGGAGGCTATACCGTTCCGGATTGCTTTTTTGCGGTAAGCTTCAAGAGAAAAGATTATAAAATCGATAATAAAACCCTGCGGCTTTTAAAAAGCGGAGATGTTGAGAATATAAACGAGGAAATTTATGTTTTTAATAAGTATCACGCAAAAAGCCGTTCGGGTTCTGATATAGATTATTTGACTCCGAAAACGGCGGATGTGATTTTATCAAACGTTCATGAGAAAATAAAGAAAAATTTATCCGAATTTTTCGGCAATAAAATTACGGCTTTGTTTATGGATATAGAGGGGGATTACGGCTATAAGCTTTGCTGGTCGGAGGAGCTTTTCAAGGTGTATACCGAGCTTTTCGGCGATGATTTTTACCTTAATATGCCGCTGCTTTTTGAAAGGGACGCGGACGGCAAATGGATAAGCCAAAGATATAAATGGTTTACGGCGGTTACTCATACATATTCAAAGTTTTTCGGAAAGCTTGCGAAATGGTGCAGGGAAAACAACCTTGAATTTACGGGGCATACCTGGGAGGAAAATTTATACGGTCAGGTTATGCAGGTAGGCGATTTCTATGAAATAGAAAAGAATTTTTCAATTATCGGAACGGACAGTCTGCGCCTCGAATGCTTCAGCCCCCGTGATTTTGCCGAAGCGAGAACAATAGCTTTTATGGAAAACAAGCGTTTTATGTGTGAAGCGATTGGCTGTGCGGGAAATTCATTGAGTGCGCTCGAAATAAAAAGGGCGGTAAATCATCTTACGGCATGGGGCGTCAATCATGTGATTTTCCACGGTATTTACACGGACAGACGAACGGAAAAGCACGGCTTTGCGCCCGATATGTTCAGTGAAAACCCGTATTGGGACGGCTTTAATAAAATTTCCGATTATATAAAGAGAACATCATACATAAATGATGAAACACGCATTTGTGCGCATACGGTTTTGTATAATCCGATTGACAGCGTAAAGTCTCTTTTGGGCGATTATGCTTTGTCGGACAGCGAGGATTTTTCGGGTTATATCATAGAACAGCGCGATATGTTAAAGTGTGAAAACGGTCTTATCATAAAGGAAATTGAGGACAGCTACAGCGGTCTTATCGATTCGCTTACAAAAAATCATACTGAATTTCTTGTTTATGACACAAGCTATCTTTTAAATTCGGATTTTTCCGATATAAAAAATATAATAATTCCGTCCTTGTTTTCCGTATCAAAAGCGGTATTGAAAAAGCTTTGCGAGCTTTCCCGTGAAGGCAAGAATATATATTTTACGGGAAGAACGCCGTTTCATTCATTGGAGGACGGCGAGTATGACAGCGAGGTAACGGCGCTTTTAAGAAAGATAAAAAATGCAAAATCCTATCTTGACATAAAGCCCGATGTACGTCTTTTAAATGAGAATTTCAGATTTGTTTCCGCTGTGAGAGAACGGAAAAACGAAAAATATATATGGATTTGCTCCGAAGAAAACGAGAGCAGAAATGCCGTTTTTGAAATTGACGGAGAATTTGAGAATATCAAAAAGCTTAACTGCGAAACGGGAGCGGAGGAAAGCGTTTACAGTATCTCCGAAAGCGGAAAAACAAAGCTTTACATGACACTAAAACCGTATGAAGGCTTTTTTGTTAAAATGAGTAAAAGCGAAGAAATTGTTCTTAAAAATTGGAGTGTGAGCGTTTCGGATAAAAAGCTGAAGGTCGATACGTTATCCGACTGGAGCGAGTACGGCGTGCAGGATTACTGCGGAGTTGCGGTATACGAAACGTCGGTTTCGATTGAAAATCTTAAAAAAGCGATTTTGGAGCTTGGGGAAGTATATCACACGGCGAAGGTTTTCGTAAACGACAGCTATGTTGATATGAAGCTGTGGAAGCCGCATGCGTTTGACATAACGAAATATCTTAAAAACGGTGAAAACAAAATTCGCATAGAATGCGGAAATCTGTTATCAACAGGCTTGCCCGTTTTTGAATATAAAGACCGCTGGCAGACGGGAATTCACAGAACAAATCCGATAGACAGCGTAAAAAGCGGTATAATCGGCAATGTGATTTTAAAAATTTATTGATTTTCGGAGGAACACGATATGATGAATGATGTATTTTTGCGTTATCCCGGCGGATTTGAAAGAGCGGTAACATTCAGCTATGATGACAGTGATATGTCGAATATAAGGCTTAAGGAGCTTTTTGATAAATACGGCGCTAAATGTACTTTTAATTTAAACTCGGGATTTTTTACCGATGAAGATTTTATAGGTGAACACAGATATTTAAAATACAGCGAAGCGAAAAAGCTTTTTTACAATTCCGGTCATGAGGTTGCCGTACACGGATATACGCACCCGTTTTTTGATTTATTGCCCGACGGAATGACTGCCTATGAAATAGTTAAAGACAGGGAAATTTTGGAGGAGCTTACGGAAAAGCCCATCCACGGCATGGCGTTCCCGAACGGTCCCGTAAACGGAGATAAAGCATACCCGAAACGCATAACAGACCTTTTGAAGTCTTGCGGAATTTATTACGCACGCACTACTTTAAGAGCGGAAGATTTCAGGCTTCCCGAAGATTGGCACAGACTGAAAGTAACCTGTCATCATACCGACCCCGACCTTATGGAGCTTGCGAAGAAATTTGCCGATACTCCCGTTGACAGAATACCAAGGCTTTTCTATGTTTGGGGACACAGCTTTGAATTTGCGAGAAATGACAGTTGGGATATAATGGAAAATCTGCTTTTGTATTTAAGCAAATTCAACAATATTTGGTATGCGACAAATATAGAAGTGTACAATTACGTTTCGGCATACAAAAGCTTACAGTTTGACGTAAAGGGAACAATGGCTTACAATCCGTCATGTATGCCCGTTTATGTCTGCAAAAACGGAAAAACCGTAAAAATCAACCCTAACGAAACCGAAAATCTTAAGTAAAAGGGGTAATTTTTTAACATTTGAAATTTACCCCTTGCCGAAAAAATAACGGTATGGTATGATATAATATAATATAATATAAATAATATAAGAGGTACAAAATGAAAAATTATAAAGATAAAATCGAAAAGCTTATTTCTAAAATGACCCCCGAAGAAAAGACGCGTCTTCTGTGCGCATGTTCAACGTTTGAGACGTTCGGCTGTGAGCGTTTGGGGATAGAGGGCTTTAAGACGATGGACGGACCTCACGGAGTACGTCCCGATTCAAAGCCGAAAAACAGCTTTACGTGGGACGACGACCCAAAATTTAACGTTACGGCTTTGCCTGTTGAAAGCGCTCTCGGCGCGTCATGGAATAAGGAGCTTGCGCTCATATACGGCGATACTTTGGGAAGCGAAGCGAGAGGCAGGGGAAAGGATATAATTTTGGGACCCGGCGTGAATATGATTCGTCAGCCTTTAAGCGGAAGAAATTTTGAATATCTTGCGGAGGATCCCGTGCTTGCGGGCGAGCTTGGAAAAAATCTTGTAAAGGCTATTCAAAAGCATGACGTTGCCGCGTGCGTTAAGCATATTGCGCTTAATAATCAGGAGCTTGACCGAGGCGGTGTAAACGTTAAGGTTTCGGAGCGTGCGCTTAGGGAAATTTACTTAAAAGCATTTCATACGGCAATTATAGACGGCGGCGCGCTGACCGTTATGGGTTCGACAAACAAGTATAATAATGAGCATTGCAGTCATAACAGACGTTTAACCAAAGAAATTTTAAAGGACGAGTGGGGCTTTTCGGGACTTGCCATGACCGATTGGGGCGCCGCCCATGATGAGGAGCAGGCGATTTATAACGGCTTGGATTTGGAAATGAACACAAGCCAAAATTATTGGGAGGAATACTATCTCGGTAAGCCGTTTTGCGAGCGTGCAAAGAACAATCCGAAAGAAATGGAGCTTCTTAACGATAAGGTAAGACGTATTTTGTATGTTATGTTTAATATAAATATGTTTTCGCCCGACAGAAAGAAGGGTGCAAACAATACAAAGGAGCATCAAAAAGCCGCTCTCGATATTGCAAAGGAAACAATCGTTTTATTAAAAAACGACGATAAAATACTTCCGTTGAAAAAAGATAAGGCAAAGAAAATACTTGTTATGGGCGAAAATGCCGATAAAAAGCATTGCCGCGGCGGCGGAAGCTCGTCCGTACCCGCATATTACGAGGTAACGCTTTTGGACGGCATAAAAAAAGTTTTTAAAGACAGCGAAATCGAATATATAGAAAGCATGACGGGAGAAATGAAAAGTATTCCCGTTGAAATGCTTGATTTTGCGAATAAGTCCACAGGCTACCGTGGTTTTGAAAGACGTATACATAAGGATTTTAACGTTTGGAACGGCGAATATGATTTGGAATATTGTATGTCTCCCGAAGTAAATCCCGAAACGGATAATCAAAAGGGGCTTAACTTTGTCGGAGTGATGATTTTGCCCGAGGATGGAATTTATAATATAGAAATTCATTATAACGGCGAAGGCTGGGTGCAGATAAACGGCACAACAATGTGCAGTATGAAGTTTTATGAAAAACCGCAGAAGCGTGTTATTTCGCTTGAGGGCAAAAAGGGCGACCGCTTTGAAGTAGCCGTAACGTTTCTTTTGGAGGAAAACGGACGTGGCAGATATTTAAGAATGGGTATGACAAACGGTAACCTGAAAAGCAATGAAAAGGAAACTGAAAAAATAATAGAAAAAATCAAAAATGCAGACACGGTTATATATTGCGGCGGCTTGACGCATGACGTTGATTTGGAGGGAGCGGATAAGGCAAATATAAAACTTCCGCCCATGCAGAATAAGGAAATAGAATTGGTGCTGAAAAACCGC
>ERZ779725.1657-NODE-1657-length-11788-cov-2.769454_pt1 | contig 11788 bp, 2 predicted proteins | sample MGYA00511890_ERZ779725 | MGnify/ENA primary metagenome ERZ779725 (study PRJEB29588, sample SAMEA2148549) | human gut metagenome | biome: human gut; feature: human-associated habitat; material: faeces | place: Denmark | collected 2008/2010 ...
CATCTACAACGAGTACACGCACCGCGGCTTCCTCCGCCATATCCTCATCCGCACGGGGCATGTGACAGGGCAGATTATGGTCGTGCTGGTCGCGACGAGCCTTGAATTTCCGGGAAAAAAGGCGTTTGTGCAGGAGCTGATTCAGCGCCACCCGGAAATCACGACCGTGGTGCTGAACTGCAATCAGCGCGAAACCAGCATGGTGCTGGGCACGAAGGAAATCACCCTCTATGGCGAGGGTTACATGGAGGATGAACTGTGCGGCAAGCGCTTCCGCATCAGTCCGCAGAGCTTTTATCAGGTGAACGCGAAGCAATGCGAAGTCCTCTACCGAACGGCGATTGACGCGGCGCAGCTGACAGGCGCAGAAACCCTGCTGGACGCCTACTGCGGTACGGGTACGATTGGCTTGTGCGCGTCGGACGGCTGCAAGCAGCTCATCGGCGTGGAGTTGAATGCCGATGCCATCCGCGATGCGAAGGAGAACGCCCGCCGCAACGGCGTGGAGAACGCGCGCTTCCTCTGCGACGACGCAGGGCGCTTCATGCAGAAGCTCGCCAAGGAGGGAAACGCGCCAGACGTAGTGATGATGGATCCGCCCCGCGCCGGCAGCGACCAGAAGTTCCTGCAAAGTCTGCTGATGCTGAAACCAAAGCGGGTTGTGTACGTTTCCTGCAACCCGGAAACCCTCGCAAGGGACTTGCGCGTGCTGGTGGACGGCGGATATCAGGCGGAATGGGCAACGCCGGTGGATATGTTTCCGGGGACGGAACATGTTGAGACGGTATGTGCATTGTCCAAACTTCAAGAGGGGAAAACATATCGAGATTGAAGCATTTGGGAATGATTTGACTTCAACATAAGGAAAACCCGAAGCAGCATTGGAAAGGTACTGCTTCGGGTTTTTTACTGTTTAGCCTTGTATGCTTCGCCCCACGCCCGCATGGAATCCAAAATGGGTTTCAGGCTTTTGCCAAGTTCGGTCAGCGCATATTCCACCCTCGGCGGCACTTCGGGATAAACCGTGCGGGTGATGATACCATCGGCTTCCATCGAGCGCAGGCTGTCCGTCAGCACCTTTTGGCTGATTCCCTCCAAGTCCTTTTTCAGTTCATTGAACCGCCACGGACGGGCCAGCAGATTTCGTATGATAAGCAACTTCCACTTGCTTCCAATCAGCGCCACAGTAGTTGCTACCGGGCAAGCGGGCATTTCTTCTTTTGTCAGCATCGCAGCACCCCCAATAGTTCAAATTAGAATGTTACATCTAAATTATAATACAGTGCACTCTAATTTTCAAGCAGTTACTTTCAGATGAGCTGTGTTGCTTCTTGTGCCCCAGTAATCAATTTGTGCGTACTTGTGGCTGGGCATTGGTCTGTACCTGGAAAAGCAGAAGGACGGCAGCTGCATCAGGAATATGGTGTTTGCATTCCCTGTTCCAGTGAGCGGTCAGAAAGTGAAAGAACTTTCCTTGGAAAATGAAGCAACAGTCGAAATGGTATGCCTCTTAGTTCTGAGAAATCCAACGGCACATATCAACATGGATGTGGATGTGGACGAAATGGTGCAAAAAAGGCTCTTCACGGAATCTTGTTGGTTGCCCCAAGATTCCGCGAAGAACCAAGTGATGTGAGAATCACTCCGTAATGTAGGTGTACTGCATATTGTAATCCTTTGCGTACTGCTCAGCGGCGGAGTCCGGCAGGACTTCCAGGACAAGGTTCGGACAGTTATGGAAAGGACTGTTAACGAAAGGCGAGTAGCCAAAACTCGTTAGCTTGCGAAGATTGCCCAGCAATGCAAGCGACTCGCATCCGGAGAAGGCAAATTGATTGACGCTTTCCAAACTGCCCAGATTCGGAATTGAGGTCAACTTTTTGCATTGGTTGAACCCGTATGATCCGATAATGGTTACGTTGCTCAAATCGCCGATGCTTACCAAAGAGGTGCAGCCATCAAACGTCTCAGAGGGAATCTCTTTCAGGCTGCTTAAATCACCGACGGTTTCCAGCGCAGTGCATCCCATGAAACACTGCATCCCAATTGATTCCAATTTAGGCATATTGCCGATTGATTTCAGCGCGATGCAGCCCCTAAAGACAGAACTTTCAATGCTTGTAACATTGCTTAAATCACCAATGCTGACAAGCGCTTTGCAGCCAAAGAATGCACTACTCCCAATGGCGGTTAGTTTGTCAGAACAGTCAACGCTGATTAACGATACACAGTGTGAGAAAACATCGTATTCCAAGCGCGTCAAGCTGTACAAATCATCAACATGCTCCAGTGCACTGCAGCCGTTAAAAGCACCTTTCCCGATAGTTTCCAAGTTGTGCAGGGAACCGATACTCTTCAGTGCAGTACAGCCCATAAATGCATACTGACCGATGCTGGTAATCTTGTCAAGTTCATCAACGTGTTCCAAGGCGCTGCAATTCACAAAACCGTTAGAATCAATGGATTCGACATTACTCATGTTGCCGACACGCACAAGCGAAGAGCAGCCTTCAAATGCGTAAGAATCAATCGAAGTTACGCTGCTCATGTTGCCTACGCTCTCTAATGCGGTGCAGAAGCCAAAGGTGGAATATCCGATGGATGTGACTTTGCTTAAATCGCCAATGGTTTTCAGCGCTTTGCAGCTATTGAAGGCACAAGTGCCGAGTGTTGTGACATTGGTCAGATTCCCGACGCTGGTTAAAGCGGTGCAGTCAGCGAATGCACTGCTGCCGATGCTATTCAGCCGGGGCAGTTCAGGAAGGCTGGTCAATGCTTTGCAATTAGAAAACGCATATTCGCCGATGGTGCGGACGTTGGATATGTCCCCGATACTCGCCAGCTTGCTGCAGCCATAGAATGCATCTTTCCCAATGCTGGTAGCGCTGCTTAAATCGCCGACTGAAAGAAGATCCTTCAAACAGTAGAACAGCTTGTCAGGAACAGCCTTCAAGCTGCGTAAATCGCCAACCGTGGTTAGCGCAGTGCAGCCATCAAAAACTTTCTCGCTGATGCTTGTCACACTGCTTAAATCACCAACGGTTTTCAGCGATTTGCAATTGCAGAATGTCTCTCGATTCAAGACGGTCAGCTTTTCCAAGCCGCTAATGCTGGTCAGTGATTCACAGCCGTAGAAAGCGCCATACGCGATGCGCGTAACATTGCCGAGTTCCCCGATGCTTTGCAGGGAAGTACACTGCTTGAACGCATTTGCGCCGATGAAAGTAACGCTGCTGAGACTGCCGACGGTTTTCAGCGAAGTGCACTGATAGAAGGCGTTTTCGCCGATGGAAGTAACGCTGCTGAGATCTCCGATGCTTTCCAGTGACGCACAGGCATAGTCTTTTGACATGCCTTCGTCCGGAATCCAACGGCTGGAAACCCCAAAGGCAGAGTCGCCGATGCTTTCCAAATGGGGCATATCACCAACCCGAACCAAGGAGGTGCAGCCTACAAAAGCACTATCGCCAATACTTGTTACATTGCTCAAATGCTCCATGGATGTGAGCAACTCGCAATCTCTGAAAGCGTAAGCACCAATAGTGGTTACATTATCGGTGATATCAAGTGTTTCCAACGCATAGCATCTGGAGAATGCGTATGCGCCAATGCTCGTCACATTCTCCAAACCTTCTACGCTTTGCAGATTGAAACAGCTGGCAAATGCGCTATCCGGAATGGCAGAAATGTTCGTTAGACCGCTAATGGTGGTCATGGCGCAGGACTCGAAAGCACCGCTGCCGATGCTTGTTACGTTGCTTAAGCCCTCGATGCTTGCAAGAGAATTGCAACTGAAAAATGCTTCCGCCCCAATGTGGACGTCATTTCCTCCGATTTCAAGCGTATTCAACTGACAATCGTAGAAAGCCCATCTTCCAATCTTTTTAATATTGTCTAAGCTGCTGATTTCTTTGAGTGAAGTGCAATACCCAAAAGCCCAATCCCCAATTGTTGTGACATGCTGCAAATTTCCGATTTCTGCTAAAGACGCGCAGCTGAAAAAGGCTGAATCACCGATTTGTTCGACATTAGAAATGTCGCCAATACGCTTCAGTGAATCGCAATATTGTTCTGTTCCATCGTCCCAACTGATACTGTATGAAAAAGCAGACGCGCCGATACTTTTCAGATGGGGCATATCACCGAGCTGCGTCAGTGATTTGCAGCCTGCAAAAGCAGATTCGCCAATGCTCGTCAAAGAAGTCAAATCCCCAACATCTTGCAGTGAAATGCAGTTATAGAACGTGAAGTCGCTGAGATTTGTCACATTCTCCAGCCCCTGCAACTTTACCAGCGCCGTGCATCCATCGAATGCGTGCGCGCCAATCTCTGTCACGCTGCTGGGAATCGTGATCTCTTTCAGGCTCGTGCAGCCCGAGAAGGCGTAATCCCCGATGGCAGTTACAGAATCAGGAATTTTCACGCTGACAAGGCTCGTGCTGTTTGCAAACGCATATTCATCAATGCGTTTTACGTTTGCGGAAATTTCGTAAGTCGCGACATTTCCGCCGCTTGGAGCGTCCGCGCTGTCCGCCAGTGCGGGTAGGACCAGACAGCTTCCGATCAGCAGACTGGTCAGCGTAATCGTCAAAAGTTTCTTGGATTTCATGCGTATCAACCCCTTTCTCGATTTCCAGCATACAGCAATTTCAAGAAAAAGTCAATAGCAGAATCAAGAAAATTAAGGGAAAATACAGAAACTAAATCGAATGCTATGCCATGCACCGTCAAATCAATAAGATGCTAATGCTATATTCAGAAGAAATTGTCAAGAAACGATTACCAATCATGTTGACAAGCTGGGAAAACCTGCGTATAATAAATATGGAAAACTGGCAGTTTGCAACAGGGAAAAAGCGGATGGAGGAGAATTGCACATGAAACGTTGGAAGGTCACATTCGGACTGTTCTTGCTTCTTTTTGCGCTGGCAACGACAGTTGCTTGCGCAGAAACGCGCGAAGAGAAAGTGGATTTGGAAGGGAAGCGTGTCATTTTTGCCCAGCCGGGGGAAACAATCCACTTTACTTATGATGTTCCGGAAGGCTTCATTGTGGATAAAGAGGGATGGTCATGGTGTTTTGCCTATACGGATGGTCGTGGCTGTACTTACTATGATGGCGAATACGGTGATAGCTACTCGGAAAGCTATACCTATGAGCCAACGGGAACCCATGTCGAATTTGATGGAAAAGGTAGCATTACTCTTTCCAACAATGAAATGGTTCGTGTAGAACTACGCATACAAAAACAGAATGTCGATTATTGGATTTACATGCACGCATATGTGATTGTTGCTGACCCGGCAGAGTACTATACCTATGAGATTCAGAATGGAGAAGCGACGATTACAGGATATAATAAAGACCTTCTGCGCCGCAAAGTGCTTATTCCCCAGGAAATTGAAGGGTATCCGGTCACGACGATCGGCGACCGCGCGTTTTCTGATATGCCGTCGGGCATCGGCAAGGAATTTTACATTCCGGACAATGTAACCACCTTTGGTAAGGAAGCCTTTGCAGGCAGCGCCTATCTTGATGCGGTTCGGATGCCGCAGAAGCTGACGAAAATGGGCGAGGGCGTATTTGCGGCATGTTTACAAATGCACTTTTTGGAAATCCCTGATTCACTGACAGAAATTCCGGACGAAGCCTTTGTGAACTGCTGGGGCTATGGCGCTGGGAGAGGAGATTATAGTGTTGAGCAATGCATCGGCAAAAACGTGACCAAAATCGGTAAAGGCGCGTTTGGTGGATGCTGGAATATGGGGAGAGCTTGGGGCGATGGTCGTCTGCCTGAAAAGCTCGAATCCATTGGGGAAGGCGCATTCCAGTATTGTTATAAAATAAAATCATTGGAAATTCCGGCTGGTGTGACGGTCATTCCTGACCGCACATTTCAGGGCTGCGAAAGACTGGAATCAATCCAGATTGATGGCGATATTACGATGATTGGTGCGGAAGCATTTGACGGCTGTGTTGCGCTGACTTCGATGCCGCTGTCGAAATCGCTGTCCCTGATTGGAGCGGATGCATTCCGTGACTGCACGGCGCTGACGGATTTCCAGCTGGCAGAGGGAAACACGCATTTTCAGGTGCAGCAGGGCGCGCTGATGACGGCAGATGCCACGCGGCTGCTGACTTATGCTGCCAGCGCACCGCAGCAAAGCTTTGTCATGCCAGAAACGCTGACACAGATTGATGATGGCGCACTCAAAAACCTGCGCTATCTGGAAACGCTGACCTTCCTGCCGACTTTCAGCGATTATCAGGCGGGCATGTTTGAAAATGCAACGGGCTTGAAGAACGTGAACTTCGGTGAAGGTACGCTGACGGCGATTCCTGACCGATTCTTCAAGGGCTGCACGTCGCTTGTTTCGCCCAATGCGTTCACGGGCGTGACGTCTGTTGGCGAATCGGCATTTGAAGGCTGCACGGCGGTGCAATCGCTGTCGTTTGATGATTCGCTGTCGAACATCGGCACAAAGGCGTTCCAGAACTGCACGGCACTGGAAAGTGTGCATATTCCGGACAGCGTAACGAGCCTGAGTGCAGCGGCGTTCCGGAATGACGTTTCCTTGACGGAATTCCAGATGCCGGAGCGCCTCCATACCGTCTCCGCGTCGGCGTTCAGCGGCTGCACGTCGCTGAAAACGGTGACATGGAGCAAGTATCTGCAAACCATAGAAGCAAATGCGTTTGAAAATACGGCCCTGACGGAAATCATCTTCCCGGAGAGCCTGACCAGAATCGGTGCGTATGCGTTTGCGGGCATTGGCACGCTGGAAAGCATCGTCCTGCCGGAAAATTTGAATACGATTGGTTCGTCTGCTTTTTCTGGCACTGGGATTCAGACGCTGAAGCTGCCCAAGAGCGTCACGACGCTGGGCAACGGCGCATGGATGAACTGTGCCGCCCTGTGGGAAGTTCAGTGGGACGCCGCAGTGACGAAAATCCCGGCGAGCACGTTTGAACACTGCACTGCGCTGACCCAAATCGAGCTGCCGGACGGCATTGTGGAAATTGGCGCAAGGGCATTCAGCGGCAATGAAAGCCTAACCAATGTGACTTTGCCGCGCACGGTGCGGCGCATTGAAAGTGCCGCTTTTGAGGGATGCAGTGCGCTGACGGACATCCTGCTCTGGCCGGACGTGGAGGAAATCGCGGCGGATGCTTTTGCGAACTGCGAGAATCTGACCATCCGCGGCTGGAAGGGGGCTGCCGCTGAAAAAGCAGCCACGTCACAGGGCGTGAATTTTGCCGCGGCGGATCAGGAAATTTCCTACACGCTCAATGCCGCGCAGGATGGCTATCTTGTCAGCGGCTGCGATGAAAACGCAGTGCTGCTGGTGCTTCCGGCTGTGCATAACGGGCTGCCCGTGGTCGGTACTGCGGAAAACGCCTTTGCAAACTGCAAGTACCTGCAAGAAGTGCGCGTGGAAGCGGAAAGTGTGTATTTGCAGGTTTGTGACGGCATCCTGATGGACGCGACAGGTAAAACGCTGCTGCTCTACCCGGCACGGCGCGCAGGAGCGGATTTGGTGATTGACGAAAACGTGACCGCCATTGCGGACTATGCGTTTGCCTACTGCCAGAATCTGCGCAGCATCACCATCGGCACGCAGGTGGAGATGATTGGCAACCATGCGTTTGACGCGGTGAACGATGCCCTGTGCCTTGTTGTGCAGGACGGCAGCCCGGCGCAGCTGTGGGCGAGTGCGCACGGGGTGCGCTATGCCAGCGAAAGCACGTCGTTCTCCTACCGCCTTGAAGGGGACAAAGCTTACATCACGGGCTACACGGGTACACTGCCGGACGTGGTTGTGCCTGCGGTGATTGACGGCTATCCGGTCTATGCGATTGAAAACCTCCGCAGTCCGATTCTGACGCACGTTGTTGTCAGCGAAGGGATTGAGGAGATTGGGGAATTTGCCTTCATGCACTATTTAAATCGCGATGAAGAGTACTATGTTAACAATCTGGTGAGTGTGAGTCTGCCGCAGAGCTTGAAGGTTATTTCTGACTGGGGATTTAGTGGACAGGAAAACTTACAAGAAATCACGTTTGGTGGTGTGGAGCAAATTGGCCGAGGCGCTTTTAGTGGCTGTTCCAAGCTGACACAAATTACATTGCCAGATACACTGACAACGATTGAGTGGAAAGCATTTGAATATTCCGGTCTAACGTCGCTGACGATACCGGTCAATGTCTCGTTTATTAGGGACACGTCCTTTATTGAAAACTGTTCGTCACTGACAACGCTTCGTGTGGCGGAAGGAAATCCTTACTACGAGATGGAAGATGGCATCCTATACCAAACCGCTTCCAAGTCTGTGTTTTATACAATGCCTAATATTGAAGGCGTAATCACAGTACGAGATGGAACAGAACGTATTGGCAATGATGCTTTCAGCGGAAGAAATATCACGGGCATACAGCTTCCGGATACGTTGATAGAGATTGGCGAGAAGGCGTTTGCAGACTGTAAAAAATTAACAGCAATTGAACTTCCTGAAGAACTGCAAACAATCAAATGGTATGCATTTGGTGGATGCACTAATTTGGAAAAAGTAACGCTGCCAGAAGGATTAACAACCTTAGGATCGGCTGCATTTGCACACTGCACGTCACTGACTGAAATGACGATTCCTAATGGCGTTACTGAACTTTCTGCGACTTTCGTGGATTGCGTTTCGCTGTCGAAACTTACGTTGCCTGATGACTTAAAGACAATGAAGAATGGCGTTATCGAGGGTTGTAATTCCTTGGAGACGCTGAACTTGCCTGCAACACTGCAAAGTATTAGTGGCACTTGGCCCGGTCATTTAAAAACTATTACAACTGCGCCTGCTTCTGTGCGTTATATGTCGGAAGATGGTATTTTGTATGACAAACAGGAAAATGGCATCTTATTCGTCAACGCCTCCATTACAGGTCATGTTACAGTTCGTGAAGGTATTGCAACGATTGGTGAAACAGCGTTTAGCGGTAGAAAAGGATTGACAAGCATAACGTTGCCAGAAAGCTGCATTAGTATTGGCGATGCTGCATTTAAGGACTGCACAGCGCTCAGCAGCGTTGAGTTTCCTGATAAGCTGGAAAGCATCGGCAAGGAAGCGTTCTGCAATACAGGATTGCAGTCAATAGAGTTTACTCAGCAAAAGCTGCAAATTGCATCTCGCACATTTGCTGATTGCGAAGCGCTTACAAATGTGGTACTGCCTGATGGAGTAGAATGTATTGAAGAGGAAACGTTTAAGAATTGCAGTGCATTGGTCAAAGTTGAATTGCCGGAAAGTTGCACGTCTATTGAAAAATCTGCTTTTGCAAACTGTACAGCACTGAACGATATAGAATTCCCGGAAAAATTGGAGTCAATCGGCTACCACGCATTCCGTAATACCGGCATTACATCGCTGAAACTTTCGCAGCCGGGGATTCACGTTGGAGGCTTTGCATTTGCATATTGCCATCAGCTGAAGTCTGTGGAAATCACATCGACGGACTTTGACTTGATGGAGTGGGCATTTGCAAGATGTGAAAATTTGGAGACAGTAATTCTGTCGCCGCAGGTTTTCCGCATGGAAGGCGGATGCTTCACGGAATGCACGTCCCTGACTACGGTCGTTTTGCCGAAGAACATTACGTTCGTGCATGGCTTTAAGGGCTGTACGTCCCTGAAAACTATTGAAATTCCGGACAGTGTGACGAGCATCGGCTATGAAGCATTTGCAAACTGCAAGTCGCTGGAAAGCATTCATCTGCCGGATGGGGTAACGAACATAGGAGACCTTGCGTTTGCACGCTGCTTTGCCTTGAAGGATGTTAACTTCCCGGCTGCGTTGACCACGATCGGAAAAGAAGCATTCCGAAGTGTTCCGATTGCTGAAGTTGTTATCCCGGCGAATGTGACCGAAATCGCGGACATGGCATTCTATTATAATGAAGAACTCCGTTCGCTGACGCTCCCCAATGGCTTGAAGAAGATTGGGGAGAGTGCCTTCTGGAACGCGAGCAAGCTCCAAACTGTGGAATTGCCTGAAAGCCTAACGGAAATTGGAGAAACAGCATTCCGTCAAAGCGGTTTGACCTCGATTACCATTCCCGGAGATGTAAAGCGTATTGGTACCGGGGCATTCGCTGCTTGCGAAAATCTGGAAAAGGTATCAGTTGCACCCGGTGTCGAAACGATTGGCAGTGAAGCGTTCACTGGCTGCACAAAGCTGACGGAAGCAACGCTTACCAGTTCTGTTACGACTATCGAAGGCGGCGCGTTCTACGGCTGCAAGGCGCTTCAAACCATTAGCGGCGGTGCGCTCATTCAGTTCATTGGCGAAAACGCCTTCATGAACTGCGAAAACCTTGAGGAACTCAATATTTCGCCGAATTTGACAGAAATTCAAGGCCATGCGTTTGATGGCTGCAAGACGCTGAAGCGCGTTTCGCCGTCGGCGGAGCAGAAGGGCGTTTCGCTGCCGCATGTGAAGTACATCGGCGAGCGGGCATTCAACGTCTGCAAAGCAATTCCGTCCTTCTCTCTGGGCGATTCGCTGGAAACGGTCGGGGATTATGCGTTTGCTTCCACGTCCGTTACGTCCATGTATTTCCCGGATACCGTGAAGCAAATCGGCATCAATCCGATGTGGATGAATTATGCCATTCTGTCCGTGCATTTGCCGAAATCACTGACGGAAATCCCGCAGGGGATGTTTGCGCAGGCCGCGCGGATACAGACGCTTACCATCCCGCAGGGTGTGCGCAGCATTGGCACACAGGCATTCCACGGCAATGTTGCTTTGGCAGCGCTGAAACTGCCGGATGGCTTGGAGCGCATCGGCGCAAATGCATTTGGAAACGCGATGCTGCTGCTGGAAATTCCGGCATCGGTTACGGAAATTGCGGATGATGCGTTCAGCGAAGCGGTTGTGGAATTCTACACGCCGTCGGGCAGCGCGGCGCATCAATACGCGCTGGCGCATCAGATTCCCGTGCATTTGGATGAGTCGATTCCGGCAGAATACCTCGGCACGGCTGACCAGCTGGCAGCAAAAATTGTCGCGCAGGTGATTACGGATGACATGACCGACTATCAGAAGGCAGAAGCGCTGGTAGACTGGATGCTCAGCGAAACGAAGCTGTCAGACATGCTGCCGCACACATATAGCGGCAAAATGGTGCTTGTCCAGCGTAAAGGTACGCGCTGGGGCTGGGCATTTGCATACAAAGCACTGCTGAATGCGGCAAATGTTACCAATGGCATATACTTCAACGCGAAAGGCATCATCGAAGGTGTTGGCATTGGTGATCAAAGCTCGGTGTTTGTTTCGTATTTTGACGGTGATGCCGTGAACATGATTCAAATTGACGGGCAATGGTACTTTACGCACCCGGCATTTGTGGAACATTTCGGAAAAGCACGCTACTTCATGCTCAATCGAGAAACGTATCGCTTGTCGTTTGGGGATGATCCGAAGGTGGAAGACTGCGACGACTACAACCAGACCTTCTTGTATCAGGCGTACTCCAAGGATATTGAGGCGGAGGTTGTTGAGCAGGCATCTGCGTCCTTCACGGAGGGCAAAAAGCTGGTGTATGCGGAAGTTCAGCCGATTGAGGAACTGATGGATGCGCACTATGCGTATGTGCTGGACTTCGCAGGGCGGCACATGGATACGCTGGACTGGCAGAACGCGCAGGGCGAATTTGAGCCGACCATCATCGGCACAAACAACGGCTACTGGCTCAGCGACGACCTGACGGGCGAGTATGCGCAAGTGACGGTGAATACGCA
>ERZ779725.1659-NODE-1659-length-11766-cov-3.545043_pt1 | contig 11766 bp, 10 predicted proteins | sample MGYA00511890_ERZ779725 | MGnify/ENA primary metagenome ERZ779725 (study PRJEB29588, sample SAMEA2148549) | human gut metagenome | biome: human gut; feature: human-associated habitat; material: faeces | place: Denmark | collected 2008/2010 ...
TTGCCTTTTAGCAACGGAGTTGAGGCGGTTTTAAGATAAGAGAAAAACTAAAAAATCCTTAAGAGGATTTCCGATAGTAAAAGTTTAATATGCCTCCGAGCCGTTGCTTTTTTACGATCAGACTCCTGTCTTTTGCCGATTTATAAAGGACTTTACCCTTATTTTGCTCTCTCGTCAAACGCAATTCTTCGTAGTGTTCATTCTCCTTAGGCGATATAAGCTCGTTATCCAAGTTCTGATGAGGTCTTTCGGTGTTATAGTTATACTGCACCCCTTTAAGAAAAGAGTTCAACTTTGAGAGTATTTATGATAGGAAAGGGACTCAATGAATCAGAAGAAATGGACATCGAAGGAAAAGCTAAGGATTGTGCTTGAAGGGATAAATGGACAAGTTCCCCTAGGGGAACTTTGCGTCCGAAACGGCGTTAGCCAAGCTCAATATTACAAGTGGCGCGACCGTCTGTTAAAGGAGGGGGAAAAAGCCTTTGAATACGGTGGAGTAAGCGCGAATGAAGAGCGTTTACGTCAGGAAAACTTGCGTCTTCGCAAGATGATAGGCGACCTCACAATCGAGCTAAAAAAAACGGAAGACGACATAGCGAGCTTTCTATGAACCGTAAACGTAGCGAATCTGCGCAACTCAGAGACGAAGCGATGCTTGCAATTATCTAGCCGATAAAAGCCGGGCATCCTGCTTGGGGATATCGAAGAATTTGGGCATATCTAAAATATCGAGAGCAAATACCCGTAAGTAAACGTCGTATTTACAGGATATTAAAAGAGCATAAGTTGTTGGCAATAAACACGCGCAAGTTAAGGGCGATACGGACGGAACGACCAAAGCCTAAATGTACAGCGCCAAACAAGTTATGGGGAATAGATATGACAAAGATACGGGTAAAGAGTTGCGGCTGGTGCGACTTTGTTGCGGTCAAGGATTGGGCGAGTAAAAAGATTGTAGGTTGCAGCTTGTCATTGACATCAAAGACACGCGACTGGCTAAACGCGCTTGAGATGGGCATAAACAAACAGTTTCCGCTTGGGATCAGAGAATACGAACCACTTATGATTGTAAGCGATAACGGTTGTCAACCCACATCATCGGCGTTTATGGCGGCATGCTCGGTACTCGGAGTAAAACAGATATTTACATCGTTCTGTAATCCCAAAGGTAACGCAGATACAGAACGATTTTTTAGGACACTAAAAGAAGACCTAATATGGCCACGAGAATTTGAAACCTACGCTGAACTAGACGAAACTTTAACGAAATGGATAAAGTCGTATAACGAAGATTTTCCGCATTCAGCAATAGGATATCAAACACCCGAACAATACGAAAAAAATTATACATTCAACCATCAACTAAATAACCAAAATATTCTCCAAGTTTTACATTGACTAAAAGGGGGGCACTACAAAAGCCTTTGCCGATAGATTGTTCGATACTGGCAAACCGTTTAAAAAGGTCGTAATAGCTTCTATGCGAAAACTCTTAATTTACATCAACTCGGAGGCAAAAAAATATGCTTGAATATAACAGTTACTTACCCCTCCCTCTCACCGTCTCATCCCGTTCGTTTTTTCCATAGGATTATAGTTCACTATAGGGAAATAGGAGAAATAGATAAATTGTGCATACTCTTAAAATTGATGAGGGCGTTTTTGCGAATATTTCGCATGGCAAAAATAGGAAGGGCTTGGTAAGGATTTTGCCGAAATTTTTGTATATTATTAACGACTTACAAAACTTTGACGATTTTTATAAAAATGAAAACAAAACGGCAATATATTAAACAAGAAAAACTTATCCGCGCCCCACCGTGAATCGAACACGGATTTGGCGTTTACCAAATGAGCGGCTCCGATTTAACCCAGACCGTTCCGTTGTAATACCCGTCCACTTCCATCCAATCGGGCGAGGCTACCTTCCTAAGTAAAGGAGAAAATCACTTTTTTCTGATAAAAAAGAAAGAAATTAGTCTTGGGACAAGGCGTGAAAACACGCCTTTTTGCGCTCAAAAACGCGCTCGGGGCACTATAATTATAGTTTATAGTCTATCTCTACGCCTTTGTGGACGCCTTCAATCTCAAACGCCATTTCCAATATTTTGTCCTTTATGGCATTGCTAAAATTTGTCAGCAAATAATATCCGCCATTTAATTTTACGCTCATATCTTGCAAGCGCGGATTCTCTTTGTATAAGTCGGATTTTTTAGACGCGATGTATTGGCGATTTCGCCCGAAGTTCGATTCGTGATTTAGGCATTTCTCGAAAAACGAATGGTCGTTGTCATATAGAAAATTTAACAGGTCTATCACTACGCATTTCGCGCTCGGGACTTGATATACCTTCCCTTTTATAGAATACCAACTGCCGAAATTCGGGCTGGTATCGCGCGCCGAATCCCATTTTTTACGCGATGTTTCGGTCGGGGTAAAATGCGGTTCGTCGGGAAGGAATCTGATTTTTGCGAAAAAATCGGCTATGTCAGTGTGTTTGGGTTCGTATCCAGATTTTTTCTCGACGGCTCCTTTGAGAATCTTGAATAAGGCCTCATCTTCGGCGTCGACAAGCTCCTTCCAGGCTTCGGGAATAGCCGCTTTTGCCTCTTCCGCTTTGAACTTGCTACGATAGTCTTTTTGGGCGTCGTCAAACGCCACTCCTGTTTTAACCCTTTCGAAATCAAGATAACGTTTTAATTTATCCTCCGATTCTTGGGGCGTTCGCTCGACTAAATCAAGCTGGTAAATGCGCCTGTCGGAAAACGCACCTTGCCCCGACGGCAGATAGAAACTCCAAGTTTTGCCGTCGGTGAGTATAGCAAACGGAACGCCTTCATCAAAGGCATATTTGAAAAGCTGTCCGTCGGCGTTGTCTGTTTTTCCCGGTTGCTTTACTTCGATAAATACGGACGGCGTTGCCCCTTTCTTCCGAGCCAGTGCAAAGTCTACGCGCCCGTTCCCGATGGTGTATTCCGACATGACAATATTGGTGTCAAATGTGTCCCAGCCGAGGGCATTTAGTATTTTTAAAACAATTCCGCGGGATATTTCACTTTCGTTCTTAAAATCGCCCCTCTCCAATCTTTCAACTAACTCGAGTATTAAATCTTTCATACGGCGGAATTGTAGTATCCTCCGAATGTTAAACAAGAAAAATTTATCCGCGCCTCCACCGTGAATCGAACACGGATTTGGCGTTTAGGAAACACTCGTTCTATCCGTTGAACTACAGGGGCGGGATAAAGAAAGCATGAGACCAGATGTCGGTTTGAAAGTCAACTAAATTTCAAGTTTTATGCGCATTGCAACCTATTTGTCTATTTCACCTATTTACCTATTTGCCTATTTTCTCCCCGACTGGCAGGTCTCATACTTTCTGCCTATTTATCTATTTGCCTATTTTCCCTATTTGTTAAAACAGATCGTCGTCATCGTCGGTTTCGATGCCAAGCGCCTTTTTAGCTTCGGAGATTCTATCTTTCAAGACGACGTACCGCCCTTTGCCTTTTTTGACGATTTCGTACATCGATGGGAACGTATGCACGATAAACTCCACGCGCTCGCTGCGCAGACTTGAATATTGGTCAAAGAAGCTGATTTTTTTGTAGGAACCGTCGTTTTGCCGAATCATGGCGTCCATTTTAGCCCTGTCGTGTTCAATTTCAGGGAGCATTCCGCTTGAAAACAAAACCACCGAAACGCAGATTGAATACGAGACCACCCTGCATGCGCGTTTTGCGATGTCGGCTGTGATTCGATCCGCGCCTTCAGCCTGTGCGAAAATAACCGCAAGCCTAATCGCGTTTTCCCTTGCCTTGCCGAGCAAAGGCGCTTGTGTGCGCAGTTTGCCGTTCATAAGTTTTGTATTAAAGGCGTCGAACTCCCAGAAATAATCAAAGGCTTCTTTGTCGGTGTCAAACCATACTGGCAGGCCTTTCTTGCGGATTTGGTAAGTCTCCGCAAGAAGCGTTTCCCATTTGAGAATTGCGGCTTCGTCAAGCGGGATATTTTCTTTTGAGGCGGGAATGGTCTTTGGAGCGCCTCTGCAATAGAGAAATCTTCCAAGAAATCCGCTGCCTATAAAACTGCCTTTGTTCTTTGCAACGATATTGTCAATTATGTCGTTTTGCTCCATCCAAAGCAGTGAAATACACGGATTGGGGACACTGGAAATCCCGTTTACAATTCGGTTGTGCTTTATTGGCTCGCCGCACCAGCCGCTGTTTAGGGTCTCGGTGTCATCACCTTGCTTGCGATAGTTGCCGGCTACAATATAGATGCTGTCTCTGGCTTCTTCGCACACGGAGAATATTTCGCCACCGCTTGCCTCCATTGCCTTTATCAGAGCTTCCGACGTCGAATTTTTTACGATAAAATCTGGATTCCTAGGCGGCTTGGGAGAGTCTGAAATTTCGTCTTCAAAGTCGAAGTTTTCTTCTCCGTTAAGCTCGTCCTGCATGCGTTTAGTTTTTGTTTTTTTGAACTTGGCAAGCTCCCTTTGGTATTCGGATATTTCCCCCAGAACTCGCCTTTCCAACTTCGAGAAAAGAGCTCGAATGCTCGCGCTTTTGCCGGTGGAGCTTTCGCCGACACCTAAGACAAAGATATTTGCATTTTGCGTATATCCGCCGCTTACGGCGTTTTTTGCCTTGAATACTCTGCCCATTGCGCCGCTTAGAATTCCGCAGGCGCAAAAACAAAGTAGCTCCATTGGCAAATTTCTTGCGGTGGAATAGGTCCTTGCCACGTCGCGTATAACTTTCGGAAAGGCGTCTATGGGACATTCGCTTTCGTAAAACTCTTTGTAGGCTTCCGAAAGCGTCTCCATGGTCGCAAAAAATTGCGGACTTTCGGGCTTTTTAAACATTTTCTACTTCCTCCCAAGCTATGTTGCCGCTTTTGCAATGCGCGATATGCGTCTGCGAAATTTCAGAGTTTGTAAATGACTCGCAGTGGCTAAATGTAAAAACGGACTCTTTCTTCGTTCCCAAAACTGCGGACATGATATTTGCATATATCCCTATTGCCTTCCCGCCCATGCACCATTTTGCGGGGTGAAGCCTTTTGCTCCAAAACATTGGCTTGTCGAAATGGTGGATCAAAACCATTGCGAAGTTATGTCTCGATTTTAGCTCATTGATTTTGCAAAAGAGATTAGCAACCGCCGCATGGTCTGAAAAGTTGCAATGGACAAACGACGACAGGGAATCCACAATTGCCACATCGTATTTGCCCGCGCTTAAAGCGGCGTCGAGTTTCGATATGAATTCGTCCACCGAATAGTAGCAACCTGCTTTGCAGACGAAGCGCAGGTTCTCATTTAGCCCGCCAAAGTTCGGCTTTTTATCGAGCGCAAACTGCGAGACTATCCCGCGAAAATAATCGCGTTCGTCAAGAATCGGATTTTCATTGTGCATCAAAAGAGTCTTGGCAGGCTTAAAAACATCAAGCCCCAGTGTTTTTTCGCCCAAAGCAAGTAAGAGAGCAAGCTGCATGGCAAGAACGCTTTTGCCGATTCCGCTTGCGCCAGAAATTACCCAAGTTTTGCCTTTGGTTAGAAAATTCTTTTCGATTATCAGATCGTCAAAATCGAACATAGACTCACTTTCCTCTGCTAAAATTTGGCTTAATGTGCGAATTTTCATTAGATTTCTCCTTTCTTTGCGCTTTTTGCGGGGCGGGCGACAAAGCAGTGGTCGAGAAGGACGTCGCAATCGCTTTTCTTGTAGCGAATGCACTTGCCTGAAAGACGGTAGCTTGGGAGTTTGCCCTGTCTGCGGAGCTGCTCGATAAAGGTTGTGCCGATGTTGAGATACTCGGCTACCTCTGAGCGGGTTAAAAGCCTGTCGCTTGTGTCAGGCTGCGTTAATGTTTGCGTATTTTCTTTTTCCCATACGCAAAATATCTCCGTGTCAAATTTCTCAAAATGTAAAATGCTGTAAGATTGCTCAAAAAATCGGATTGGAAGGGAAAAAATAGTTGGGCAACTGGTTTCCCAAGAAGGCGGAAAAACGACACAAAAATAAAAGTGTGTAGTTTTTGGATTATACTGCGCAAAAATATTTGGCAAAAATTGCTTGGTCGGGGGAAATGTTTCACTGGTAATACAAATGGGAATTCCAAGATATAAACTTCCATTTTCCGCAAAATTTGCCATGCGTTCCGTTTCTCAGAGCCTTTATTTGTCTTATTAAAAAACAGCCAAATAAAAATTCTCAAATAGGCTATTATCAAATGGTAATGGGATTGAAAATAAATGGATTATGCGCTTGATTTGAAACGTTTTTTATGTATTTTTCGTTTCATGATAAAGCGAACAGTAGAGGAGCAAATTCTTAGAACAATCAGTTTTTTGGAAAGCGGCAGGGTGTTTTCGTCAACAGATTTTGCGGACATCGCAAACCAAAACACAATCAGAACGGCTCTTAGGCGGCTTACATTGGCAAAGAAAATCGACGCTTTGGGGCATTCTCTATATTATAAGCGAATCTGCACAAAAGAATTTCCCTATGGATATAGGCCAAAACATCAATCCATTGCCAATGCCATAGCGCGAAGATTCTCTTGGAAGATTTTTCCGACGCTAGCAGATACCTTTGCGTATTTTGGCTTAGACAAAAGCGGCGATTTTGTATTTCCAAGCACTGGTCCAAACAAAAAATTTGAGTTTGATCTGTTTGAATATCCAAGACCGGTAGAATTCAGGCATATCCCGCTTAAATTGTCCCGAATTGCCGACAAGAAAGCCTTTATGTACGTTCAAGCCCTTGTAGCCTTGGGCGAAGATTCCGAAGAAATGAAGCGCATATTTGCAAAGACTTCCACAGAGGATTTAAGAACAGTCATCAGAAAAATAACCTATGCGCCGCTAAGAATCCAGAATGTGTTTTTAAAAGAGCTTAAATCGAGGGATAACGGCAAGTCGGAATCAGGAGATGCGAATGCTGAAAACATCAACAACGCCTTTAACAAGGTGCAAGAAAACAGGAAGCTTGCCCGAATATTTCGCAAGTTGTCTCATAGCTTGTACGCTACTTGTATGTTTTTGACGATTATCCACGTTTCCTAGACATATTCTCAATTTACGCATAGATTAAAAGCGTGCGGATTTTGGAATGCTCGTCATTCTTCTTCAGGAAGAATCTCGAAGTATTTTATGGCGTCGCGCTCGCGGGCAAGGCCGTTGTAGTTCTGTTTGAGAACGTCAACTGCGTGCCCCATTTGCTCGGCTGTAAGGTATGCGTTCTTTGTCAGCGCAAGGTAGTAGGTCGCGGCAGAATGGCGCAGGCCGTTTTTTATCCAGTTGCCTTTGCCGAGGCTCTCGTGAAGCTTATTTATAAGGGTGGTCTTGCCCTTGTTTAGAATCTTCTTTTTAGTCCCGAGTTCCCAGACGTACGGTTCGAGCCACTTGGCGAGATTTTCAGGAATTTTTAAAATTCGTCTGGAAGCGGTCTTTGTGATTTCGCTATCAAGAATAATTTCCCTGTCCTCAAGCTTGATTTTATCCCAAGTAAGCCTTTGCATTTCGGCGTTTCTTATGCCGGTGAAGGCGGAAATTGCAACGTATGCGCGAATCTCGCTCTTAGGCGGGGTGGAATCTAAAATTTTGCGCACTTCTTCGGGCGTGAATATTCCGGGCGTTCTGCCCCTTGCTCGCCAGCTTTCCACTTTCTCAACGGGGTTTACGTCGAGCCAGTCCTGCATCTTGCAAAATTTGAAGAAGGAGTAGAGCGTTCGGCGATACTCGTTTCTTGAATAGGCTCCCAAGTCTTGGCTTGTCTCCTTAAAAACCCTCATCGGGCGGCCGTCCACATTAAGTTTGTCGCTATCGGCATATTCGCGCTTCTTGAGATTTATAAGCCAGTGGAAAATTTCTTTGCCGCCAATTAGCGAGACAATCCTGTCGCGCTCAAAGCTTTCCATAAACCTAAATAAAATTCTTTCGACGCCCGTTAAATACTCTCCGGAAAGTTCTTTCTTTTGCAGGGATAGGCAATATCTGTCTATTGCAAAATCGAGCCTTACGGAGCGTTCTTTCAGCTTGGAGAGCGCCTTGTATTCTTCGATTGCCCTATTCAAACTTATGCCGTGCGGTTCCAAGTCTTTTGTGAGTTTAACGTAGGTTAATACCGCGTTTGTCAAACTTGTGCGAAGGGGAGCTAAAAGCATCTTAGCTTCGACAAGCTCGCGCCTGTCTGTCGGCGAAATTCGGTTTGCCTCAACGCCCAATTTCTCATCGTAAACATTTTTTTCTCGGAAAAATTCGAGCGCTTCGGCTTCGGTGGAAAACCTGCGCGCCCAGCGTTTTTGCTTGTCTGTGTCGAAATAGTAAACGACCCAGCGCTCGCGGTTTTTCTCGGCAACTTTTTTTGGAAAGGAAGGAGATCTGTTCTTCATACAAAATCCTTTCCTGTCAAAATTGCGCTTTGGTAAGGGATTGACTTACCACTGTGAAAAATTTTCGCAAGTTGATTGCAGCTAACAATATTCTATTTGTTCCTAAACGCCAAATCGAGGTTCGATTCCTCATGAAGTCCGGATTGATTTTACAGGATAGTTGCGATATTGCAAAGCGGCAATTCTACGATATTCCCGCGCCCTTTATTGAGTGGTTTTTCGCATCAATCTTTTTCTCCATAGACTTTACTATGGACTATATTGATTTTGTTCTTCCCGAATGTTTACATACAAAAATTTAATATTTTCACTAAGAGGCGAGTTGGCATTTTTTATAAAATTATATGAGGCGGTTTTATCTCTTTATTATCGGAGTGATATTCTTGTAATAGCTTTAATTCTCTTTAATTATCCTTTTAAAAAACTAACTCATTTCTACGGCGCATAATAACTATGTGCGGCCGTTTTATTCGACCGCATTTATTGTTTCTCTTCCCCCTATTTATATAATATCTAAAATATATTTCAGCGCTTGCCGAAATGCTAAAAAATTTATATATAGTTAAATTTTTAATCTAACTTCTATATTTTATATAACGCGATAATCAGTGCCAATATGCAAGCTACTTATTTTCGGACTCATTTCATCAGCCCTATTGCCCTTACAATTGCTATCATTCCTTCTGCGGCTACATCGTTTACGATTTTTCCGTCTTTATTAAAATAATAAAAATTCATCATGCAGGCGGAAAATTTTTTGCCGGTGGCTTTTATCCCCATAAAATCTCCGTCGTTTGTCCCCGAACATGTCCAGCGTACAGCAACTTTATCGTCACCGGCTATCAATTCCTCCAATTTCCACTGTACATCGGAAAAACCTTTGCGCATAAAGTACACTACCGATAAATATCCGTCTCCGCCGAATACGGGTTCGGGAGATGCGGGGGTATAGAACGAAGCGTCGCTTGCAATCAACTCGTCCGCCAGACTTTTGTCAGCCGTATTTATCATTGTTTCAAATTGCTTCATCTTTAATGCGATTTCTTCTTTTTTCATATATGCTTTCTCCTAGCCTTTCGGTATTTTATTTTTTTCGTAAGATGTCAGCAAATATGCTTTGCGCGTTTTGCCTATATTGGCAGAAAATATCTGTCTATCGGAAATGTCTATACTTTTATTTTAGGCGGCAGACTCTTGAGAATTATTATAGCGGCGTTGTTCCTTTTTTTTAATATCACAATTTTCTATCTGCAAAATGGCTTGAAGGCTATTTTGTTTAAAGGCATTTCTCCGATATTAAAATTGCATTAATACCTATGCGGTATGGGATTAAAAGTTTGACAAAACCGCATCGTTTATTGAGAAAAAAATACAATGAAAAACATAATACCTTTGGTTGTATCGGTCGTTCTTGGACTCGCTGCGGTTTTTGTCGTAAGTAAGACTCTGTTCGATAGAAAGGAAACTAAGGACGAAGCGACAATTTCTATAATTGTCGCCGCAAGGGATATTGACTCCGACGAAGAGCTTGTTGAGGGTTCCCTTACATACCGCGACATTCCCAAATCCGTTCTTCCGCACGGCGCGTTATTATGGGAAAATGTCGCTATGATTTACGGGCAGCGCGCCCAGCATTCCATCGCCAGAAGCGACTACATATTAATAAGCGACATCCAGCTGAAAATATCGTTGGGCGATTGCTCGAAAGAGGGAGAGTGGACTATCCCGATAACGTTTTCGGATCCGGCTCTTGTTAAAATGTTAAGGCCCAACGATGAAATCGGAATTGTTTCGACGTACGTTTCGCGGAAGGTCGAGCGCATCCCGGGCGTTCCGGAAAACGAAAATGCAATTTCCCCGGCTGTGAGAGAGGCGGAGAGCCGCGAGACTTCCGTGCTATTGCCGTGCGTGAGAGTTATTGGGATTGCCAACAACAACGGCTCTTTTAGGGAGTCCGGCACTTCGAGCGGCACGATATTTGTGTCTCTGCCGCCGCAGCAGGCAATGATTGTAATTGCAGCGCAGCGCGAGGCTGAGCTTTACCCCGTGCTTAGAAAGCGCAACGATTCCAGCGCGCTTAACAGGAAGGAAATTGGCGTAGTAAACGAAAAAACTTTCGAGGGCATTCGCAAGGGTTTGCAATCTGCCGAATTGCCTTCTTCACCAACCGAAAGCGTTAGATGAAATACTATAAATTAAAATCAGCATTTTCTCCGTTTCTTTTGCTCTTGTCGGCGGCTATCGTTGCCGTGCCTACGTCGGGCTTTGCGGAGGCTCAGAGTGGCGAAGCGCCATCGCAGGCAGGTTCGCAGGCGGCGTTGCCGACGGAAAGCGTCACAATCTCTCAGGACGAAGTCAGGACTCTTGAAGTTCCATTTGAAATAATCGGGTACGAATCGTCTTCCAAGAGTGTTAAGATTTTAAGATCAAAGGGAAGAAGGCTTGAAATTAAGGGGGTTGAACCCGGCTATGCGGACATCTCTTTGAATTCAAACTCAATGTCAAAGACATTCAAGGTGCATGTCACAAATTCGCTCGCGTCGCTGTACCGCGACTTGTGCAAAGACATATCGGATTTCTCCGAGGTGACGGCGGAAATGTCGCACAATGCGATAACTCTTAGGGGCGAGATATCGAAATACTCGCGCTATCTTGCGTTTATGAATATCTTGGACAAATACCGCGATTCTTACCGCAACTATGTTGCTTACAAGCCCGGCCCCGAGATGTTCGACTCCCTCAGAAGGCAGCTTGTTGACGCGGGATTCAAGGTCGAGAACGACATCCCGAAAAAGGCCGGGACTGTCGGCATGAAAATTTCGTCGGGCATTCTCACATTTTACGGAAGAATGCTGTGCGACAACGATATTGAGGAGATTAAGAAAATAGTGTCGTCGCAGAAATGGCTTTCCGCGGGCCCCAATCCGACGGAGGTGGTTTACAATTTGGAAGTCGACGACACTCAGCTTGACGTCAATGTTGTAATAGTGGGCGTCACGCGCTCGCAGCTTGCGCGCATGGGAAATTCCGGGGCGAACGGCACGGTGCTTTCCGTAGATTTACAGAGCTGGTTTAGGTATCTTGCGGGCGAGCTTCCCCCGGGGCTTGGTTCCGACGCGCCTCAGAAATCCGGATTCGGCGGGCTTGCGTACATGAATACTGGCATTCAAGGCGCCATACAATTTTTTGGCGAAAACGGCGTCTCCGATTTCAGGGACGGCGGCCATGTGACTATTACGAGCAATTCAAAGGGCGTGCAGCAGGCAGTGTATGAAAACGGCGGAACTTTGAATGTGGAGATACACGGCAGGGACGTTGCCGATCTCAAAGAGATAAATTTTGGGCTTACGATAAAAGTCAGC
>ERZ779725.1661-NODE-1661-length-11763-cov-2.198838_pt1 | contig 11763 bp, 9 predicted proteins | sample MGYA00511890_ERZ779725 | MGnify/ENA primary metagenome ERZ779725 (study PRJEB29588, sample SAMEA2148549) | human gut metagenome | biome: human gut; feature: human-associated habitat; material: faeces | place: Denmark | collected 2008/2010 ...
CTATAAAAATCGTAAGAAAAAGTGCAAGAAAATCTCTTTTTGTAAATATAAAAACAGAATAAGCCGTTCTGCCTTTAAGACCGTAACCGCGGCTTTTCATGCTGTCCGCCGTATCGAATGCGCTTTCAAACGCCCATGATACCATTACGGACATAGCTTTCACGGCTTCCGTTATTCTTTTTTGATTTGACATTCCGAGCGCCTTTCGCGCCGTTATGATTTCGTCAAACTTTTTCTTATAATTGGGAACAAAACGCAGTGTCATGGAAAGCGCCAGAGCGAAAGACGGGGCGATTTTTCCGAAAAGATACACAAATTTATCATCGGTCATCACAAAATTCAGCTGATAAAACCACAAGACGGTCTGCGCAATAATGCAGGCGGCGACAAAGCCGTAAACAATCGATTCCTTCGTTACGGGATTTCCGTTTTTCAAATAAAAAAGTATTGTTGCGCCCGAATGATTAAACAAAACGTTTATCACCGCAGACATTAGCGCAAGCGGTAAAATCACGGAAATATTGAATTTCACAGCCTTTGCACCGCCCGTAAGCACGGAATAGAAAACAGCGCAAAAAAGCGATACGGCTATCATAACAGGATTAAAAAAGCTCATGGAAAAACCCAGCACGAGAAGAAACCATAAGAAATTTACAAGCGGATGAAATTCTTTAAAGGTGTTCATTGCGCATACTCTCCTCCAACATCTTTTCCGAGATTGCAGGTATACAAAAATTCGATTTTGTCTCCGCTTTTAAGCTTATATTCCGAACAGCCGTAGTTTGGGAATATACCGTTTACTCTGTACATCCAGCCCGACAGCTTGCCCGCATCATATTCATACAAATTGTTTATGCCCTCTATATATGCGCTGTTGTATACGGGGGTTATGCTAAATTCCAAATGTATTTTATTTTCTATCATTTCTCTTTTTAAAACGTCAAACACGCTTTCACCCTCCGAAAAAGAAATATCGGACGCCGAAAATATCACACCGTTTTCGGGCACAAGACCTCGTTTTTCCTCGCTTAAGGCTTCGTTATTAACCAAAGTTTTGCAGGTAACCGAAAGCGAACAGACATTTTTTGGGTGTTCTGCTTTCGGAAGCTGAGGTTCTGCGGGATTTTGCGGCAAAGCCTCCTCCTGAGGCTGTTTTGCTTCCGTTTTTTCCTGCGGTGTTTCCTTTATTTCGGGCGCTTCTTTTTCTTCTGTCGGCTCGTCCGTCTTTTCCACGGCAATTTCTTGCGGTTCTTGTGTTTCGGGTTGTATTTTCCCTTTTGTTTCTTCGGACAGCTGTGCCGTTTTATCACTTATCGGAGAGTATGCCGGTTTTGTGCCGATAATTATAAGCGACACAAAAAGCATACATATACAAAAAAGAATTTTTTTATTTTTCATTTTTAAATACTCCGTAAATTTCTTTGATTTCTATTACAGCATTTAAACCCATAAGCATACAAGCGCCGACGTCCGTTCTGTTATCCGTCATATCGTAAAGGCTTGTTTTTCCGTCTGAAATTCTTTTTAACGACGAAAGTGCACAAAGAGCCTGCTCAGTTGCCATTTGGTTTGGCTTTTGGTCGGCAAGCTTATGTCGAAAGCTTCCGTCGTCATTCATAAAAGAAAGCAAATTTTCAGTTACGGTATTTCCGTTTTTCAAAAACCGTTCGTCATTAACGGAAATACCGAGCGCGCACAGTGCGATAATAACCTGCGATACGCTTTCCGCCGTTTCGGCATTTGCGCTTGCAAAACCGCCGTCCTCAAATTGATTTGCACTCAAAAAGCCAAGCGCACGTTCTATGGAATTTTTCACGTTTTCCTGCGTTTTATATTTCGAAAGCGCCTGCAATGCCATTGCGGTCATATCGATATCCGACGCCGTTTCCGATGCGTCAAACCCAAAGCCGCCGTCAGAAAGGCGATAACTTAAAATTTCTTCTATATATTTTTCTCTTAAACCGTCGGGAACGTAATAATCTCCGCTGTCAAGCGCCAAAAGCGCAAAAACAACACCGTTTACACCCTGCCGTGCTGTTTTTTCGTAATCGTAAAGCGGAGACAAAATATCATACCCCGAAACGTTCTTCGGGTCTTTTCCTATTGCGGTAAGAGCTAAAACCGCTCTTGAATATTCGGTATATTTGCGCTTGGAAAGCTTTCCGCCTTTTTCAAAAAGATGCGATAAAAGATTGTTATAATACTTATCGAAATATTCGCTATTGATATCATATCCGCTTCTTTTAAGTCCGATTACCGCCCATTCTCCCTCTATACTGCCGACGCTTGGGTCGGGAACGGCGGATATTATATACTGCGCCGTTTTATTCACGGCATCATCAAGACGGCTGTCGGCACATGCAGCGCCGACAGCGTTCAAGCTTATAATTGCGGTAATAAAAAGAGCAAATATTTTTTTAATATTTTTAACCTTTTTGACCATTTTCTCGCTTTTTCTCCTATTTTACAAATGCATTCACAAATCTCATGATAATTGCCGCAGTCTGCGCTCTTGTAGCATTATCGGACGGCATAAGCAGATTATCGCTTCCGTTTACGATTCCGTTTTCGTTCGCCCACGAAAGAGCCTTTACGGCATAATCGGAAACCCTATCGGCATCTTTATAGTCCGACAAATCCTTTTCGGTTTTTGTGTCATACTTACAGAATTCGCAGTATCTGTACATAACAGCGGCAAGCTGTTCTCTCGTTATATCAAGATCGGGCATAAATGTTCCGTCTCCCATACCGTTTACGATTCCGTTTTCGTTTGCCCACAAAACCGCTTTCGCATACCATGAGCCTTCCTGCGCATCGCTGAATACATTTTTTGTGTTCTTAACTTCGGGTTCGCCTGCCAAACGGTACAAAATTGTTACCGCCATTGCTCTGGAAAGCGACATTGAAGGTGCAAAATCATCTTCGGATACGCCGTTCATAAGGTTTTTGTCAAAAACAAACTTAACGGCTGTAAAATGCCAGTCGCTGTCTTTTATATCCTTAAACTTCATTTCTTTCTGCGGTTTTGTTTCTTCGTCATTTTTCTTTTCATCGTCTTTTTTCGTATCTGTTGTCGGCAATGTTGTTGCGCCCGATGGAGATTTACCGTGTGAAGTATAATCTTCTTTCGTATAATCCTTTGTGAAGAACATAAGAATATCATCACCATCGGAAAGTCCGCATCCGCTTAAAGTATCATCGGGAAATTGTCCGTTGAGCTTATACATCCAGCCCGAATTTTTTCCGTAATCCTTTTCGCTTATTTCCGTACCGTCGGGTGTGATAATGCCTGTTACATATGAAGGACTGCCCGTATATTTATAACCGTTTTCATTTATTGCTTTTTGGAACACTTCAAAAGCGGTGGTTTTTTCGGGAAGATTTTCGTACTTCGTTTTTGAAATCAAATCGCCGTCGGGTCCCTTTAATCTGAAGGTAACGTTTATCTTTTCGTTTGCAACGGGTGCGGAACCCATAGAAACAGTTCTGCCCCTTACGATAACGTCCGCTTCCACAACCTGATAATAAAGCTTATCGTGTATTTCCTTATAATCTGCATAACGCTCGCCGTCTTCTTCGTAAAGCTCGCCGTATTTTCCGAGTGTTTCGGAGGAAAGCGCAGAGGTAATCTTAACCTGCTTTGAATTTGCCTGACGTTTTACGATAAGGTTTTCGTGAGAAATAACGGCGGGGTTATCCGACTTAAAGAGCCGCCATGCTTCAAGCTGTTCCCAACCTTTCAAATTAACGGGAACAATACCGCGGTTTGTAATATCCGTGTACTTTCTTACCCAAACGAGTGAGCCGTCTTTTTCGTATACTTCTTGGAATGACGAAAGGTTTGAAGTTATATCGTCTTTGGAATCGTTTCCGCCCTTGATACCGTCAAAATAAGAAGCCTTAACCTTTTCCATAAGTGCAATTTCGGCATTCAGTTCGTCCTCCGTTATAGGCATAACCAAAACTTCAAAGGTGCGGGACGCCGAAACGTTTTTATAATTATCGGTTATTGAAACGGTGAATTTTGTTTTTACGGGGTCTTTCATCGGACGAATAACCGAAATACGCGCCGCATTGTTTACATCGGGCGAAACCAAAACTTCATCGTTTTCGCTTACAACAGATACGGGCTCGTATTTTCCGTCAACACCGAAATCTTTTGTGTTCGGAATCCTTATATCGTTTGAAACGGTATAAACGCCGTTTTCATCAGGTGTAAGCGTCTCACCCGTTACATAATCTTTTAAGCCTGCCGATTTAAAGCCGTTATCAAGCTTCTTTGAAAGCTCTTCTTCAACGTTTTTCGCTGTTTCTTCGTCGATTTTGTCAACAGTAACCGTGAATGTATCATAAAGCTTAATCGCGTCTTCGGAAAGTCCGGTATATCTGAACTCATATTCTGCGGTAAGCGTTACGGTCTGAACCTCCGCTCCCTGCTTTACAACGCCTACATACGGGTCAAAAAGCGTATCGGCTGTACTCTGATTTTCATTACTTATATATAATGCGTTTTCGTTGTTTGATTTCCAGTTTATCAGCGTCCAATATTTACCGTCAACCGTTTTGGGAAGCGTAAGATTTTCCGATATGGGTTCGGTAGGTACGGAAATTTTGGAAAGTATTTCTTTGCGCATGATTTCTTTTACCTTTTCAGTATCCCAATAAATTCTTACGGGAACGGTAAAATCAACCTCCGCATCGTCTAAAGAAAGTGTAAACGTTACGTCATATGCTCCGAATTTTACGTTTGGAACAGTATTCGGGTCTTTAAAGAAATATGTAACGTCTCCGTTCGGTGCAATATCGGCGCCGTCGTGAATTTCCTTTATATCCTTAATCTGCGCCGTTATGTTTTCGGTTGATACGGCTTTTATATCCTCGCAAAGCATAGAAAGCACATTTGCATTTTCGCCTTTTGGGATAATCGTATAGTAATCACCAAGCTTTGCAATTTCTTTTTCCAAAAGAAGCTTTTTGTTATTTTTTTCCTCTTCTGCCGCTGTGAGCGAATAAACCTTAATAACAATTTCTCTTTTTTTAATTTTTTCATTGTTGTATTCAATTACTGCGGAAAGCGAAACCTCTTTTATACCGCTTTCGGGAAGCGTTACTTCGCCTGTTTCGGGATTAATGATTTCGGGGGCGCTGCTTGTCCAGGTGATTGTCGAGCCGTTTTCACCGATTTTCGGAAGCGTTAAGGTTTTCGCTTCTTTTATATCCCGAGTATCTATATTTATTGCCGCATTGTCTTTTTCCGCTTTTACTCTGTCGGCGGAAACCACTATACTTGATACATTAGGTACCTTCTTTTGAGAGCCTACCCCAATACATAAGGATAAATATTTACCCAAATATTCATCGGTTATTGTAAATTCACGAGAAGTCTGACCTTGTATATCCTTCATATCCGCAGTATCGTCGCCCGACAGCCATTGATATGTACATTCGGGATAATTATCATAATCATACTCGCCGTATATCGTGTCAATCTGCGCTTTTACCGTTTCACCGACGCCGACAATTCCGTTTATTCTTACGGTAGTAACCTCGGGATAAACGCATATTATTAAGCTTTTGGTAATTTTTTTGTCTCCGTTAGACGCACTCGCAACAACAGTTGCTTTACCGCATTTCAAAGCCTTTGCAATAACGGTTGTATTATTTTCAGTTTTAGTTTCGGGCGCATTAAGCTCCAAAACTCCGTTATCTTCTTCGAGCGACCATGTTATTTCGGAGGGCTCTGTATCAACAAAGGACGCCGTAATTGTGGCTGTGGGATTTTTGTCATTATATGTTACGGCAAGGATGTTTTCGCCCTTAATTTCTATTCTCGGATTTTTCGGAACGGGTGCAGAATTCTTCTGCCATGAAAGTATGGGATAGCCGCCGTTTATCTTGTTCTCATCGGCAACAAATGCCGCGCCGAGTTTGGAAAGCAATTCGGATTTGTCTGTAATCTTTGTTATTGCAGAAGCAGCTGTGGGAGTGCTTCCGCCGGGAGCGTCCTCTCCGTCGGTATAATAACAATTTGTAGTGCTTCTGTTATTATAAGCACTAATATTTCCTTTTGTACCTTCGCCTTCAATTTTACCTTTGTTGTAGCACAAATTTAATTTATTTAAGCTATTAATCGAACCTGCAATTCCGCCCGAATAAACAGAGCCCGAAATTGTTCCGCTGTTATAACAATTTTCTATGCTTGTCCCTTTTTTTGATATATATCCTAAAATTCCTGCCGAAACAGAACCTGTTACCGCAGCTTTATTAAAAGAATTTGTTATTTTTACACTGCCTCTATCTACACGTCCGACAATACCTCCGACACCCGCTGATTTTCCGGCCATAGAGGAGGATACACTTTCCGAAAATGAACAGCTGTCAATTTTAGCGCTTCCCTGCGCTTTTCCAATAATACCACCAACAGCTGTACTATTATTACCTACTACTGTGCCGGCAATATTAAGATTTTTAATAGTTGCTCCGTTTACCGTACCGAAAAATCCGACACCGTTGCTTGAAGCTGAACTAATATTCAAATTACTGATTGTGTGATAATCGCCGTCAAATGTTCCTGCGAATGCCTTGGCAACATCCGAGACATCGGTAATCGGCGTCCAATTTTCGCCTGCAAGGTCAATATCGGAGGTTAATTTTGCACAAACCGTGTTGTCTTTTCCCACCTCGGCAACAAAAGCCTTTAATTCCTCCAAATTACCGATTAAATACGTATTTTCTGCCGTGCCGATTTCAGTCTCGGCGCAAACAACCGCCGAGAATGATGTTATAATCATAATAACGGCTAAAATAATGCTTGATAAATTTCTTTTTACGTTTCTCATAATTTTGTCCTTTCTTTCTTTGATTTCCACAAATTTAAAGCTGTGCTTTTTTCTATCATCCTTTCATAGCACAGCTGTTTTCCTGTGAAAATCCCCGTTTTTTTGTACGCAAAAAAAGCATACAAAATAAACCGCCGTACCGTGGGAAAAGCTCCTTTACGGTATGGCATAAATGCAGGTCTTCCGACTCGCAGAGTACTGTTTCCAATGCTTTATATTTCTGCCTTCTCAGTTTCCCAATGACTGACTTTCGTCAACGAAAAATAAAGCTCTCCTCTGCATACGGCGGCAGTTTCCGTCACGGATTCGCACCGTGTTCCCTTTTCACCGAAACATGGTTTTTATGCCATGCCCGACACATTTTAAGGACATATTAAATTATATATATTTTTAATTTTATTACAAATGTTTGGTTTACGGGCGGATAATATCCGCCCCTACATTACATAACCATAGGTTTGCGCAAGGTGCAAATTTCACACCTTGTGAACTTTTAAAAGGTTGGCGGGCTTGCCCAATGGCGTACCCGATACTATAACCACTATATCGCCTTTGTCTACGTAATCGTTTTCGGAAACGCATTTTACGGCGTGTTCAAAGAGGGCGTCGGAATTACTTTGAATTTGCGCCATTACGGGGTAAACGCCCCATGAAAGCGCAAGCTTGCGGTAGGTTTTTTCGTTTGTGGTTGCCGCTATTATATCAACGTTCGGACGGTATTTGGAAATGTTTTTTGCCGATTTTCCCTGCTTGGTTACTACTATAATTGCACGTGCGTTAAGGTCGTGCGCCGTTGTGCAGGCGGCATGAGATATAGCGTCCGTTACGGTTTTTGTTTCGGGCTGATTTATATTAAAACGTTTTTTGTAGTCAATATCATTTTCGGTATGCTTTGCGATTCTCGACATGGTTTTAACCGTTTCAACAGGATATTTTCCCACTGCCGTTTCGCCCGAAAGCATAACTGCGCTCGTACCGTCATATACGGCATTCGCAACGTCCGAGGTCTCCGCTCTTGTGGGACGTGGATTGTTTATCATCGATTCAAGCATCTGCGTTGCGGTTATTACTCTTTTTCCTGCCGTGTAGCATTTCTTTATCATCATTTTTTGGATTGTAGGAAGCTCTTCAAAATCTATTTCTATACCCATATCGCCTCTCGCAACCATAAGACCGCTCGAAGCGTTTATGATTTCATCAACGTTATTAACACCGTCTCGGTTTTCGATTTTTGCGATAATTTCTATATCCGTTCCCTTGTTTGCGTCCAAAAACTTTCTCATTGTTATAACATCGTCGGCTCTGCGCACAAACGAAGCCGCAACATAATCTATATCATTTTTTATGCCGAAAAGCAAATCCTTTTTGTCCGTTTCGTCCATGTACGGCATATAAAGGTCAATACCGGGGAAATTAAGCCCCTTACGGTCAGACAAAACTCCGCCCGTTATAACACGGCATTCAATATCCGAGCCTATTATCTTTTCAACAACAAATTCAAGCTTGCCGTCATCGAGCAAAATTCTGTTGCCCTCGTTAAGGCTTGACACAAGCTTTTTATACGTAACGCTTACCCTGTTTTCATCGCCTGCGACCTCGTCCGCCGTAAGCGTAAACAACTGCCCCTCCTGCAAAGTAACCTTGCCGTCCTTAAAGGTTTTTATCCTTACTTCGGGTCCTTTGGTATCCAAAAGGAGCGCAACAGGCTTGCCCATTTCTTTTCGTATCTTTTTGAATACGTCTATTCTTTTTTGATGGCTTTCATAGTCCCCGTGTGAAAAATTCAGTCTCGCGACGTTCATTCCCGCCAATATCATTTGCCTTAAAACGTTTTCGTCGTCCGTTGCAGGTCCCAATGTACAAATAATTTTAGTTTTTCTCATAAAATTCCCTCCATGTACCGTTTTAAAGAATAAAAAATGCGGTATAATAAACATAATCAAAGTTATTATACCACATTTTTTTCTTTTTGTCATCTGTTTTTTGGATTTTTTATCATATTTATTGCATTTTTTTTGTAAAGCGATTTTCCGTATTCGTTCAAAACGGTTTCAAAAACGGTCGGATTTATTGCTTTATCTCCAAAATCCGACAGCTTCGTTTCCGCTTTTTGAAAATTCTCTCCAAGCACGCTGTCCAAAATAAGATAATATTTGCTGTCAAGCTCAAAAAGGTCGCTTCTGCCGAAAAATACATCATATATGGCATTAACCGCCGTTTTCACTTCCGAATAATCGGAAAACGAAAACACAACGGGACTGCTTTCTTTCTTTTTTCCGAGGCTTTTTTTGGTTATATAAATTACATAACCGTCTTTAGCCGTCGGAACTGCTTCTATCTTCACCTCGTCCACATGAGCGTTAAAGCCATACTGCTCGTGTGCATTCTCCAAAATCTCCTTAATAAACTGCTTCGCCTCTTTATTTTCCGACGAAAGAGAACCCACGTCGAAATTCAATTCCAAAATATCATAACAGGATAAAACCGCCTTAATTCTGCTGTCGGAAACAGGCTCGATTTTCACATCACTATACCTCCTTCGGGTATTACCCCAAACCCCGATATAATTATACTATATTTTATTAAAAAAATAAAGAGGTAAGTTGTGGAAAAGGCGCTTTATTTTCCGAAATACAAAATTTCGGCAGATTTTTTTGGAATATTTCACATATTTTTTGTCCGTGCACAGGGTAAGCCTGCCGCCGTGATAAAAAGCGTACAAAACCCCGACAATGTCCTTGTCCGTTACGTCTTTCTCCAAATTGATTCTGTTGTCTCCGCAAATTATATACCCGTTTTTCGTAACGCGCATAATCCTGTGCATCACATAATGACCGTCACGCCTGTATACGGGAATGTCATATTTTTTCAGCGGAAAGACGGGAGGCACAATTATAACCTTACAGCCGTCATAAAGCATAGGCTTCATGCTGTCCCCTGCCGTCCGTGTTGCAAATATACCGTTTTTTTCAAGCTCACGCTCTAAATTGCTCACCGAAAATCCCCTCGTATGCCGTTTTTGCCGCCGTTATATCCATATTGCATTTTATAATATAAAATTCCGCTTTTTCTATAATCTGCCCAACAAGGTCAAGCGTTTTTGAAAGCGTTTCTCTGTTTTTGGGAAGATAAATCTGTGAAAACAGCTTTTCAAACGCTTCACCCTTTTCAATGCGAATACATTCGTTTTTTTTCGCACGCTCGATAAAGCAGATTTTTTTAAGCTCCGTTTTTGCGTTTGTCTGCATTTTTTCCTTTCCTGCCCACGGCGTACCGTATGCAAAAGCCTTATCTCCGATTATCCGCACAAGCGGTTTATCGCCGTTTATAACCGTGCATTTATCTTTTAGAAGTCTTTTCCATAAATTCACATGAACGCTTTTTCCCACTCCGCTTCTCGCCAAAAACGCAATTCCCGTACCGTCTAAGTCAATTACTGCGCCGTGCATTAAAAAACCGCCGTAGCCGACGATTTTTTCCGCAATTTTCCGATATATTGCCAAGCTTTCCAAATATCCGTGCGAAAATCCCTCCCCCTCGGCGGCTATCTCATCAAAATCCGCCGATACGCAAAAATCGTATTTTTCATCTGTCAGATATTCACGGCATTGCTCTTTTATATAGTCATACTTGTTATCTATGCGGATATTAAGCTCCGCAATCCCAATATTAAACATGACCCTTTCCCCTGCAAAAAAACTTTTCCCAAAAACCGACTTTTTTCACCATAGGCACAAAAAATGCGCATTTTTGTTTATCCAAACATCGCAAATACGGGCATACGGGCGATTGTGGGTCAAATTTATAGGTTAATTTTCCCGTTTTGCAGGTTCGACATATTTTTTTTCTAAACAAGTATAACATCTCCCTCTTCTTCATCTTCTTCATCAGGTACAAAAATCCGCACAACACCGCACGGAGCAATAAAAATTATCAGAAAACCTACCAAAAGAAATATAACAGCTGAAGAAAAATTACTTACTCCCTCATGAACGTACCGCACGAATTTCATAACGGCAAAAAGCCACGTATACACATCGGGCGAACAAAGCATATATACGCCGAGCGCAAAAATCGCAAAAAGCAGATACGCAGTCAAATTTATAATGAAATAAAGAAAGTTGTCGGGCAATTCATAGCAATTTGTACGCAAAAGCATAAAATGTATTCCCATAAACAAAAGTACACCGACAAACAAAACCGTAATAAGAGTACCGAGATTTGTAAGCGCATTACAAACGCTTAAGGCGGCTATAACCGCAGAAATCAAGGCTTCGCAAAACAAAATCTCAAAAAATCGGCGGAAAATAATTTTTGCCGTAAGTATAATCATATATGCGCCCCTTTTACTTTGTTATTTCCACCGTTCTCGTTTCTTCAATCCATTCCACTCTTGCATTTAATGCCTCCGCAACAGCCCTAACAGGCACAAGCGTATAGTCGCGGTCTATAAAAGGCGCAGTATCGAGCGTTACAACATTGTTTACTGTGCTTTTCGCAGACTGAACGGACATCTGCGGAACGCCGATTTTAAGCGTTATAAACGTGTCGCCCTTTACCGCAAATATAATTCTGTCCTCTGCCTCCCATGTTACACGTGCGCCGAATGCTTCAAAAATCGCACGCATCGGGAGCATCGTTCTGCCGTTCACAATCTGCGCCTCTATGGGAGCTTCAAGCTTTTTGCCGTCTATGTTTACGGTTACGGCATCACCTTGCGCAAATGCGCACGAACCAAAAACTATAATACAAAAAAATACAGCCGCCAACGCTTTTTTCATAATTTTTTCTCCTTTCATATTGCCGTAATTTGCACAAACATACGGGCGACCCCGTAGGGAACGCGCCACGGTGTCGTTCCGCCCTTGGATTTGTACGAACATGCGGGCGGACACACAGGTCCGCCCCTACAACGGTATACACC
>ERZ779725.1662-NODE-1662-length-11761-cov-4.806851_pt1 | contig 11761 bp, 10 predicted proteins | sample MGYA00511890_ERZ779725 | MGnify/ENA primary metagenome ERZ779725 (study PRJEB29588, sample SAMEA2148549) | human gut metagenome | biome: human gut; feature: human-associated habitat; material: faeces | place: Denmark | collected 2008/2010 ...
GCGTCGATCAGGCGCAGACAGTCGTCATCGTAGGTGATGCCGAGATCGCCGCGCACCTTGTTCTTCTCAATGTCGTTCGCGCTGACCACGATGACGATCTCCGCATCGTCGCGCAGCTGCTGGAGCATACGGATCTTGCTGTCGGGCTGGAAGCCGGGCAGCACGCGCGAAGCGTGAAAGTCATCGAAGAGCTTGCCGCCGAACTCCAGGTACAGCTTGCCGCCGAACTTGCTGATGCGCTCGCGGATGTGCGCGGACTGCATGGCAAGGTATTTGTCGTTATCAAAACCGATTTGTCCCATCGTAAAAAGCACCCCATTTTCAATTTACACATAATATATGCCTATTATATAGAACGTACGGCGGCTTGACAAGAAATGTGCCCGCAGAAAAATAGATGAAAAACGGCGGCGAATTTCTGCTATTTTCCCCTCTTTACATCAGCGAGCTCTTAGCGTATGCTATAAACAGTCTCTTCACGGGGGAAAGAAAAAATCCGCACTTTTTGAAAAAGGTGTTGACAAAAAGACATGGATATAGTAGTATATCACTGTTCGATTCGCGCGGTTAGCTCAGCTGGTAGAGCACATGCTTGACGTGCATGGGGTCACAGGTTCGAGTCCTGTACCGCGCACCACGAAAAAAGCCTTGTAGCCTTAGTGCTGCAAGGCTTTTTTGTTGCCCTGAAACGCCTTTTACCCTTTACCGTACCCTTTATAAATTGAGAACATTTGTAATGAAGCCTTCCATACGCTGCGCACTGACCGAGCGCATATCGTCTGTAAAATGACCGTAGACATCAAGAGTAAAGGCGGCAGTCGCATGACCGAGATTGCTTTGTACAGTTTTGATGTCGTCACCTGCGCGGATGCAGTTGACGGCATAGGTATGACGAAGGTCGTGTATCCTCGCATCGGGAAGACCGATGCGCTTTACGATGCGCTTGAAGCTGTCGAAGATCGCACGGTAGGAGACATAGCGCCCGAACTCATTGGTGAACACCAAGCCGCTGTCTTCCCACGCGGGGCCTGCCAGCAATCTCTGTGTGGCTTGCTGCACTTTCTGAGTTTGCAGCAGCTTCATCACATACGGTGCGGGCGTGATGGTACGGCTCTTGTTGTTTTTTGGCGGGGAGAAATAATATGTTCTGCCCTTCCGCTGGCTTCTGCGGAGTTGTTTGTTAATGAGAAGCGTACCCTTTTCAAAATCCACGCAATCCCACATCAATCCGAGCAGCTCGCCTTCGCGCAAGCCGGTGAAGAGGTCAACGGTGAGGGGAATTTCATATCTGCTGCCTTTTAGGAAATTCAAAAGCTGAGCGGCCTGTTGATCGGTCAGCGGATGGATCTCCTTTTTGATAATTTTGGGCAGAACACACGCGGTCGTGGGATTATAGCGGATGTAGTTCAGAAGGACCGCCTGTTGGAGCGCCTTATGCAGTACGCCATGAATGTTCTTGATGGTTTTGGCGTTTAGCGCAGGCTGCCCGTCATGCTCCTGCGAAAGAGAGTTATAAAGGTGCTGGATTGTGTGCGCCTTCAGACTTTCAAGCGGGATATTGCCGAGCGCAGGCCGCAGATACAGCTTGGCCTGTCGCTCGTAGAGGTACGCCGTAGAATCCTTGACGCCAATTTGATAATCTGCCAACCATATATCGAGCCATTCATTCACAGTCATTTTGCAAGGCTCTTGGTATACTCCGTTGTCGATTTCCGCGGTGATCGCAGTGAGCTTCTGCCGCACCTCCTTCTGTGTCTTGCCGTAGACGGATTTTTGGATCTGTTTTCCCGTTCCGGGATCAATGCCAAGGGTATAGCGTGCCTCCCAGCGTCCGTCAGGGCGCTGACGGATCGTGCCGCCGCCCTTGGCTCCTTTTGCTTTTCGCGTTGTCAATGAAACCTCCTGTTCTTCTGAGATCATAAAACGGCCAGTCAGTCCGTTGTTTTACCGCTGCTTGTCGCTGTCGAGCCACGCCACGAAGTCCTCAAAGGACAGCTTGCCTGCTATGCAGGCGTCGCGCTTTTCCCGCGCCGTCTTCGACCATGCGGTGAACTCTGCCTTGGTCATCGTTCCGTATCGCACACGGGCATTGTGGGCCTTGTAGGAGCGCGTAAACTCCCTTGTGGCAGGATTCTTCATCTGCCTGCTCTGATACTGCACCACCGCTCCCATTTGTCGGCAGGTCTTTTCCGAACCTTCCATCAGCCGCGTGCAGTAGTCCTGCGTGATGTTGCCGGTCACTACGAAATACCTGCCGCAGTTTTTGCACTTGTGGATCGGGAGCGGCAGGCGGAGACAGTACGCTTTCAAGTAGCTATAGAGGTCTCGCACGGTGTTGGGATAGAGCACCTCGCGCAGCGCTGTCCTGATCCCGCGCTCCCGCAGTATCTCCACGCTGTAATGGTAGGCGCTGTCATACGCCGGACTATCCAGCATGACCTCCTCGGTGGCAAGCTCGCCGTACCTCATATCGTCGAAGCGGAGCAATGCATCGTAGTGCGCCTCACGGTATCTCTCTGCCGTGGAGTAGTCCGGCTGATAGCGGTCATCCAGGCATCGTTCAATCAGCGCCTTTGCATCACGGACGATGGCTTCAAAATCGTTGGCGAATGAAAGGACAATCGTTGCGTCAGCATCTTGACCGTGTGCGTATGTGGATTCCAGCTCGCTCAGCTCCTTTACGAGCAGCCCAAAGAACGGATGCACTTCGCAAAGCGGCATCGACAGCTCCAGCAGCTTTCTCCATGTAGCTTCGTCCTTTTCCGCTCGTACCAGCTTGTTAATCTCAGAAAGGACACAGTATGTGTCATAGAAGTCTGTATCATAAAGGTCAATGAGACATTGACCGAGGTCCTGCGCTTGATCGAGATAAGTCATGCGGCTTCCCAGCGTCTTGTCATACAGTGCAAAGCATTCTTTTCGTTCCGGGGTGATGTAATACCGGAATTCCATATGTTCGGGAAAGACCATAGCTGCCCTCCTGTTAGATATATCAAAATGGATGCAGAAAATTATCTATTGACTTTTCCGCACCAACATTATACAATTAAACCATAGTAGTTACATTGCGCATTATAATCTTTATAGTCCATAATGTCAACTGAAATTTTCAAAGGAGGCCTTACATGAACAACAACTACGAAAATCTGCCCGCGGTGCTGAACGCCAATCAGCTCGCGGCGGCGCTGGGCATCTCCCGCGCGGGAGCGTATCAGCTCCTTAACACGGGGACGTTCCCCACGCTGCGTATCGGCAAGCGGCTGCTTGTGCCGAAGGACAAGCTCATCGACTGGATCGAGCAGAACACGGGAGGTGGGAATGCGAATTGAAAAAGAAACGACTGCCCCGATTCCATCTGTTGCACCAGATGGGGAGCAGCCGTCTGCGCTTGCACGCACAGACAGTATAACAGACATTGAAGAAACGCACAAGCAGTTTGGAAAGATCCAAGCCGTGACCATGCCGGAGCTGATGGAAACACGATTCCGCATCCGTCCGGCGGTCATCGACGGACTGCTGCCGGTGGGGACTTATCTCCTCGCCGGCGCGCCAAAGATCGGCAAGTCCTTTCTCGTTTTGCAGATGGCCTACCAGGTAAGCATGGGGGAGCCGTTTCTCGGCTTTCCTTCCCGGCAGGGTACGGTTTTGTATCTTGCCTTAGAGGATACCTGTGAGCGATTGCAGAAGCGTCTGGCACAGATGACGGAGCAGGACAGTGAGCACTTGATCCTCTCCGTTTTTTCCGAAACACTGGACGAAGGCTTGACGGAACGGCTGAGCGACTTTTGGAGTGAGCACACGGACGCGGTGCTGATCATCATTGACACCTTGCAGCGGGTGCGTGGACGGACGCCGGATAACGGCAGCTATGCCGCCGACTATGATACGCTGGCAAGGCTGAAGGAGTTTTCCGACACCTACGGCGTCACCGTGCTAGTCGTTCATCATACGCGCAAGGAGGGGGCAGAGGACGTGTTCAACATGATCTCCGGCACCAATGGCTTGATGGGCGCGGCGGACGGCGCGCTGCTCCTACATAAAGATAAGCGCACAGCCTCGGACGCTGTTTTGGAGTTGGTCGGGCGTGACCAGCCGCAGCTCCGACTGCATCTCCGGTTTGCTGCTGCGCATCTATGCTGGGAGCTGCTCGAGGTGGAAACAGAACGTTACAGAGAACCTCCATGCCCACTGCTCGAAGTTCTTTCCCGGCTGGTAAACAAAGGAAACCCATCGTGGAACGGCACGGCGACAGAGCTTGCGCAATGTCTTTCCCAGATGGAAAGCAGCCAAGGCTTCACGCCCAACTGGATCGTGCGGACGCTGAACGCGCAGCAGGAGAATTTGCTGCGCGAGTATGGCGTCCGCTATGTTTCCTATCGCACGAAAGAGGGCAAAGCGCTTTCGCTGCGGTGGGACGGTGTACGGTAATGTACGGTATGTACGGTAAAAATGGGAGTGGGGGTATCCCCTCAAAATACCGTACATTATCGGACATACCGTACACCGGTAAGGTCATTTTCCGTGCCGTGAGGCGGCGGGAAATGACCGCTTGAGGGAGTCCAGAGGGAACGGCTGGCACACGGACTTTGGTACAAAGTCTAGTGTGTTATACCCATCACGACGGGGGACGGGAGAAATCACGGACTGGCCGCAGCCAGTCCGTGATTTTGACCGGACCGAAAAAGGAGAACGTGAGGTGTCGGTATCGACACCTCACGGGCGCACTTTTTCAGAAAGTCGTGGCGGGTATTCTTCGCTCCCTCGTCTCCAAAATACGACAAAGGAGGAACCGCAATGGCTTATGCCATTTTACGATTTGCCAAGCACAAGGGCGGCGCGTCCAAGGCGCTGAGCGCCCACCATGAGCGGACAAAGGAGGTTTACGCCAGCAATCCGGATATCGACGCGGAACGCACGAAGCAGAATTTTCATCTGGTCACACCGCGCTGGAGCTACGAGCAGGAGATCCAGCACCGCATCCGAATGGCGGGATGCCGCGTGCGGAAGGACAGCGTGAAATTTGTGGATACGCTGGTAACAGTCAGCCCGGAGTTTGCAAAGGCGCATGATGCGGAAATGGCAGAATACTTCAACCGTGCATTTGAGTTTTTGAAAGAGCGTGTGGGCGAAGAAAACATCATTTCTGCTGTGGTACACATGGATGAGAAAACACCGCATATGCACCTGTGCTTTGTGCCGCTGACGAAGGATAAGCGGCTGTCTGCCAAAGAAATTCTTGGCAACAAGAAAAACATGATCCGTTGGCAGGACGACTTTTACGCCTGCATGGCGGAACGGTGGCCGGAGCTGGAGCGCGGCACACCTGCCGTTGAAACGAAGCGCAGGCACCTGACGCCGCAATGGTACAAGAAAGTAACCGCGATGGACGCCAAGCTGGAGAAGCTGGAAACGGCCTTGAACGGCATCAATGTGCTGAATGCGGGCAAGAAGCGCGAGGAGACGGTTGCGCTGCTGACGCAGCTCTTGCCGGAGGTAGAGTCCTTTCAGGCAGAAATTCAGCGGATGCAGCAGGCTGTGTCGCAATCACTTTCCATGCAGCGATGCAGCGCCGAGGAAAACGAAGCGCTCAAGGACGAGCTGACCGCCGAGCGCCGCAAGAGCGCCGAGCAGCGCGCGAAGCTTGCTGTGCTGGAGGAGCGTTACAAGCGGGCGGAGAAACTGCTGAGGCAGTTGCCAAAGGAAATGGCGGAGCGTTCAAAAAGAGAATATAGAGAGACTTGAGTGCGAAACGGATTGAAAGCATTTGCAATAATAAAAAAGAAGAATAAGGGGATGCGAGTAGTATGAAAGATGCAATATTTTCACCGAGTGGCTATCCGCCAAAAAAATACGGGGAACCACCAAAAGTGTTTTGGAAATATTATGACCTCTACCGACGAAAACAGATTACGCTAAATGATTATGTGGTTAAAACGGGTTTGGAGTTGCCTGCAATTTGCTACTATTTAGACGCTGTTGCAGAGAAGAAGACAAAAAATATTGAAAGATATCGTCAAATATGATATGTTATATTTGTATAGTTATATGGAGGGGTAGGAATGCGGATTTCTGATTATATAGATGCTGATCTTTTAGATAGATTTGAGTTTCACAACTACAACCACGCTATTGAAATTATTACCCAAGCTTTTCCTGATGAGTGGAGTGAGGTCGTTGAGTGTCTAAGGAAACTCAATATTACCACAGATGATCTACGTGAAGCGGGTGGGAATGAGACTAAGATTCCCAAGAAATTTGACGATGTTCTCTATCCTTTTGGGTGGAGAGAAATACGAATTTCTGGTGACTTGCACATTAAGTTTTATCCGAGACAGGCCGATCAAAGGGGACGCTTTTCCAGCGTTCCCTTTGAGGAGCGTATAACAGAGAACTACATTGATGGTCATAATATCGATTTCTTGAAGGGGCGAATTGCATTTGACCTTGAATGGAACAGCAAGGATCAGACCTTTGATAGAGATCTGCTTGCGATGCGGACATACTACGATTGTGATATTGTAAGTGCCGGTATTATTGTTACTCGTTCACAAGACCTAAATGATGTATTTAAGACCGTATATGACTTCGATAGGATTTCTCGTTCTTGGAAGCCTATTATGCGCAAATATGGCGCAAGCACTACTTGGATGGGGAAACTGTTATATCGCTTAGAATCACGCCGTAATGGTGGTTGCCCAGTTTTAGCTATTGGCATTAAGAAAACTTGTGTTTCAGATTGGAGGGAGGGTTACATAGATGAGCACGCTTCAGGAAACATCTGAAAGCCTTCTCTCTTTCTGCGGCGATAAGCGTTATTCAACGATTTATGCTGATCCGCCTTGGCGCTTTCAAAACCGCACCGGAAAGGTTGCCCCGGAAAACAAAAAGCTGAATCGGTATGAGACGATGCCATTAGAAGATATAATGGCGTTGCCCGTTGAACAGGTCGCTGCCGCAAAAAGCCATTTGTACCTATGGGTTCCTAATGCGCTCCTACCGGATGGCCTAGCTGTTATGAAGGCTTGGGGCTTCGAATATAAGGGGAATATCATTTGGGAAAAGGTTCGGAAAGATGGCGGACCGGACGGGCGAGGAGTTGGCTTCTATTTTCGCAATGTGACCGAAATTCTCCTTTTTGGGGTCAGAGGTGACAATTTTAGGACGCTGGCTCCGGCCCGTTCGCAGGTCAACCTTCTTCGGACACAAAAGCGTGAGCACTCCCGGAAGCCTGACGAGATTATCCCGATCATTGAGAACTGCTCACCGGGGCCTTTCCTTGAATTGTTTGCCCGAGGTGATCGCGAAGGCTGGGATATGTGGGGTAATCAAGCCACCGCAGATTACGAGCCTACTTGGAATACTTACAGCAATCATACAACAAAGCAGGCATCAAACGAATAAGTCGCATATTATATGTAATGAAAGGGCGGTGAGTTTAATGTTCTCTGCTCATAATGTCGCAATATATATCATTAACTGGTGCCTTGATCATAATGTTCAAATCACGAACCTTAAGCTCCAAAAGTTGTTATATTTTGTGCAAGGTGAGTACAGCAAGACTAAAGGTTCCAGATTGATTGCGGACGATTTTTATGCTTGGCAATTAGGCCCTGTTGTCCCCACTGTTTATGCTGAATACTCTATTTTTTCTTCTTCAGTTTTACCAATACAAAAGCAAAGTGTTTCTTTTAGCTCCGGAGACATCGAAGTGATTGATACTATTTTGCAAAGGTACGCTTACCAAACTACATGGGGCCTTGTGGAACTGTCTCACCAACAAGATCCTTGGAAATATCATCACGAGATTTTTGGGGACAAAGCACTCATTCCTTATAAGTCTATTGTAGATTATTTTGGGAAGGGTGAGGCATCATGACAATGACAGAAAAAGAAAAGACAGATGAACTACTTGACTTAATAGATGCCTTATGTGATGTCAATTTTTCTAAGAGTCAAGCCGTCGTTGATGCATGGGTAAGTCGACTCAACAAAGTTTATTCAAATGAATATAGGCATACTTATTCGACTATATTCTTTAAGATCCAGCAGATAATGTCGGATACAATGTCGGACAGCTCTAAAACCGATAAAGAGATTTTAGAGATACTTGGGGAGAACCTGAATGTTCTTGGAAATCGGATTGATGAATTGGCAGCCCAGAATAGTGACGATGCCAATTATAAGAATACAGTCGCTGGTTATAAGAAGTTTTCAGACCATATTAGACTCGAAATAGGCCGATACAATTTTATCAAATCTAGATTTGCAAGTGTAGCGGTGGAGAAGAAGTTCACTAGATCAAGTGATGGCCATTTTAGCGTTGACCCAAAGCAGGTACAAAAACTTGAGCAGGATATAAACGCAATGCGCCCTACGGTAGCACAAGCGCAAAAGCAACTTGATAATTTAGATGAGAAGCTCGAAAGTAATAAAATATCTTCCATTACGACGCTTACCATATTTTCCGCTGTAATTCTCGCCTTTTCAGGAGGAATTACATTTGAAAGCGGAATTTTCAAGGGAATGGTTGAATCTAGCGCATATCGATTGGTTTTTACCATTGCACTTAGTGGTTTTATTCTTTTCAACACGATTTTTGCGTTGCTGTACCTAGTCGGGAAAATGGCTGGCAAGCCAATTAGCACAAGGTGCAAATATATAGTCACAGAGAATGGGTACTACGAACAGTGCCAATCCTGTGGAGATGGATATTGTACGAAAGAGTGTGCTGAAGTTTCGATTGCCTGCAAAATATTTCATAAATATACGTATGTTTTTGTGGTCAATTCTATCTTGTTGTATGTGTTATACTCAGACTTCTTTCTATGGCTTAGCAAAGGAAATCCTTGCGATCCAAAGTTTTTTATTGCACAGAGCGCGATATTTCTTTTAATGGCCTTAACAATTGTTGTTTACCTCGTACGTAAGCACAGACGATTAGTACGAATTAGATTACACTATAAGGTGTTAATTTTACGTGATATAATTGAGCCGCAGATTCAGAAGAGCTCTTTTACACGTTTAAGTGAAATTCTTACCAAGGCTATTTATGGAACATCGACAACCCAAAGTGTAAAAGAGGCCTTCTTAGAAAAAGTAAGTGGTATGAGTAAAGATTCTGCACTTCAGTATTTAGATGAATTTATTGACGCTTACTTGCTCTCCGACTATCGTTTGTCAATTTCTGTGACAGAACGAGAGCACAAAGTTGATAAAAAAGAGTGGAAGAGATTAGAAAGTAAATTCAATTCGCCCATTGATGAAAGTTTGAAGTAAATATTAAGAGGAGAGGACATTGAATGCCCTCTCCTCTTAATATTTTGCCTTATCTTAAGATTATTGCCCGTACTAGAATTTCTTCTACTATACTGCGAATGTTGTTCATCGCCCCTACCCATGCCATTTGATTTTCAGCCTTTAGCTGCTCCGTGATGCCTTGCGCCTGCGCCATCTGCTCAATCAGCAGCCGCAGCATCTTGTTTGCTTCACGGTCGATCTCATTGAGATGCTGCGTCAGTTGACCGGACGTTTTCAAATTGATATAGGTCGCTCTGCGGTGCTCTTTCAGATATTGGAGCCGCATACGACCAAAGCGTCCATAGGTTGCCGGTTCTTTCTCGGATATTGCCAGATCCGGCAGGTAGTAATCTCCGTACTTGCTATATGTAATTTCCATTGTGTGACAGTCCTTTCTTGAGCTTTGATTTTACCCTTATTTGTACCCTTTATAGCGTTAGCTTTTATAAAACAACTGGACTGACTGATACCATGTTTTATAGTTTCAGAACTATTTATCACAAAATTTAATGGAATTTGTTACAAAAGAGAACTTTTCTTGAATTCGAGTCCTGTACCGCGCACCAGAAAAAACCTTGAAGCTTCAGTGGCTTCAAGGTTTTTTATTGCCCTGAAACCCTGTTTAGCCGTATTTTTAGCCTTATTGTCCCTCAAGCATCCGAAACGCTCTTGATAAACTGCTCCATACGCTCTGCACTGTCCTGCTTCATCTGCTTCGTAACGTGTCCGTAAACATCTAATGTAAACGCTGCGGTGGCGTGACCGAGATTTTCCTGCACGGTCTTAATGTCGTCGCCGCTCTTGATAGAGGCAACGGCGAAAGTATGACGCAGATCGTGGAAGCGTGTGGCCGGTGCGCCGATGTTTCGGACAATTGCGCATAGTGTAGGCGTTTGCGAACATAAGGAAGGGGCAGAGAGAAACTGGTTTACATTACGGCTACGCAATACTACACAGGTAGGGTTAGGTGTAGTATTGCGTAGTCGTGGGTCGACAATACTATGCGGACTACAGCTCTGCAGGGTCGCCTGCTTTGTTGGTGCGCCCGATGAGTGTACGTTCTAACAAGTGAAAGCCCCGGATCCGCTCGGCAGTAAGAAGAATATAAAAAAGAACTTGCCAAAATACGTCAGACATATTATACTCTAGACCAAACAAACAATCGATACAGGAAAGAAGGCAGAGTATGAAAAAAGCGGTTGGGGGAAAATCGCGCGTCGATCTTGCAGTCGATCAGATCATTCAGGTCATTTTGGACCGCGATATGAAGGCCGGTGACAAGCTGCCGAACGAGTATGATCTGGCGCGCGAGCTGGGCGTGGGCCGCAGCACGCTGCGCGAGGCGATTAAGCGCCTTGTTGCCCGCAATATTTTAACGGCGCGGCAGGGCGCGGGCACGTTTGTCTCGGAGAAGAACGGCGTGCCGGAAGACCCGCTCGGACTGACGTTTATGATGGAAGAGGGCGCGGAGAATCTCGCGCTCGACCTGCAGGATATTCGATTGATGCTTGAGCCGGAGACCTGCGCGATCGTTGCGCGCGGCGCAACGCCCGAGCAGATCGACCAGATGCAGGCATACTGCGATGAGGTGACGCGCCTGATCGAAGCGAAGGAGGATTATTCCACCGCCGACGCAAAGTTCCACCGGTATCTTGCCGAATGCAGCGGAAACCATGTGCTGCCCAATCTCATCCCGATCATCGCCTCGGCGATCGGCGTTGTGATCACGGTGACGAACGATGAGCACCGCTCCCAGAGCGGCATGGAACACCAGCGCATCGTCGATGCCATCCGCCGCCATGACCCGGAGGGGGCAAAGTACAGCATGATCGCGCACCTGAACACCAGCCGCAATTCCATGCTCCATTCTCGGGATAACTGCGCGGCGAAGCGCTGAAAGCGCACCACACCTTGAGTCATCACACAACTAACGCACAGAGATTTCGTATGCCTAACGAAATTTCTGTGCGTTTTTGCAAAATAACTAAAAAAGGTGCAAAGAAATCAGACGAAATACAGAAAACATTGTGAATTAAATATCAACTATTGACGAACGGAGTTGTCTGATGTATTCTGAATTTGCAAAATACATCAGACAACAGCACAAAGCCATCCACCAACCAATAAACTGACCGTATCCCCGCACACCGCTGGGGCACGCCGGACGACATGAAGGGCACGGCCATCTTCCTTTCCTCCCACGCCTCCGACTATCTCAACGGTGCGGTCATCCCCGTTGACGGCGGCTATCTTGTCAAGTAAAGGCGGGGGAAAGCAATGGCAAAATATCTTGTTTGTGTCAGCGATGAGCGCCATGCGAGCTATGAGATCGAGCGCGCCATTCTGGAAAAGGCCGGTGCAGAGCTGAAGCTCTGCCACTGCGAAAGCGCTGCGGATATCGCCGCACAGTGTGCGGATGCGGACGCCGTACTGCTTGACCTTGCACCTATGACCGCCGAGGCGG
>ERZ779725.1666-NODE-1666-length-11741-cov-1.949512_pt1 | contig 11741 bp, 12 predicted proteins | sample MGYA00511890_ERZ779725 | MGnify/ENA primary metagenome ERZ779725 (study PRJEB29588, sample SAMEA2148549) | human gut metagenome | biome: human gut; feature: human-associated habitat; material: faeces | place: Denmark | collected 2008/2010 ...
TTTTCAAGTTTGGCTTATAACGTGGTTTACGCCCAAATGCAAAGAGGAAAGATGGAAAAGAACGTGTTGTTCGGATTGGCTGCCGTGGCGACGACTTTGGGACGTTTGGCTGCCGATGTTTGTCTGTTTGCCTGTGGTAATTTCGGGTTTGTACGTTTGCCGGATAAGTACACGACGGGGGCCAGCATCATGCCGCACAAGAAGAATCCAGATATATTCGAGTTGATCCGGGCGAAGTGTAATCATTTGCAATCGCTTCCCATGCAAATGGCTATGATTTGTACGAACTTGACTTCCGGATATTTCCGGGATATGCAATTAACCAAGGAGTTGTTTTTACCCGCTTTTCGAGAGTTGAACGATTCTCTTTTTATGGCTCATCTGGTGTTGCAGGAGATGGAGGTAAAACGGGATGTTTTACGAGATCTCCGCTATGCTTATATTTTTTCCGTGGAGGATGTGAATGAACGCGTGATGGCCGGAATCCCGTTCCGGGAGGCTTACCGGGAGATTGGCATGCAAATTCAAGAGGGACGTTATCGGGATAGGCAGCGGGCGATTCATCATACACATGAAGGAAGTATGGGTAATCTTTGTTTGGCGAAGATTAGAGATAAATTTGAGCAGAGAATAGCTGCCTGGGACATAGCCACGGTTCGAGAGGTGGTGAAAGATCTGCTGGGGAACAGGTAATCGGCATTTGGGGAACAGGTTGTAGGGATTTTCTCCACACTTGTTCCACATCTTTCCACATGCTTGTTTTTTAAGATGATCGTGTAAATTATTGATTATCTTGATGGCGAGTTTCCGATTTAGCAGCGGCATACAATTTTCTATACGATAAGCAAATGGTTGAATGATTAAAACTGATGGGTTATGGGAATTTGTATATTTTTTATCGTGATGGCTATTTCAGGACTTTTGTTGCCGCATTTCTTGACCGATCCCGAAATGAAGTAGAGTGAATCTAATCATCTTGATGATAGACAATTATCTGCTTTCATTTCCTAAATTCCGTTAAAAACTTTTTTGTTTAGTCGATTAAGGCTATTTTCGTGTTGGAAATAAATCGACTTATGGCAAAGATTTTAATCGTGGATGATGATACAACATTTTGTATCATGCTGAGAAAATGGTTGGAAAAACGTGGATTTGAGGTAGATGCTGCTTTTTCCTATAAAGACGCTGTAAAACAATTGGATAAAGCAGGATTTGATCTTGTGTTGACGGATTTACGTTTGCCGGATAAAGACGGGATTGATTTGCTTCGGGTGATCAAGGAAAAAATGCCGAAAACGCAGGTGCTTCTGATGACAGGGTATGCCGATATACAGACCGCAGTTACGGCAATTAAATTGGGTGCTTTTGATTACGTGGCCAAGCCTGTCATTCCGGATGAGATTCTTAAAAAGTTGCAGGAAGCTTTAAAGTTGGAGGCAGAGCCTGTGGCCAAGTCTGTTCCTGTAAAAGCAAAGACAACGAGTTTTTCTTATATAAAAGGAGTGAGTGAAGGTGCCGATCGGCAATATGAATATATTCATCTGGTAGGGCCTACCATGATGACGGTTTTGATTAACGGGGAGAGTGGTACGGGTAAAGAGTATATCGCTCGTTTGATACACTCGATGAGTAACCGAAAAGACGGGCCTTTCGTGGCAGTAGATTGTGGTGCGATACCGAAAGATCTTGCCGCAAGCGAATTTTTCGGACATATTAAAGGTTCTTTCACGGGTGCCGTTACCGATAAGCAGGGCTATTTCGTTACTGCATCGGGTGGTACTATTTTCTTGGACGAGATCGGTAATTTGCCTTATGACGTGCAAGTTCAGCTATTGCGTGCGCTTGAAGAACGTAAGGTACATCCCGTGGGAGGGAATGTTGATATCCCTTTTGACGTGCGTATTATCTCGGCCACAAATGAAAATTTGAAAGAAGCGGTTGCGAGTGGTCGTTTTCGGGAGGATTTGTATCATCGCTTGAATGAATTTTCTATTCAGGCTTTGCCGCTTCGAGAGAGGAAAGAGGACATTTTGATTTTTGCGAACCATTTCTTGGATAAAGCGAACGAGGAGTTGGGAAAGCAGGTGGCCGGGTTTGATGATGAGGTGATGCGTATTTTTAGAACTTATTCGTGGCCGGGTAACTTGCGGGAAATGCGTAATATCGTGAAACGGGCAACGTTGTTGTGTATGGGGAGTCTGATTTCCAAGGCCTGTTTACCCCCGGAGTTGGAGCAAAAGCCCGTGGAAGCTGAAAAGCCATCCACTACACGGCGGGAGATGGAAATCGAACTGATCAAAGATGCCATGCGGAAATGCCGGAACAACAAGAGCGAGGCTGCCCGTATGCTCCAGATAGACAGGAAAACATTATATAATAAATTGAAAAGTTTCGGTCTGGAGGATCTATGAGATGTTTTGAGAGATTATTGACGTGTTTCTTTTTCCAGTAGTTGGAGGATATTGTTCCCCTCTTGCAAGATCTTTTCAATATTCTCTCTTATTTTATTTTCTTCTGTATCCAATGGCATTTTTTCCAGAAAAAGTAGAGAAGGAATTACCTTGTTGATCGAGAGTTGCTTGAACATGGGTAGCATTTTGTGTGCTAATTTGGCAATCTGTTCCGTTTCATGTGCTTCCAGATGCTTGGTCAATGACTGGAAATTGGTCTTGCAATCCGTTAGGAAAGACCCGATAATTTGGTTTGCAGTATCTTTGTCATTATCGGCAAAGACCATGATCATGTCTAAGTTGTAAGGGGCGTTTTTATCCGGAATCTGTGTTGTCGGTTGCTTGGTTTCTATGGCACATCCTAACAGGTTGTTTACCCTGCTGTAAAGTTGTTCCGGGGTGTACGGTTTATTTAGATAAGCCGAGAAGCCGGCATCTTGATACTCTTTTTCGTGCATATCGTCACGGGCAGACAATGCAATTACCGGAATGTTTTTTACTTGTTGATTTACGGATTTACGGATTTGTTGTACAAGTTCAAAACCGTCCATTCCCGGCATCTGAATGTCGGATAGAACCATGTTGTAGTTTCCTTTTTCCAACCGGGATAGCACTTCTTGCGGACGCGTACACGTGTCGCATTGAATCCCTACTTTTTGGAGTAGTTCTGTCGTGACGGTTAATTGAAGCGTGTCGTCATCCACGATAAAGGCTTTCATGCCTTCATGTATAACTGGGTTTGAAGAGGGTGGGGCTACAGGATGGGGTTCTTGTGCCGAGGCTTTTATCAACGGGAATTTAACCGTGAAGGTACTTCCCTCTCCTTTTTTACTTTCGAGGGTTAACTCCCCGTCAAGTAGATGCACGAGTTGTAGCGTGATGGTTAAGCCAAGGCCTGTTCCTTCCGCCCCGTTGTTGTGTTGTGGGTTTAGACGGGTGAATTCTTTAAATATCAGCTTTTGCTCTTCTTCCGTCATTCCCGGACCGGAGTCTTTGATTGCGATAATAAATTGATCGTCTTTTGTATCGGGGACAAAGGCAGACAAAGAGATATTTCCTTCTCGGGTGTATTTTATGGCGTTCGATAGGATATTTACCACGATTTGTCGAACTTTCATGGAATCTCCAAAATATAGCCCGTTCAGGGTGTTGCTAATATCGCTTTTCAATTTCAGGCCCTTTTGTGCTGCTAGAGGAAGGAAACTATCCGTGATCTCTTGCAATAGGCGTCCCAGATTGTATGGAACCGTGTTGACTTCCATTTTGTTCGACTCTAGTTTGGAGAAATCAAGCATATTATTAGCAAGATGCAGGATATGTTCGGCAGATCCTTTCATATTTTTAAGGAAATAATGCTGTCGCTCTTCTAGTTGGGTGTTATTTAACAGTTCGATGTAGCCGATGATGGAACTCAGAGGAGATTTTATATCGTGAGTGACGGTCAGCATTAATTTTTCCCGGTTATGTAGTAAATGTTCCGTGTATGTTTTTGCTGCTTCCAATTCCCGCCTGTAGCGTTGGCTTTGTGTGATGTCGTTGATAATGAGGACAACGAAGAATACCACCAGTACACAAGCGATGATCGCGATCCAAGATATTGTTCGGGTGAGATGATGCGTTGTGATTTGCTGTTGTTCCAAGCGGATCATCGTGTTTTCAAGTTCTTCTTTTTCAAGTTCTTTCAATACCCGTTTGAGACGCTCCGTGATGTGTTGGCCACTCTGGATAACGATACTTTCTCGTCGGGAAACTTCTGCATTAATTTCTTCTTTTTGTTGCTGGTACTGTTTCCAGGAATCTCGAATCACGTTCATTAATGTATCCGTGTTGTTGCTTGTCGTGACCATGCTGAGCGTGTCAACAATGCGATGGCGGGTCGTGTCGACTTTTAGAATAGAATCTCTTTTCGTTCTGAATAATCCTTTTCTTTCCCGGATGATGTAGTTGCTGTCAATGACGGTAATGATTTTTTCCCGGAGATCGGGAATGACATCTGCCGAATCCTTGATGGTTCCTATTTTTTCGATGGTCTTGTTGTAAAAATCTTCGGGTATATAGTATTTTTGACGTAATATAAATCTTTTAGATTCTTGATGCGTTTACTTAAAAGTGTATTTATCGTGTCAATTCGTAAATTTTGTTCCGAGCTTATAGATAGATTTTTTAGGGTATCCATGTTGTCCCTAATTTTTTCTATCAATTTCATATACGTGTCAAAATTCTTTTGTGTCCCCGTTTGGGAGAAAGCGATCCCGGTGTTTTCTGCCTCGTATAGCTTGGTGAGCGTGTTACTTATGATGAATAATTTTTGTTGTATGACGATTTCATCGCTTCCTTTCTGGGTTAAGGCAATAGTTTGTTTGTAGATAAAGATAATGGCAATCGCTCCTAACAAAAGAATTAGGATATATCCTGTGATTAGTTTGAGCTTGGTAAATTTGAATGGTCTTTGCATAGCAAACAGATTTATAGCAAATGTATAAAAAATGAAACTGTCTGACAAGTCTATTTTTAAACGACTACCTCCTTGTTAGACAGATTCATTTTAGAAATCCCGGAATGCTATGCCTTAAAGTTCATTTTTGTAAAATGAATAAGTTTCTTCTATGATTTCCGGTGTTGCGGCATCCAACTGGTATAAAATTTCACGACAAAATTCCAAAGGAGCATTGCCGTTAGCGGTTACGATGTTATTGTCTCTTACGGCTTGATCATTGATGTAATTGGCTTCACCCGTATACCGAGCACCTGCATTTTGCTTTAAGTACTCCAGTGTGTTGCTAGTATGTTTTACATGGTTGAGAAAACCATGCATTCCAAGGTATACGGAAGCGTTGCAGATTCCGGCAACCAGTTTGTTTTCCGCAATGGCCTTTTCCACTAGTGGTGCGATGGGTTGTGCCTCAGGTAAAAACCAGTTCATTCCACCGATTAGTATTAGCCCAACATGATCATCTGGCAGGTCGCTGATATCGTAGTCCGGCAAAACTCTGAATCCACCTATCGAGGTAATAGGTTCTTTTGATAGAGATAATGTTTTCACCTTGTATTTGATTGGACTTCCCGGTTTGACACCCATATTTAGGCTGGTGGCGATATAAGCTCCTTCCCAGTCTGCAAAATTGTTTAGTAGTACAAAAATTATTTCTTTTTTATCCATATCGTTTAATATTTAGTTTATTCTATTTTTTGCTCTCTTCTTCGCATCCCGGTAGCTTGTAGCCGATTCGTTTTCTTTCTTTAAATTCCCGGTTTTTTACTTGTAATTCCGCTAAGGTTTGGTTTATTAATTCAAGTTGTATCCGGGTATCTTCGTTAATATCGTTTTGGTCGGTAAAGACGTCTTCGATGTATTCCTTGAGGTCTTTTAATTCTTTTTGTAGTCCTGTAATTTTGTCTACCGGAGGGTTGAGCATTAGCTGTCTAATAGCAATGAAAGCACGGATTATTTGTATGTTTGTTTCTATTGCTATTTCGCTATTTAAGATAGAAGATAATTGAGCTACGCCATGTTCTGTAAACGCATAGGGCATGTAACGGGTTCCACCTCGACTCTTTGAGGACGCCATTTGCGACCTCAAAAAAATGTATTCATCTTTTGTAAGTTCAAACATGAAGTCGGAAGGGAAGCGTCTTATATTTCGTTTTACAGCTTCTTTGAGGCGTTTTGTTTCTGTGCCGTACATTTCTGCAAGATCGAAGTCCAACATTACTTTCTGCCCCCTGATCTCGTATATTTTGCTTTGTATGATTTGTAGGTTATCCATGATTGCACCGTATTGTTCTATACACATGTAGGGAAAATCGCGAATAGCTTATGGTTTTTGGCTATATATTGGTATATTATAAAAATAACCCTCTATAACATTTTATGTTTTAGAGGGTTGTGTTGCAAAGTGGTGATCCCCACGGGACTCGAACCCATATCAAAGGAACCGGAATCCTTCATTCTATCCATTGAACTAGGGGACCATATTATCCGAGTGCAAAGCTAATCAAATTTTTAAAAAAAGGGAGCAAATTGCTCCCTTTTTTAATGTATAATAGATAAACTATTTTACCTTTTTACGAGTAGCGTAGCTTACACGTAACGAATTTGCTTTACGCAATTCTTGTTTTACGTCGGTTACGATACCCATTTTCGTAAACTGATCCACTTTTAAGTTGTTCGTGATCATGTTCCGTTCTTCCTCTTTACGAGTTTCTTGTTCAGCAGCAACGAAACTACTGATTTCGTTTACGTTTGCCAATTTATCATTCAACTGGATACGAGGTTCACTTCCGTAAGTAGCCACATACTGGTCTTTCGGTTTCCCGATGAAGATGTTACTAACCAAAGATTTTTTCTCCAGTTTGGTAACTTCTTTTGCTTCGGGCATACCATTATCAACCATCACGAGTACTTCCCGCATTGTGGTACTAACCATGAAGAAGAATAATAGCATGAACACGATGTCCGGTAGAGATGCTGTTGAAATAGCAGGTGTCTCTTTGCCGCCTTCTTTTCTAAATTTAGCCATTACTTCTTTCCTCCTTTCCCGATGTTTTTAGGTTCTGCCTCGGATATAGCGGTGGGAACAAGTTTTCTCACTGCATCCATTTGCTCTTCCGTGAGTTCGCTGTATTTCTTCCCCCATTTTTCCATGGCCTTCATATCTCTGACTTCATTGTATGCCGCCGTCAGTTCATCCTGAACGGCAATATACATTTTGTATGAGGTACCCCGGTCACTTTGAAGAGAAATAATTCCTCTCGAAACCTCGGCTTGTCCAAAGAACGGAATTTCTTTGATAACCTTACTCGGTAGGTCTTCTCTATTATGTGGGTTCAGAATAAACTCTTTAGCCTTCTCCCTTAACTCAGTTATTTGCATTAAGTTTCCGTTCACAGCCAGCAAATCGTTCTTGTTTACCAAAACCTGTAAAATATTACGTTTAGCAACAGGCGGAGCGATTACTTGATCTTTTGGAGGCATTGGCGGTAACCGTCTGAATAATCCTGAGTCCACATCCATGGTCGTTGACATCAAGAAGAATGTCAATAGCAAAAATGCTATATCCGCTGTGGAGGAGGCATTAATTTCTGGTGTTTTTTTGTTTGCCATAAATCTCTTTTTTTACTCTTCAGGAAACATTATCTAACACGTCTGATAATTTCCGTAACAATGATAGCACCGATAGCACCAATTCCTAAAAAATAAGTCGTGATTAGGATGGTATCAGTGAATTTTAAGGTTCCAGGAACGTTGTCTGAACCGCTGTATCCCGGAATATCCATAATGGTTCCATCAGACATAGAATAAGCGATTAACACGAGGATCACTATCCCTGCAAGAGCGATAAAGCTCTTCATCGCTTCTTTCGGTCTGGTGAATAGTCTGATAATCGGGAATATTAATGCTGCAACAATAGCAACAGCAAAAAGGATATATGACCACCATAGCAATTGTTCCGTGTATATTGGGTTGGAGTATTGTGAGTTTGGAAGTTCACCCCCAAAATAAAATAACCCCAACAATACAACCGTAACGACGAACATTACGATGGTCAAGATATTTAATAATTTGGTTATTTTCTGCATGGTTTAGCGATTTTGATTGTATTTGACAAGAATGTCTAATAAAGTTACGGAAGCATCTTCCATATCATTAACAATACTGTCAATTTTAGCGATACAATAGTTGTAGAATACTTGAAGGATCATGGCAACGATCAAACCACCCACGGTCGTGATCAATGCAACCTTGATACCTCCGGCCACCAATGACGGTTGGATATCTCCTGCTGCCTGAATCTTATCGAAGGCGTCGATCATACCGATTACAGTTCCCAAGAATCCCAACATCGGGGCTAATGCGATAAACAAGCTAATCCATGACATTCCTTTTTCCAAAAGTCCCATTTGAACAGAACCATAAGATACGACTGATTTTTCAACCATGTCGACACCTTGATCATAACGACACAAGCCTTGATAGAAAATACTTGCGATAGGACCTCTGGCGTTGCGGCAAACTTCTTTGGCTGCTTCAACTCCGCCGTTGTTTAATGCGTCTTCTACACTTGCAATCAATTTTTTAGAGTTGGTAGAAGCCAAGTTCAAATAGATAACTCTTTCGATAGCGATAGCCAAACCGAAGATCAAACACAAGATAACGAAACTCATGAATGCGGCACCTCCCTCGATGAATTTTTGTTTTAAGGCAGCGTGGAAAGAGGTACTTTCGATTTGTGATTCGTCTTCTAATACGGTAGGATCTGTCGTTTCCTCTTCTTCTTGGTAAGTTTCAGTGGTCTCTGTTTGAGTTGTTTCATTCTCTTGAGCCATTAGCATAGATGATGCTCCAATAGTAAGCATTCCTAAAACTGCTATTAGTGCAAATAATTTTCTCATGATCAATTTAACTGATTTTTAGTTTATTAATAATTAAAATTTAACTCTATAATATCTGTTTAAGCTGTTTTGTTCTTGTTTTACACCGTACACCGGTCAAAATCGGGCACCAAGGTATAAAAAAAGTGTTAAAATCCAATATATTTGGGAGATATTTCTCCTTTCAAACCGTTATTTAAATATTTTTTTATTTCGTTAGTGTCTTTATATTTGCCGAGGACATACATCATTTTACAGACGGCAGCTTCCGTGGTAATGTCATGACCGCTGATAACTCCCGCGTTAAGTAGCTCTCTGCTTGTTTCATACTTACCCATTTCGACACTTCCTCCTTGGCATTGGGTGACGTTGTACACGAAAATATTCTTTGCTAGCACCTCCTTCACCTTGTTAAGGAAAACTTTATTTGTCGGGGCATTGCCTGAGCCGTATGTTTCCAAGATGATTCCCTTTAACCCGGGAATATTGGTTATGGCGTCAATTACCTCCGGTTTCATGCCCGGAAATATTTTCAATATGGCGATATTGGTATCTACGTCGCAGAATGCACTTACGGGTTCTGTTCGCGGAGAGTAATCGATTGCGCTATAATTGTAATGAATATGTATCCCAATGTTTGCTAATGCCGGATAGTTGAATGACTGGAATGCATCGAAACTTTCCGCGTTTATTTTTGTTGTCCGGTTGCCTCGGAATAATTTATCCCCAAACAAGATGCAGACCTCAGGAACAATGGCCTTACCTTGGTCGTAGGCGGCTGCTATTTCAATGGCTGCAATCAAGTTTTCTTTCCCATCTGTCCTGATTTTCCCGATCGGGAGTTGAGAACCGGTAAAGATCACGGGTTTGGTCAGGTTGTTTAACATGAAACTCAAGGCTGCAGCCGAGTAAGCCATGGTGTCTGTTCCATGTAGGATGACAAATCCTCGGTAATCATCGTAATTTTTCAAAATAATCGAGCAAAGATCTTTCCACAATTGCGGTTGCAGATCCGAGGAGTCGATGATCTCCGGTAGGGTGTAACTGTCTATCGTGAATCCGAATTCTTTGATTTCCGGTACTTCGCAAGCGATTTGGTCAAAATTGAAAGGACATAACGCTCCGGTTTCGGGATCGTTTACCATTCCGATGGTCCCTCCGGTATATATTATCAACACGGGTTTTGTCATACGCACTAAGTTAAAATCTAAAATGTTATAAGCTTTAAACTCCCTCTATGCTTTTCGTCAGTTGCTATTTGAATCTTGTTCTATGAACGGTTCGCACTATTGATATGCAAATTAAATAAATTCATCGCATTATTCGTTGTTGTTTCCTCTACTTTTTTCGTGTCGACCCCTAGAATTTCAGCAATTTTAGCGGCTATACACGGAATGTAACTACTTTCGTTGCGTTTACCCCGATATGGAACGGGAGCAAGATAGGGGGCGTCCGTTTCTAGTACCAGATATTCTGTGCCGATTTTTCCCACGACTTCTGCCATAGATGATTTTTTGAAAGTAACCACGCCTCCGATTCCTAGCAGAAAACCCAAATCTATTGCCCGGTGAGCATCTTCTACGGTACCTGGAAAGCAATGGAGTATGCCTTTCATATTATAGTGTTGTTTTTTCAACACGGTAAATATTTCTGTTAGCGAGTCTCTTGAATGGATGATAATGGGCAAATCCATTTCCCGGGCAATATTTAACTGCCGTTCGAAAACGATAACTTGTTCTTTGTAGAATGTTTTATCCCAGTAAAGATCGATTCCACATTCCCCGATACCGTATATTGTTTCTTGGCCTAGTAATTTTTCGAAAAGTTGTATTTCTGTTTTATAGGATTCGTTTACAGAAGTTGGGTGAACCCCCAACGTGGGATACATCATGTCCGGGAGAGCTTCTGCAAGCGATAACATGGATTGTCTGGTTGTGCTGTCAATGTCCGGAAGAATAATTTGGCGGACGTCAGCTTCCAAAGCCCGTTGGATGACTTCCGTTCTGTCGTTGTCGAATTCTTCGGCATAGATATGGGAGTGAGTATCTACAAACATATGTACAATATAAATTTTGTTGCTTTTTCTAAGCTGCAAAGGTAGCGAAAAGTGGGAAAAACGTGTTGTTTATTTATTTCTGAAATTCTATCTTTGTCGAAAATCCTATGGGGGTGAGAATGAATGGTACAGAGCAAGATTTCGTTCATCGTATAAATGTAAAGGAGGAAACTGCTTTTCATGATTTGTTCACGAGATTCCGGAATTATCTCGTGCTGTTTGCCATGCGGAGGCTTGGGCAGTTGGAGGTGGCGGAGGATATTGTACAGGAAACTTTCATTACCGTGTGGGAAAATAAAAAGACGTTCAATTCTTATCAAGGACTAAAAGCTTATTTATATGAATTGGTGCAGAATAAATGTACCAATTATTTGAAGCATAAACAAGTGGAGGACAAATATGCTTCTTACGTGAAGACGACAAGCGAGGAGACCGGGGAAGATTATAACTTGATGCAGGAAGAAATCTATCGGGAATTGTATGTGGCCGTCAGGGAGCTACCGGAAAAGTGTCAGAAAGTTTTTGGGTTGCACTTGGAAGGGAAAAAGAATGATGAGATAGCTGAAATACTGGGAATCTCCGTCTTGACTGTCAAATCTCATAAGCAAAATGCAATTCATATCCTAAAAGAGAAAATGGGAAACCTCTTCCTTTTATACGCCTACATCTGCGAGATGTAATTTTTTTTGAAAAATAATTGATTTTTATTTGCTACTTTTTAATCCCTTTCTTGTATATGGTGTAAAATAAAAAAACATCATGGATCTGTACGATGAAAATATTGCCCGGTTAATACGACATTCCTTGATAGGAGAACTCTCCGAACTGGAACGTGGGGAACTGGAGGCATGGCTACATGATTC
>ERZ779725.1667-NODE-1667-length-11734-cov-3.730285_pt1 | contig 11734 bp, 18 predicted proteins | sample MGYA00511890_ERZ779725 | MGnify/ENA primary metagenome ERZ779725 (study PRJEB29588, sample SAMEA2148549) | human gut metagenome | biome: human gut; feature: human-associated habitat; material: faeces | place: Denmark | collected 2008/2010 ...
CCCCCCAGCGCCAAGTCGCTCCTCAGCCCGTACAGCAGGTGCTGAATCAGGCGCAGACACAGTATGTTCCTCAAGGTCAGATTCCTCCGAATCATCCGGCATATCAGCAGCCCGCTGCGCAGTTTACGGCACCGGGAGAAGACCAGATCCCGATGGGAAATGCGCCGTCGCAGCCCGTACAGGCTGGAATGTCGATGCCTCCAATGGGATTTGATGAAGATCCCGATGGGTCTGAAGAAGATCCTGATATGCAGAGACTGCGCAACAAGTTCGGGATGTGAAAGGGCTAACGAATGGGAATCCCTTTCGCAGTGGTAAAGAAGACCGCCAACGATGCGAAACGACTCCAGAAGAGCGGTGCGATCTGCGTCTCTCTGAATGATGTCGATCGGTATTACGGCGGACCGGAACTCGGCTTTTTGTCGCTGGAGTATCTGCTGTGCTCCAACGTCTGGCTCCTTTCGACGATTTATCAGTTGTTCGGAAAAGAGGGCTGTGGCAAGACGACAATCGCGATTGATTTGTTGACCCGGTATGCGCTGAACTTCGGCGCGAACGGGCTGTTCGTCGATACGGAGAATAAGATCAATGTCGATTTGCTCCGTCGTCAGGTATCGACCGCGATTCAGGATACGGCAAGCACCGATCAGTTCATGATTGCGCGGACGACAGATATGGAAACCGCGCAGTCTGTGATGTTGTCACACATTCGAATGTTTAATGAGCGACTGTTCGGGAAGAAAGTGGATCGGTCCTCCGCGTATCTGTTGGGGATGGTGCTCGACTCGATTCGGGTGACATCGAAGCAGACACAGGAGACAACGATTGCGAATGGCTATGCGCAGAAAGCGTTTGCATGGGAAGCGCAGGGCTGGAGAACGTTTCTGGCAACGTTCATCAATCAGATGCAACATTCTCCGATGTTTTTGATTGCCACCAACCATGAGGTCGAAAAGACCGCTCCCGGTGGGTATGGAACGGTCAAAGACGTTGGTGGGGGTCGTGCTTGGAAATTCTGGGAATCATACCAGTTTCTGGTGCAATCGACATCCGCAGGAAAAAGCAAAACAGAAGTCGCGTCTGATATGACTATTCGGACATATAAGAATTCGAACGGTCAGGGTTCCCGGATCATTTATCCGAGGATCGTGTACAAGAGCCCGGAAATGCCGGAAGACAACATTCTGGTGGACTGGGCGACTGCGGATGCAAAACTGTTGTCTGGAGATCATATTCCGAGAGCAGTGTTGTCGAAAAAGGGAATCTGCAATACAAAGGAGTCCTCGAAATCTGGACTCTATAGTGACGATATCCTGGGTCTGACATGTGTTCCGATTCAGGAAATCACAGCTAAAATCTACAGTGAACCGGATCGATTGGCGGCTTTGAGGAAAGAGCTCGGTATTGTCGTTTACAGAAATCTGGAGCAACTCTGGGAGCAGGGTTGGTTCTTTGATGCAAGGAAGGACGTGCCGAATGGCGATTCCGATTAAACCGATATCCGGTCTTCGACAGGCGGCAAAAGAGATGAATCGATATTCGGAGGCCAGAGCAATGCTCGCAGACTTCGTAAAGGCAGTTGAGCCGACATCCGCATACAACACGATGCGGGCGGCAGATGCTTCGATGGAGGGCGAGACGTTGTCAAAGTTTCCGAGCATTGTGCAGGCATGCATGAAGGTGCATTTGACGTTTGTGCTGGAATTATCGATGAAACCGATTTTGTTGTCCACAATGATGAACATGGAGGCGCTGTTCAATTCTGAATGGTTTAAAGATGTGGCCATGAAGATGAAACGCGTTCTTGATGAATCGGCGTCTGACACGCTGGTGGTGTTCCGAATGAAGAACAATGGCGTTTACGTTGCGCATAATATCACGATGCCGCAGACAGCGACAACGCGAATTGTGCTTCCGGCAATAGCTGCAGGCGTTCCCGCCATTCAGGTAATGCCGGTGGAGCATTTTGCGCAAGATTACAAAGCATTGAAGTAAGGAAAGGTGAACTACAGCGTACGTATTCAAGACTGGGTCCGTACGCTGTATTCAGGAGGTTAGTTTATGGGACAGATGGCATTGGCCGATTCCGCAACTGTTGTGTCGTTGCAGGATTGGGTTGATTTCGACTGGTTCAGTCTGCGTGATGCGGATGAGCTGTTGCAGCACTATCAGGCCTTGGCGAAAGCGACGAATCGTGTGGGGTTGACTGCGGCATGGCTTGTCGGTGCGATGGTGGATATTCCGCGACTTCGCGACCGATTTCGCATCAAGTCTATGAAAGATCTCTCGCAGTTTTTGCGTGTATCGGAGACGACGTTAAACCGTTATCGGGCGGTGAATCAACTGTTGACGCCGGCGATGCTGAGAAAACTGGCGGACAACGGTGTCTCTGTGAATGCGGTAAAGCTGGTCGTTGACACCAGTAAGGGCAACGAGCAGCAGGCAAGAGCTGTGCTGGATGCGCTCGTGAACGGTGATATCGTCACCGTGAAACAGTGCAATGCAATGTTGGCGGAGGAGCTTTCTTCCAAGTGCGGTAAAGCTGCAGCGATGCTGCCGATGGCGGAAAGCTGCGAATCTGCGGATGAACGGGCGGAACTGTTAACGCCGGAGGTTGTCGATGACGGACGGACACCGGCTGAGAAGCTGATCGACGCGGAGAAACAGGAACCGGTCGATACGGAGGTTGAGTCAGATGACTCCGAAGAAACGACACAGGAGGACTCGCAGAATAAGCGGGACATTATGCTGTTGTTTCGTACGGTGAAGACGTCGCTGACGCCGCTTCGGAGAAACGTGCATGACGTGACCGACAACCTGGTGGAACAGCTGCAACGTCTGTATGACAAGGAGAACGTACTGTTCGGAGATCCGGATGTGACGACCGAGTACACGGATCTGGTGGATTCGACTGCGCAAGATGTGCAGTTGATGATCGAACGGGCGCTGGAAGCATGTGTGGAGCTTAGAAATCGTGGCTACATCCATAGGAAACTCTCCATACCGGAGGGCGAAACCATCGACACCATATTCAGTTCAGAAAGCTGAAGCGGAAGCGGTACGGGTAGCCGAGATTATCGCTGGTCATCTTCCGAAAGAGACGACATTGACCAGCGATAATTGTTTGGCGTTTGTTGACTATCTGGCGCGTGTCTGTGATATCTCTTACGAGAGAGCGCTGACGATGTTAGGGCATTTTATGCCATTGAAGCTGGATGGTCTTGGAGTTTTGCGTCTGGCACTTGCAATTATCCATTACTTGCCGATTTTCGACAAAGACGATATCGTCAGGGAGCATCGCTATGACGGTGTTCCGAAACTGTGGGCGCATTGTAAAATTATGAATACGTTCCCATACACTGGAAAAGACAGTGTACGGGTGCGCATTGTTTATCTGTTGATGACGTCTGTGCTCGCAGGAGAATACCGTTTGGAGGATGTGTCGTTTGAAGAATCGACCCGCATTTTACGGCATATTGGAATGGGAAAGCCGAAATACTGTAAGGAGCCCCTACTTCCGCAGGAACTGACGGGCGCTTATAGCTATGTGTTATTCGGAAACAAGCCCAATGCAGCTTGTGTTCCGTTGGTGCATGAGGCGACGTCTTCAGAAAAGAAAGCCAATAAGAAATTGTTGCGAGCGCGTTTGACCGTCGATTGTCCGAGAAAACCGGAGGGCGGCTGCGCCCAGTGTTTGATCGGGAGAGATCAGTGTGGAATTGCGTGTCGCATGTTTACGAAAGATCAAAAACATGACAATTCTTGATACGTTGGAAGATCGCAGTGACGAGGGAATCGCAGAACAATCAATCTGTTCTCTGGTGATAATCACCGCAGATCTCAGTAAAACAGCAGAGAGCATTCACGGCTTTGTGTTGTATCAACATCTGCCGGGGCATCCGCCGTTGTTGTTTTCCAAGTATTTTGGGGCTATGCCTGCATTTACGCAGGAATATGAAAACATTCCGGAACATCGTGTGAACCGTGAGATGACGCTGGAATATGCGATGTTTGAATTGGCGATAAAATTGCAGGAGATCAAAGAGCAGGCACATGGTGTAACACCGTTGTTCTTCAGTACCAACGTCAACCATTGGACGCGACCTTTGCTGAACTCGCTGCTGGAACGATTTCCGAACTATGCGGACTGTTTCGGTTCGCTGATCGATGTGCGGGCGCTGTTTTCAGTCGAAAGTCGAAAAGCCAAGATTTTGTACGGCGATACGATCGAGCAGTGTCTCAGTCGAAGTGATAAGACGAAGAAGCAGGAAGGACTCGAATTTATCTGCGATTTTTATCAAAGACGTGTGCAGTCCGGAGCGCTGCGCCCGGAAGTTCGCGCCATGAATGCATATGCGTCCGGACTGTTTTTGCTGCAGTCTGAATATACATCAGAAGACGACGATTAAAATTCCAGCACATAATGCCGGTCGCAGACAGCATCCTCTGTTTGCTGCTGATGACGTTTCTGTTCGAGATCGGCGGAGGTCATGAGTTTTGGTTTTCCTCCGATGTTGAGCAGGAATTCCTGTTCTTGTATCTGGATAACTGTTTGATCAGCATAACAGATATACAGTGCTGTGCTTGGAGCAACTGCGACCGGCATACTTTGGTCTCCGTGCGATCGCAGCGGTTTTTGCGTACGGGTATCAAGCTCTATGAGGAAACAATCTTCTGGGAGAAACTGCGTGACAGAGTCTCCTGCTTTCAGGCAGGTATATCCATAAAGCAGGATGTCATAAGGAGTATGAGTATCGATGCAGTGGATAAAGTAGTCGATGTCCCAATCTTCTCCAGTCAGCAATCGTAGCGTACAACGATCGGTCAACGTGTTGGATTCGGCATCAACGGTATGCGGATATCGATTCAGATCAATACCGGTAGTAATGTTACCGGTTATCATAGAAAAACAACGCATGGGAGCTCCTTTCCCTTTTAATATAACTTTTTCGTCTATATTTACAATTGGCAGCATTGAAAAAGCTGCTGTCCGTGGTAGAATATTTGACGGAAACAACGGAGGGAGCGAAACGTGAAAAAAACAATAATCTGCTATATAACGGCAGGGAAAACAAAGCATTTTTCTGCGCTGGATATCAGCAGTTCGAGGCTGTTTCATGTATCTTTGGAGGATATGAAGCGCCTGGATGCTGGATCGATTGCGGAACGTCTTGATGACTTTTTGGGTACGCTCGACGACACGGTTAACTTTTATAACATCGGGAATCGTGCGTTCACTCGAAAAGTCATCGATTCTTTTAAACAGCTACAACAGAAGGGACAGGAAGTGAGGGTAGTTTCATGTCCGAATCCGTGACGAAAGACGCCGAGCAGGCAGCAGCTGAAGACTTGCTATGGCGTGTGCATCGCAATGGCGTTGAGCGCTTGAATGCGCAGATGCTGCAGCCGGCCAATGCATCTTCAGGAGATCCCTGGTATCGACCGCTGGCGGATGTGGGGAACCTGTGCATTCCATTGTTGGATGCGGCATTGAATCATTTGCACAGCGTTCAATTTCAGTTCAGCGATCAGGAACAGATGGTTCAGGAGCTGGAGTCGTTTCGGTCTGAATTGGCAGCCTGTATGAACGAGCATGCGCATACGAAATCAGAGCTTTCGTTTACAATCGAGGCGCAGCGAACATTGTCAAAACTTGAAACACGTAATCCGAAGTTGTTTCATTTGCTGACCCGTGTTTTCATGTTGAATGTACTGCTGGCGTATTCGATGTCTGTTCGAGGGAAACTGCGCAATGAGCCGGATCTGGCGATGGGAGAGCAGTTGTTTAATGTGTTTGCGTTTGCAGATGTGATTTCCGATTTTAATGAAGATACGCAGCGCGCGATCAAGCGAGATTTGCGTGGAAAAGAATTATGGGGGTGGGTGAACGATGCCGATTAATGATGACAAATTGCAGAAGGTCAGATCGCATTTCGATCAGTGGTTTCCGGGTTATTCTGAAACAGTGGGTATGTCCAACGAAACGGAACGAGTGTTGCGGTCCGTAGTCGACAATGCGGTGAAACTGTCTAAAGTCGACGCATACTGCAGCCTTGTCGGATGTTCTGCGACAGAGGCAAGTCAGGTAAAACAAGCGTATCAGACGTTCATTAACTATGTGTCTGAATCCAGAAAGATGCGTACTGTCCCTCCCCCGGCACATAACACCAGAATTCCGCATCGGTTATTGTTCGGTTTTTTGGGGGCTGTCGCAGTTCCGTTGATTCAGCAGTCTTCTGAAGGAGTGTTGCAGGCTATCCGGTCATTTCTGTTGGAGGATGAAATTGACGATATCGAGCTGGCACAGCAGATACAGGCATTGTTTGATCAGATTGGAGTTGCGCTCAGCGCAGATCAGTCGGGTCTCGATGTTGCATTGACGGACCGTGTTGCTGATCAGTCACAGACACCGACGTTGGAAGAACGGATTGGGCAGCTGGAATCGCTGGTTCGGAATGCACTGGAGACTGTACGTAACGGTCAGATCGGCAGTGTGCGAAATGACTGAGTGCATCATAGGCATTGACCAGGCGTCTTCTGCTGGATGGGCGATCTGTGATCGCAGTGGCGTGATTCAGGCATACGGTGTTCAGGTGACTGCTGGTATTCCTGGTATGAAGCTGTATCGGTTTATCACGTGGTTGGATGCGCTGGTAGAGCAGCAGCAGCCGATTCTGATTGTGCATGAACAACCGCATTTCCGGGGTTTTAGTTCGTCGTTTCTTGGTTGTGGCTTTGCTGCGATCATTCATTTGGTTGCAGCGAAACATAACGTCGAAGTTGCTGCGGTACATACGCAGGAACTGAAAAAGTGGGCGACAGGATCTGGAGGAGCTTCAAAAGAAGATATGGTGCGAGCGGCGGAGAAGGTGATCGGAAAAAACCTTTCTGTGAAAAAAGACAACGATAAAGCGGATGCAATTCATATTGCACGATGGGGAGCGTTACAATGGTTATCGGCAAAGCAATGATCGCAGATCTTGTAGATCAGTATTTATCGGATATAATTGGAGTGTCTAATGCGTCCGTGCAGATTCGACACTATAACAGAACGTACGAGATCACACTTACCGTCCCATCTGGACATATGGATGATATTGATCCAATTGAGTTGGAGTGTTTTTTGGCATCCGATCCGGATGTGGAGGAAGCAGACGTGAATCTGATGGTGAACGTGGAAGAGGACAATCCGTTTCCTGATGAGAGCAGTTTCGTGTTTCAACAGATGAATATGGATCGCGATGATGATGAGGATGACGATGATCCGCATGAGATCGTGACAGATCCATATGCAGTATCGGTGGACCCGGAAGAAGACGAAGAGGATGATGTGGATGCTGAGTTCGACGAGATGGCAGAAGATGAGTCGGACTTGTACGCTGCGATGAGTATTCGGGAAGATGATATACCGGAGGAAGATCGCAACGAGTTTGCCGATTTGGAGGATTACAATGACTGAGGAAGATGCTCATCACATTATTTTACAGGAGAATGACGATCATTCCTGGGTAGAGATACCGATTGTGCCAGAGCTGCTCGATAATATGCGGAATTCCGATGATTCATACATGATCGTGCAGGCATCGGAATTTACACGAATGATCGCACTTGCAGAGTCCCATCAGTTGTTGCTTCGAGCAATTGTAAAATGCCCGAACGATGACAAGGGTGGTGCTACGATTGAATATACATTTCAATCGCCAGATGCGAGTGACAAAGAACTCGGTGTCGACGAGTCTGTTGTGTTGAGCATCGAGTGTGCAGCAGCGCTGTGTGAGTTTGGTAGACAGAAGCGATTCGGGCACGAAGCTGTGATCACTGACATTACAGACCAGCTGCCGTCTTTGCAAAATACCGGTGTTCACTCGTATGTGTATTTAGATATCTCCGATGATCTGATGACTGTACAGCGTACGATAGTGTTACTCGGTAAAAACGGGTTGTTGCTGACATCGTATGACAGCATGAAACATGAATTGTATCCGGAATGGAAAAACGCACCAGCTGGTTTATTGAAAGAATTGAAAGAATGGGTAACAAGTCATTGGAAGATCGGGTAACAGCCGCTTTGAATTCTACTGCACTGACTAACATCTTGTTAGGATGTGCGCTTATTTTGTTCAGTTTGATGGTAGTTCCTCGTACGATAATCGCAGTTATCATTATTGCGGCTGTGATTGTACTGTACAGGCGCTATCAGAAGTAATGATGAGGGAAATTATGATTACATTTGGCGCAGGTGTAATCAGCGGTGTCATTGTGACGGTGATTTATTATCACGTGTGGAGCCGACTGATTGCAAAAAAGTTGATGTTGACACTGCGGGAGGCAGATGGTGGACGGTCTTGAATTGAATCCGATCGAGCAAGGTATACAAAACGGCCTTGCACTTGATGTGAAGTTGGATCGCGGTGCGTACATGCCGACAATGGCGCATGATTCTGATTCCGGATATGATTTGTATTCAATCGAAGATGTGATTTTCTATCCCGGTCAGCGCTCCAGGGTACGCACTGGTGTGCATTTGGGATTGTATCAGTACATTCGAGAGGATGCGAAGCTGGAAGCGATTGTTCGTCCTCGAAGCAGTATGACTGCGGCTGGATTTGTAACGGGTATTGGAACGATTGACAACGGATACACGGGATCAATCGATGTGAGTTTGTATAACTCCACAGAAGATGTACTGCGCATTCGAAAAGGAGATCGTATCGCACAGTTCGTATTGCATTGGGTTCCATTTGTGAAAGAGCTCAGACAGGTGACTGATTTGCGTAAAACAGACAGAGGGGAGGCCGGCTTTGGAAGTACCGGAAAAGCATGAGCTCGCATCTGTGATCAATGCAGAAACTGTCTTGAATGCGATTTCGCTCGCGTATTCGACGGAAAGCCAGAAACGATATGTCACTGTATCTGGCGCTGTTTCTAATGCGTTGGAAACGTTTCGTGTTAATCTCGGCAGGAGCATGGCACGCGTCCTTCAGAACGATACGAATGAGATACGGGTGCGCGTTCCGATCCGTGATTTGACCGACGCGGAGGTTCGGCAACTGAAACAGGTATTGAGCGAAGCCAATTGGGTGATTGCTGAGCTTGATCGCGACGCGTTTGTCGTGATTCCGGGTAAATGGGATCCGAACGAGCAGCTGATCAGCAAAGAACAGTTGATTCTGACAGGGCGGTGGTGCCCATATTGTAACTGTGCTACGAACTACAGTGACGCAGGGGCTGCCGGATTCCATATGAGCACGGGATTCTTGTATATTTGTCCAAGTTGTGGCGCATATGTCGGCTGTCATCCCGGTACGTCGATGGCGAAGGGAATGGTGGCGAACGCAAAGCAGCGACATTTGCGCAGGTTGGCTCATGATGCAGTTGATTTTCTGTGGAAAGACGGTTATCTGGACCGACAGACGGTGTATTATCGATTGGCTCGTTTGTTGGGAAAACCGAAAAACAAAGCGCATATTGCGATGTTGACGATGGCTGAGCTACAGCAAGTCATTTCCTATATGCAGCAGTTGCAGGATGCGTTGGCGAATCGCGTGGATGCGGCATCACTTCCGGACACGTTGCAGTATTTTGCAGCTGTTTGTCGTAGAGGAAAGTCGATCGTTCCGCTGGACAGTCGCGGTGATTCATGATATTTTACCAGTAAAGGCGAGATGAATTCATGAAGAACACATTCAAACGCGCATGGCAGAAATTACCGTCTGTTGCGAATGTCAATCGGGTGAAACTGACAGCGATACCGGAGCAAGCGCCGGTAGAGATGAGCGGGTTGCCGGATCGACGTGTTGCGATGTTTCCAGGGGAGAAGTCGTTCTGGAATCAGCGCAGTAAGCCGGATGCGTATGAAGGCCTGCGCAACAAAAACTAGAGGTATGCAATGAACGCAGATGCACTTGGTCTGCCTGAAGAAGCGGGCAATTCCAAAAAAGAATTGATTGTGAAAAAGCTGCAAGCAGCGCTGGCATCGGAGAAGCAGTCCGAATATCAGTATTGGTGGGGCAAGTATACGGTTCTTGGTCCGATGTTCAACTCGATTCAGAAAGAGTTTGCGGATCACGAAGAAGAGGAGAGAGCGCACGCGGAGTTGCTGGCGGAGCGTCTGTATGAGCTCGGAGGAATGCCCGTATTCAATCCGAACGATCTGCACACAGTCGCGGATTGTCCCTATCCGAAGTATGAGGAAGAGGATAATCAGTGCACAATGGTTCAGTTGAAGCAGCAGCTGGAAGCAGAGGAGTGTGCGATCAAGAACTACGAAGAACTGATTGCGCTGACAGCAGATTGCGATCCTGCGACGAACGATGTGATTGTCGAGATTCTTAGAGGAGAGAATGAGCACGTGAAGGATTTGAAGAAATTTATCGTCAGTCTGGAACTCAGTTCTGGAAAGCACGATTGAACGTTTTCGTGAACAACCAACCCGCAGTGTTGAAAAAGCACTGCGGGTTTTTTATTGGGAGAAGTACAGTATGACCGAAATTGAGGGAAGACTTCCGATTTTTTCAGGATTTTACGGAACAGTTTTCGATCCGGACTATGCGTTAGATGTCGATTATATGGTTCGCAGTAGACTGGAGTCTTTGTTAGATAATGCAGGGGCTGCGAGGAATTTCCCGGAGAAGTTCTGCAGGAAAGCTGTGCAGTTTTGCTACGAGAATACCGATATACAACGATATCAGGATGCTGTAGTCAAGTTTGTTGCTACCTGCACGGAGAAGTGGCTAAATAAGCTATTGCCCGCTGATGCCGGCGTGCAGATCGTAAGACCATTGTTATACTCTCCGCGCGAATACAATTTCAGGAATGATTGTATTAACGCGTTGTTTCAGTTCCGTGATTATGAAAAGTTTCGGACGTACGCATTGTCAATGCTGACAGACGGGTCGGATTCGGCGCGTGATATGTGGACTGCGTTTTTACAGCATAATTTTACGACGCGCTCCGGTTTTATCTCGTTTTACTCAAATGATTCTGACGTTTGGATCGAAAAGACTGATTCGTTCCGGCATCTGGATGAGATTGAGCTTTGGGCGATTGTGTCGGTATTGTTTGCAGCCGATTATTGTATGTCGCATATCGTACGTAGCGATAGCGTGTACGAACAGATGGAGGTTGACATGCATCAGGACTTCTGTGACATGGTGGATGTAGATGGCTGCGTTCCGGATGCGTTAGATGTCATTGAATGTGATGAGAGGCGGAAACAGTCCACTGACTTGATCATGGAGTCAAACCCAGAATTTGATCTGGATGCGGCATTGTTGGGGTTATTGGAAGCGACAAGAGAAAGAAAGCAGGAACATCATGAAGACTGAGGAAAAACTTGCATCCAATCTGAAAGATGCAATTAGGGATGTGTTATCCACGATTTGCCGGAAAGATGAAAACGGCTTGTTTTATGAGGAAATCTATGCGGATTATCGGGACACGCTGGATGACTGCACACTCAAGAAAATCTGCAATGACGATCATCCGAGGGAGAAGTTGTGGGAACTGCTCGACGAGTGGTATCGCGACTGCGAGTGTGAATATGCGGACAATGTCGTCAAGCGGGTTCTCGAAGACACGGGTGTGGCGGAGCTTATTGAAAATCTGGATGCGGATGAAGTTCGTGAACTGATCCGTGATCAGTTTTACATCCGCTATCCGGAGAAGCATTTTCTCAAGGAAGATGTTCTGATTGATCTTGTCATTGATACAGGCGATCTGAATTATGACTTTA
>ERZ779725.1670-NODE-1670-length-11728-cov-2.483509_pt1 | contig 11728 bp, 7 predicted proteins | sample MGYA00511890_ERZ779725 | MGnify/ENA primary metagenome ERZ779725 (study PRJEB29588, sample SAMEA2148549) | human gut metagenome | biome: human gut; feature: human-associated habitat; material: faeces | place: Denmark | collected 2008/2010 ...
CAGCGCCGGCCTGCGGCCTCTTCCTCGAAGAAGTCGACTACGGCGAGCGCTTCCATTTCTGATCCAGCAACTTCTCCGCGTTTTTGAGCCGCTCTGCTCCAGACTATTGGCAGAACGGCTCGTTTTGTGCTGTGATGTCCGGACTTGCGAACGAGTCGCAGATGGGTTAGAATAAAATGTGACCCTCGAAACAGGGGGGCTTATTCACTTATTTTCCAGAATCAATTCAAGACACTAGGTGGTGTGAATATGAAATCTGTATTGAATGTGGGGATTGATGTCGGTTCGACGACCATCAAGCTCGTCGTTCTCGACCATGAGAAGAAAATCCTCTACAAGAATTATGCGCGCCATTTCTCGGAGATCGGCAATGCCTTGCAGGAGAATCTGACGCATCTGAAATCCATCGTCGGCGAGAAGAAGTTCTCGTTTGCCCTGACGGGTTCAGCCGGCATGGGCATCGCTCAGCGCATTGGCCTGCCCTTCGTACAGGAGGTCATCGCCTGTGCCGCAGCGGTCAAAGAGCTCATCCCGCAGACGGATACCGTCGTCGAGCTCGGCGGCGAGGATGCGAAGATCACGTACTTCGGCGATGCGCCGGAGCAGCGCATGAACGGCGTCTGCGCCGGCGGCACGGGCTCGTTCATCGATCACATGGCCTCGCTCTTGTCGACCGATGCCAAGGGGCTCGACGACCTCGCGGCCAAAGGCAAGCAGATCTACACGATCGCCTCGCGCTGCGGCGTCTTCGCCAAGACGGATATCCAGGCGCTCATGAACGATGGTGCCGAAAAGGCGGATATTGCGCTTTCGATTTTCCAGGCGGTCGTCAATCAGACCATCGGCAACCTCGCGCAAGGCAGGCCGATAAGCGGCCACGTCGCCTTCCTCGGCGGCCCGCTGCACTTCCTGCCGGAGCTGCGCAAGCGCTTCAAGGGTAAGCCGGAATATGTCATGAATTTCATGCGGTTTGCAGCACAGGAGCTTCGTGAATATATGGCAAAGCTTGGCGTGCGTACGGTGGATGAGCTGGTAGGAAGAACAGACCTGATCAAGGCCGGCAAGATGGCTGAGGAATATAATGTTGATCTGTCCCGTATCATAGACAATCCGTTTGCGAATGATGCACAGAGTAAGATCAGCTATGCAAATAAGAATCCTTATAACTTCGAACTTGAGAAGACGGTCGATGAGACGGTTCTTATGAAGAAGCTTGGACCTGCGCTTGAGAAGAAGCAGAAGAAGACCATCGAGATCGATGTATCGAATATCAATCGTTCACTCGGTACGATCTTCGGTTCTGAGATTACGAAGAAATATGGAACAACTCTGGATGAGGATACATTTGTTGTCAAATGCCACGGCAGCGGTGGACAGAGTTTCGGTGCATTTATCCCGAAGGGACTCACACTGGAACTGGTTGGCGACAGCAACGATTATATCGGTAAGGGACTTTCCGGTGGTAAGATCATCGTCTACCCGCAGGATGGTATCCGCTATGATGCATCCGAGAATATCATCGTCGGAAATGTTGCGCTCTATGGAGCAACTTCCGGTAAGGCATTCATCAACGGTGTTGCCGGTGAGCGTTTTGCTGTTCGTAACTCCGGTGCAACGGCAGTTGTGGAGGGCGTCGGCGAGCATGGCTGCGAGTACATGACAGGGGGCCGTGTCGTGATCCTTGGACCAACCGGCAAGAACTTCGCGGCTGGTATGAGCGGCGGTATCGCATATGTACTTGATATGGACAGCGACCTTTACATGAAGCTCAACAAGCAGATGGTCGAGGTTGAGTCTGTCGTTGATAAATACGATGTTATGGAATTAAAGGACATGATCGTGGAACATGTTCAGTGTACGAATTCCAAGCGCGGCAAGGAAGTACTCGAGCATTTCGAGGAGTACCTGCCGAAATTTAAGAAGATTATCCCACATGATTACAAGAAGATGATGTCGACGATCGGTCAGATGGAGGTCAAGGGACTTTCCAGCGAGCAGGCGTTGATCGAAGCATTCTATGCAATCAAGAATCATTAAGAGAGAGGAGCGTATGACTTATGGGAAAAAGTACAGGATTTATGGAGTATGAAAGACAGACCAGCAAGGAAGTACCACCTCTTGAGCGTATAAAGAATTTTAACGAGTTTCACGAGCCGCTTTCGATGGAAGAACAGCGCAAACAGGCGGCACGTTGTATGGACTGTGGTGTGCCGTTTTGCCAGTATGGCAAGATGATTGCCGGTATGGCGTCCGGTTGTCCGCTGAATAACCTCGTGCCGGAGTGGAATGATAATGTGTATACAGGAAATATGGAGATGGCGTATAAGCGTCTCTCCAAGACGAATAACTTCCCGGAATTTACAAGCCGTGTCTGCCCGGCACTCTGCGAGGCAGCATGTACCTGTAATATCAACGGAGATCCAGTCTGCACGAAGGAAAATGAGCGGAGCATTATCGAAAATGCTTACGAGAAGGGCTATGTGAACTGTGAGCCGCCAAAAGTACGGAGTGGAAAGCGTGTTGCCATCGTTGGTTCGGGTCCATCCGGTCTTGCAGCCGCCGATCAGTTGAACCGCAGAGGACATCAGGTAACGGTATTTGAGCGTAGTGACCGTCTCGGTGGACTTCTGATGTATGGTATTCCGAACATGAAGCTGGAGAAGCAGATTATCGACCGTAAGATCGATTGTCTGAAGAAGACGGGCATCGAGTTCGTGACCGGAACAGAAATTGCAAATGGAAAGAACAACCAGAATCCGGCAGTTGCCAAGGGTGATGAGATGGCAGGTTATCTGACCGATGCCAAGGTGAAGAACATAAAGGCGGAGAAGCTGTTGGAGGAATACGATGCCGTTGTCCTTGCGTGTGGTGCATCGAATCCGCGTGATATCAAGGTAACCGGGCGTGATGCAAAGGGAATCTATTTCGCAGTTGACTTCTTAAAGACAACAACGAGAAGTCTGCTCAATTCAAATTTTGCAGATGGAAAATATGTCAGTGCCAAGGGTAAAAAGGTGCTTGTCATCGGTGGTGGTGATACTGGAAATGACTGTGTCGGAACATCCATCCGCCAGGGTGCGGTTGCTGTGACACAGCTGGAGATGATGCCGAAGCTTCCAGAGACACGTGCAGCAAATAACCCATGGCCAGAGTGGCCGAGAGTCCTGAAGACGGATTACGGTCAGCAGGAGGCAATCGCGAAGTTTGGACACGATCCACGTATCTATGAGACAACCGTAAAAGAGATCGTGAAGAACAAGGATGGTCAGGTCTGTGCAGCAAAATGTGTGAAGCTTGCATGGGAGAAGGATCCAGAGACTGGACGTATGAACATGAAGGAAATCCCGGACAGCGAGTACACGATCGAGTGTGATCTGATTTTGATTGCAGCCGGATTCCTCGGTACACAGAAATATGTGGCAGATGCGTTCGGTGTGAAGCTGAATGCGCGCACGAATGTGGAGACAGCTCCGGGCGAGCACAAGACGAATGTGGACAAGGTGTACACATGTGGCGATATGCACCGTGGACAGTCGCTGGTTGTATGGGCGATCCGCGAGGGACGTGACGCAGCGAAGGAAGTTGACACATTCCTCAACGGCTACTCAAATGATTTCTAGAGGCATGTTTGCCAACCTATGAAAATTTAATAAGAATTGCACACAGTAATATAAAGCCATCTACAGACGCGCTTTCGCTCACTTCCGCACATAACAGACACTAAGCTCTGGAGAAACAATTTTTCAAATTGTCCCTCCAATCGCTAAGTGCTGATGTGCTCCAATGGTCTGTTGATGGCTTATATTATGTGTGCAATTTATATTATCGTATCGAAGGTTGGCAAACATGCATGCACACATTCTCATTTATGATTGTGCGGACACGCCAATTCTATTCAGAATGAGTGCCACAACCTTGAAGTATGGAGAAGATATAGAATTATTAGTGCGGTTTATGCGCATCTGTCCCCTTAAGGTCTGGGTATGAGAAAACCCGTATAAAAATTGGCAAGTGATAATCGTGCAGGAAGCGATATGTTTGTAACCTAGAATTACTTAGTGTTCTTTTGATACATAAGCAATACCTGAACACGACGTTCAGGTAAGCCGCCACTGAGACACGGATGGCGAATTGGCGGCGGTTGCGTATTAAGCATATATCTTAATTAAGAACACTTAGTAATTCTTGGTTGAAATACATTGCTTCTGCATGATATCACTTGCCAATCTATTATACGGGTTTTACTTCCCATAAACTTTCGTCAGATGCGAAACATCCAAGTAGTCCGCGATGCCGTCCGCGTAGTCCGTTGGAACTTCCCCGGCGACGAGCGGTTTCAGATACGCAATCATTTCTGCGGTCACGTCGTGGTGGTCAGGCGTGATCCAGGAGACAGGCACTTCCTTTGCCTGATTTGCAACTTCACTGACCGGAGTATTGGAAAGCTCGTAGGTGTATGGAGCATTCGACAGACGATGCAGACTTACCATCTGTGCGCTTTCTCCGTTCTTGGCGAGAACAACCGCATGCTTGCCGGAGAGGAACGACTCCGTTAAGTCTGTCATACTTGCCATGTGTCCGGCACAACGCTGCAGAACATTGACTTCGACGGAACGAACCTTGATGCCGAGCTTTTCCTTTACAAGGTATTCCAGTGTCTTTCCGGCACCGCTCAACTGTGCATGTCCGAACTTGTCAGCGGCAGCATTGGTAGCAGAGATGTAGTTGCCGTCCTTGTCGCGGATACCTTCAGAGACAGCGACGATGACATTCTTGTATTTCTTTACCATTTCCTTTAAGTCTGTGATGAACTGCTCCTTGTCGAAGGCAACCTCCGGCAGGTAGATCAGATGTGGTGCAAGGCTGAATTCATTTCTTGCAAGCACAGAAGCAGCAGTCAACCAGCCGGCATCCCGTCCCATGATCTCGATGATATTGACACTTTCCAGATCGTAAATATAGGTGTCATAGGCAATCTCACGGATGGAACTTGCAATGTATTTGGCAGCAGAGCCAAAGCCTGGTGTATGGTCTGTCATGATCAGATCGTTGTCGATCGTCTTTGGCACACCGATGATGCGGATATCATTGCCGATGGAAGCCGCGTAAGCAGAGAGCTTGGCAACCGTATCCATGGAATCGTTTCCGCCGATATAGAAGAATGCACCGATGTTCATTTCCTCAAAGATGGAGAAGATTTCTTCGTACATAGAAACGTCGTCCTTCATATCTGGCAGCTTGAACCGGCAGGAACCGAGGTACATGGCTGGTGTGCGTGCAAGCTTCTGGATGAATGCGTCATCCTTGTCTGACAAATCCAGAAAATGTTTCTTCAGCACGCCCTGAATTCCGTGAATCGCACCATAAATTTTATCATATATTCCAAAATCTCTGGCAGCGGCAACAACGCCGGCAAGAGATGCATTGATAGCGGCTGTTGGTCCGCCAGACTGTGCAACGATACAGTTTTTACTCATGATAACTCCTTATTCTACTTTAAATATAATCATTTGGTATCAGACGTAAAGAATGATTTCGATTATAGTTGATTTACGCCATACAAAATTATATTAGCATATTCATACAGGGATAGCAAACCTAAAATCCGCGAATCTATGCATCGTCGAAAAGTGATAAAAAATTCTAAAAAAAACGAGAAATCCAAAAAATTTTATATAATATTCAAAAATTTTCAATTTCAATCAAATCTGATCTTATGTATTATAATGACATAAACAAAAGAAGAGAACTTCAAAAAAAGAAGTTACCCCCCTCTCCCCCCTTTTTATGTGACAAAGCTGCGTGATCCATTCTCTCCCCTCTTTTTGGATTTCGCAGCTTTGTGTATAGTTAGACATAATTCGGGATGGGGTGGAAAGCATTTGCCCAATGTGGTATATATATGGTAGAATATGAGATGTTGGAGAATTCCAGCGGATATACGGATAAATATAAAATATGTAAAAGCATTACATATAAAGAAGGAATTAAGAAAGGTGGTACGCAGGCTATGAAGATTTTAGTAACAGGTGGCGCCGGATATATCGGAAGCCATACATGTGTGGAGTTGCTTGAGGCAGGCTATGATGTTGTGATCGTCGATAACCTTTACAATGCAAGCGAGAAGGCAGTTGACCGGATTGGACAGATCACAGGCAAGACGCCGACATTTTATGAGGCAGATATCCGGGATTATGAGAAAATGACAGAGATATTTGCTAAGGAACAGCCAGATACCGTGATTCATTTCGCAGGACTGAAGGCAGTTGGTGAGTCTGTGCGGAAACCACTGGAATATTATGAGAATAACATCGCAGGTACATTGAATCTGTGCAAGGTTATGCGTGAGAATGGCTGTAAGAATATTATCTTCTCATCTTCTGCAACTGTGTACGGCAATCCAGCCTTTATCCCTATCACAGAGGAATGTCCAAAGGGCGTTTGTACAAACCCTTATGGCTGGACAAAGCATATGTTAGAGCAGATCCTGACAGATATCCAGTTTGCAGATCCAGAATGGAATGTGATCCTGCTTCGTTACTTCAACCCAATTGGTGCACATAAGAGTGGTCTGATCGGAGAAGATCCAAAGGGTATCCCGAACAACCTGCTTCCATATGTAGCACAGGTAGCAATCGGCAAGCTTCCTTGCGTGGGTGTGTTTGGCAATGATTACGATACACCGGATGGTACAGGTGTCCGTGATTATATCCATGTTGTTGATCTTGCGAAGGGACATGTGGCAGCGATCAATAAGATCAAGGAGAATCCGGGCGTCAAGATTTATAACCTTGGAACAGGAAAGGGATACAGCGTACTTGATGTGATCCATGCGTTTGGCAAGGCGTGCGGCAAGGAGATCCCATATGAGATTAAGCCTCGTCGTGCTGGTGATATTGCAACCTGCTATTCCGATGCAAGCCTTGCAAAGAAGGAGCTTGGATGGGAAGCACAGTATGATATTGATGAGATGTGTGCAGATTCATGGAAGTGGCAGTCTATGAATCCGGATGGCTATAATACACCAGAAAAGTAAAAATTTACTAAAAATATTAAAAAGTAGGAAAGCAACCGTGTTAAGCGGTTGCTTTTTTTGCCTATTCGCGGTACAATTCGTATAATTGTGTGAAAAAATAAGGATTGAATGCCGATATTATAAGTTGGGTTTACTTATATATCGGAGGAATTTGAATGAGAAATAGAACAAACGATAAGAATTAGGGCTTTACATTGAACGCAAAGAACTGTCTGACTGCAGCACAGACAGAGTTCATAGAGTTGTATGCGAAAAATGATACAACAATTATTGGATCCGAAACAAAATAAATTTACTGTAAATGGCGAGCAGATTGATATGCAGTTTTACTTTGTAGCAGCACCAGATAGTAATATGAGTAATAATTGGAATATATTGAAAGATTATTTAAATATCATGCAATAGTAAAATGAGGGAGATATAGATGGCAGATTTTGCGAAAGAAAATCAATTTACACCCGATCAGCAGGCAGAGATTGATGCAGGCATCAAGGACAACATTGATGTGTCCATCTATGCAAAGCCGGAATTTCTTGCAATTCAGATGCATGAGATTCGGATTGGCCTTGTGGAACAGATACCGGTCTCTTATTATGCGGACAGCCGGTATGATTGGTTTCAGATGGAAGAAATCCGTAAGGGACTGGAGATGTCTTTGGATGTCAGTAAATACGCAGATCCCGAGATCTCTTTTGATAGGATGCGCCAGATTCGGAAAGGGCTGGAAGCAGGCATTGATTTATCGGATAAAAAGAATATGGCTGCGGGGGTTCTGCAGCAGTTAAGAAAGGCGACACTGGAGCATATCGATTTATCTGTATATACCAATAACGGGTTTGATGAAGACCAACTGCATCAGATCCGGTTGGCAAAGAAAAATGGTGTAGATATTGATTCCTATGTGATACCGGATTTCCGGGGAATCTCGATTCGTGAGATTCGATTAGGATTGGAGCATCATATTGATGTGTCTGTGTATGCGAGCAGAGAATACACGTGGCAGCAGATGCGTGAGATCCGGTTAGGACTGGAAAAACATTTGGATGTAGAACAATATAAGAATGTGTTATATTCATGGCAGCAGATGCGGGAAATCCGGTATGGACTCGAAGAAGGTATAGATGTCAGCTATTACCGTAGCTTTATGTACACGGCAAAGCTGATGCGGCAGCGCAGACTGGATTTGCTGGAAAAGACGAAAATGCCGATCCAGAATGGAGAAGCAGTGAAGAAACGATTTTCCTGTTTTGATATGTTGCTTAATCAGAGTGGTATGGAGGCAATCGTCATACTTCCAAATCCGGGAGTTCCGATAGCGCAGGATGAGGTGCTTTCGGCGATTAAGGAGGCAGATATCAAAAAAGGTGTTGACTATGCGGTTGTCAAAGCAATCTGCGATGGTACGACAAGTGGCGATATCGTAACACTGGCAAAAGGCGTGATGCCACAGGCAGGCGCAGATGGCTGGTATGAATTCTTCTTTGATACGAATGTAAAATCCAATCCGGCTTTGATGGAAGATGGTTCCGTGGATTATCAGAATGCAAAATGGTTTGAACTGGTGAAGAAAGGGCAGACGGTTGCTGTCTACCATGAAGCACAGGAGGGAACACCGGGTTATACAATTATGGGAGAATCCCTTGCGACAAAGAAGGGTAAGGAGAAGCCAATCCTGACAGGAAGTGGTTTCCAGATATTGGAAGATAAGAAGACATATATTGCGATGGAAAATGGAAAGATTGAGCTGAAAGATAACCGGCTTGTGATCTCCAGCTTATTAGTGTTAGATGATGTGACATGTGCAACCGGAAATGGTGATTGTCACGGTTCCATCTATGGACGTGGCAAGGGTGGACAGGGTGTGAGTATCCATGCGACAAGAGATGTGCTGGTAGATGGATATGCCGAATCTTCGGTAATCGAGGCTGGTGGCGATATCATATTGAAAAAGGGTAACAATGCATCCGGACGCGGTTTCCTGCGGGCAAATGGCGATGTGATGGGCATGTTTTTCGAGTCCGCACGCGTATGGGCAGGTGGAAAGGTCGGTGCGAATTATTGTCTGCGGAGTGAGATTCATGCAGGTACCCGGATCGAGATATCAGGACGAAATGGTGTACTTGCTGGAGGACTGGCGCAGGCGCAGAATCTGATACAGGCAACTAACATCGGAAATGAGGCGAGTCTTGCTACACGGCTTGTGCTTGGAAATAAGGACAAAAATGTGCAGATGCAGGTAGACCTGCAGGGTAGGGAGAAAAAGGTTTCACAAGAACTTCGATTATTGCTGAATGCATATCAGGAGTTCCGGAAGAAGTTTGAACCTGTGATACGAAATGTACATCCGACCTATTTAAAACTGGAGGATGCAATTTATACAAAGAAAACAGAATTGGAGGAATTAAAGAAGAGGAAAGACGCAGTGGAGAAAGAACAAAAGAAACAAAAATCTGCGAAGGTAGTCGTTACCGGGAATTTGTATTCCGGTGTCAGCGTGGAGATTAATGGTGTGATTTGGCGTTCAGAACCAATGCGGAACGTGTATCTGGTGAGTAGAGGAAATCGTATCGGATCGTTACGGAATGTGTAAACGAAGGAGAAGCAAATGAGAAATAAAATTTTGATAGTGGATGATGTTGATATAAACCGCGAGATACTGCGTTCAATCCTGGAAGATGAATATACGATTCTGAAAGCTGAAAATGGAAAACAGGCACTTGAGATTGTAGATCAGGAAGCAAAAAATATGGCTGCAATTCTGTTGGATCTGGTCATGCCGGAGATGGATGGGACGCAGGTGCTGGAAGAGCTGAACCGACGCGAGGTGATCGGAAAGGTTCCGGTTCTGGTTATCAGTGGAGATCATACGGTGGAGGTACAGAAGAAGTGCTTTGAGCTTGGAATTTCCGATTTTATTGCGAAGCCATTTAACAATGCGATTATTAAGCAGAGAGTTAAAAATACAGCTGAATTTTTTGATTATAAATTAAAGCTGGAAGACAAGGTGGCTGAGCAGACGAACGTATTGCGGAAAGCATATCGCACCTTGCAGATCCAGGCAGAGCATCTGAAGAAGAAGAACCAGCAGATCATTGAAATGCTTGGTACGGTTGTCGAGTATCGAAGCACAGAAAGTGGAGAGCATATCCAGCGAGTAAAGGGATACACCCGGATTCTTGCAGAGGCAGTAATGGAGGATTATCCAGAATACGAACTGACAAAGGAGAAGATTGATATCATTGAGTCTGTCAGCGCTTTGCATGATATTGGAAAGATTGCGATTCCAGACCGTATTTTATTGAAGCCGGGCAGACTGACATCAGAAGAGTTTGAATATATGAAGTCCCATACGATCCGTGGATGTGAACTACTTGATTCCATCAAGGAGGATTGGAACGATGACACGATGAAATATGCGTATGAGATCTGCCGCCATCATCATGAGCGTTATGATGGTAAGGGATATCCAGATGGTTTAGTTGGTGATGAGATTCCAATCTGCGCCCAGCTTGTATCAGTTGCGGATGTATACGATGCACTTGTCAATGAGCGGTGCTACAAGGATGCGTTTTCAAAGGAAGATGCATATCGGATGATTATCACCGGAGAATGTGGTGTATTTTCACCGAAGCTGATGGAGTCGTTTAGAAAGGTACGTCCAGCATTCGAAAAACTTGCCAATAAGAGTTTCCGAAAATAAGAGCATACTTGATAAAAACAAGTAAAATAGCACAAAATACAGAAAAAGAGAAGTGGAAATACGTTTTCACTTCTCTTTTTCTAGTGCAACTTAAAAACATGTGGAGATTTTACAATCTCACTTTATTATATTAAATAAAAGCTGCATATGTGCTTGATAATCATAAGTAAAACGATTAATTTGCTTGATATAAATATAAATATTGATATTTTGACTGGAAAAAACTGTTTGACAAATTAATTTTATTAAGTATAATGACAACATGTTGAGTAAGGAAAGCTAGCGGACTTAACAAAAAGAAAGAAACAAAAAGAGGAGGAAATGATTATGACAGAAGAAATTATGAATGCGATTTCAAGTGAAGTCTACGGCGTCTGGTTCTTGATCGGTGCGGCACTGGTGTTCTGGATGCAGGCAGGTTTCGCGATGGTGGAGGCAGGATTTACCAGAGCGAAAAATACTGGTAACATCATCATGAAGAACCTGATGGACTTCTGTATCGGTACCGTGATGTTTATCCTGATCGGTTTCGGTTTGTTCTTAGGTGAGGATGTGGCAGGTATCTTTGGTAAGCCTGGATTTGATATCTTCACAAATTATGCAAATTTTGATTGGTCAAACTTCGTATTTAACTTAGTGTTCTGTGCTACGACAGCAACGATCGTATCCGGAGCGATGGCAGAGAGAACAAAGTTCTTATCCTACTGTGTATATTCCGCAGTAATCTCCGCAGTCATATATCCGATTGAAGCACACTGGACATGGGGCGGCGGCTGGTTGTCTAAGATGGGCTTCCACGATTTCGCCGGTTCCAACTGTATCCACATGGTTGGTGGTATTTGTGCCCTGATCGGTGCAGCAATCCTTGGACCACGTATTGGTAAGTTCAAGAAGCAGAAGGATGGAAGCATCAAGGTTGGCGCATTCCCAGGACATAACTTGGCACTTGGTGCACTTGGTGTATTTATCCTGTGGCTTGGCTGGGATGGGTT
>ERZ779725.1671-NODE-1671-length-11725-cov-2.201628_pt1 | contig 11725 bp, 14 predicted proteins | sample MGYA00511890_ERZ779725 | MGnify/ENA primary metagenome ERZ779725 (study PRJEB29588, sample SAMEA2148549) | human gut metagenome | biome: human gut; feature: human-associated habitat; material: faeces | place: Denmark | collected 2008/2010 ...
ACGGCGGGCGGACATATCTCGACAAAAACGCAACGCCGTTCGGAACGGTGATAAGAGGCTTCGGCAACAACGGTGAGGACAAAACGGAGGGCGTTATATTCAAGAATATAATAGGAACATATCTTCACGGTCCACTGCTTCCGAAAAATCCCGAAATTGCCGACCTTATGATAAGACGTGCAATATCACGAAAATACGGCGAGGACAAACCGCTTGAGCCGATTGACGATTATACGGCAGATTTGGCAAAGTCATACGTTTTGGACGCAACACTTAAAAAGTAGGAATCAAAATATGAAGGTCAGATTACAGTTTGAAAAAAATGTGCGCTATATCTCGCATCTTGAGCTTATGCGCACAATTCAGAAAATATTAAAACGCTCAAACCTTCCGATACGGTATTCGGAAGGCTTTAATCCGCATATCGTTCTTTCAATTGCCGTACCTATTCCGGTAGGAGTATGCGGCAAAAACGAGTATGCGGATTTTGAACTTACAACCGATATGACGGAGGACGAAATAATCAGCGCTCTAAAAAATGCGTCGGACTCCGCAGTCAGACCCAAGTCGGTAAAAATCGGAGACGCCAAGGATTTTAAATATACCGTTTATGCAAAATACAGCATAAATATTGTATCAAAAGACACGAAAAAAATAATCGAATTTTTGAGCCGTGATGAAATAAACACCGAAAAAAAGGCAAAAGGAAAAATAAAGATAATAAACCTAAAAGAATATATACACGAAATGAACTTTCAAGAAACGGCGGACGGGCTTAATATCGACTGCATTTTGGCTTGCGGAAACGAAAAGAATTTAAATCCCATGCTGATACGAAAGGCTCTTATAAAAGAAAATTTCGATATTGAAATTTTTAACGCTGACAGAATAGATGTTTTTGACGCGGAATTTAAAGGATTTTTTTAAGGAAAGGGGGAAAACGCTTTGAGAATACTGCTTGCGGCAATGAGAATGGATATAGGCGGCGCCGAAACTCATATTTTGGAGCTTGCCTGCGAACTTAAAAAAAGGGGCAATTTTGTCGTTGTGGCTTCCGAGGGCGGAGTTTATGTGAAAACGCTTAAAGAACACGGTATAAAGCACGTTTACGCTCCCCTTTGCTCCAAAAAGCCGTCCTCTCTTACGGAATCCTACAAGACGCTTGCAAAAATTATTACGGAGGACAAAATAGATATTGTCCATTCGCACGCAAGAATCCCGAATTTTATAATTTGGTTTTTAAGAAAAAAATATCATTTCGGGTTTGTTTCAACGCTTCATTTCGCTTTCACAAAGAAAAAATTTGTTGAAAAATTTACTGTTTGGGGCGAAAAAAACCTTGCCGTTTCGGAGGACTTGAGACGTCATCTTATCCGAAACAGCCATGTTAAAACCAAGGACGTCATAACGACGGTGAACGGTATAAACCCCGAAATGTTTTCCGAAAATATCGATACGGAATATTTGTATAACGAATTTCCGCTGAAAAAGGATACGAAAAAAATCGTCTGCGTCTGCCGTATGGAACGAGTGAACTGTGAAAGTATGTTTGCGCTCGTACGAAAGGCGGAGGCAATAGAAAAGAAAATAAAAAATGTTCAGATAATTCTTGTCGGCGACGGCGAGGCCTATGCCGAGCTTGCCGAAATGGCAAAGACCGTAAACAGAAAAACGAAGAAAAACACCGTAATTTTGACGGGCGCACGTACGGACGTGAACGCTTTTATCGTGCTTTGCGACGTGTTTGTCGGAATTTCGAGAGCCGCTTTGGAGGCTATGACGGCAGGCAGGCTTGTTGTGCTTACGGGAAGCTACGGTCATGCCGGCGTGCTGACGCCCAAAGCATTTTCGGAAAATATGAAAAGCAATTTCACCTGCCGAAAGCAAACTCCCATTTCCGATAATCTCGTATATGATGCCGTTATAAAAGCGTTCGCCTTAAAAAAATCGGACAAGGATGAGATAACCGCAAAGCTTTGCTCGCTTGTAAAGGAAAATTATTCGCTTAAAAGAATGTGCGATGACGCCGTAAAGGTTTATACGGAATTAATGAGCGAAATACAAATCAGCGATATTGTGCTTTCGGGCTACTACGGCTTTTCAAACAGCGGAGACGACGCTATTTTGAAAATGATTATAAAAGAAATTCGCTCCTGCAATCCGAATATCGGAATAACGATACTGTCAAACCGTCCGAACGATGCGAAATCGATTTACAGCGTTAATGCGGTGAGCAGATGGAATATTTTCTCGATTATAAAGGTCTTGAAAAAGTCAAAGGTATTCATTTCGGGCGGCGGAAGCGTTGTTCAGGACGTGACGTCAACGAAATCACTGATGTATTATCTGGCTCTTATCATGCTTGCGAAAACGTATAACAATAAGGTTATGCTGTACGCAAACGGAATAGGACCGATAAAAAAAGAGAAAAACCGCAAAATGGCAAAAAATGTGCTTAACAAAACGGATATTATAACTTTAAGAGAAACCGATTCAAAGGAATTTTTACAGGAGCTCGGCGTTATAAATCCTCAAATTTCCGTCACGTGCGACCCTGTTATCGGAATAGGAGAAATTTCCAAAGAGGAAACTGAAACACTGCTTTTCCGCTACAATTTATTCGGGAAAAAATTCATTGCGGTGGCATTGCGCCCGTGGAAAGCGGCGCCGCTTTTTGAAGAAGAATTTATACGCGCGGCAAACCGCCTGAAAAGAGAAACCGGCTGCGAGATTGTATTTATACCGCTTCAGCACCCCGATGATGTCGAATTTTCACGAAAAATAGCCGACGCAACAAACAGCGTTTGCATCGACAGACGTCTTTCGGCGGAAATGTGCATAGGAATTGCAAAATATTCGCAGTTTGTTGTCGGAATGAGACTTCATATGCTGATATATTCGTTTGTTGCGGGCGTTCCTGCGCTCGGTATATCGTATGACCCGAAGGTAGAAAGCGTAATGAAATATTTCGGTGAAGAAAACTGTATCGGAATTTTGGAATTTACGGCTATGAATTTCATCTCAAAATCACAGCGCATATTAAACGGAAACGAAAGCTACCGCGAAGCGGTTGTCCACCGCCTGGGCGAGCTTAAGGAAAAAAACAAAGAAAACATAAACTGCGTTATCAAGCTGCTTGATGAATGTGATGTGAAATAAATAATAAAAAATAAGCCGAACGCGGGAGTTTTGCGTTCGGCTTTGGCTTTTATTTTAAAATTTGTACGTTTCCGATTAGCGGAACAGGCTTTTCTTCATCGTTTATCGCATGAATCAAACCGATTATCCAACAAACAAAAATGAATATTCCCCATATCCAGCCGATAAAAGGAACAACGCCTAAAAGTCCGAAAAGCCAGATTACAAGCGCCTGGTTAAGATGAAATTTAGCGCCCTCTCTGTCGCCCGCACAAAGCGCAATGATTAGCCCAATCAGTGTGATGTACGCTACAATGGATGTTGTTTTTTTGTCCATGTTTTTTCTCCTTTATTTTAATATTTTATTTTTTATCATCATTTGTTAACTCTTTTAACGATGCGGCAAGTCCTGCAAGCGATTGTATTTCCGACGGAATAATAATCTTCGTTGCTTTTCCGTCCGCTACGTCCTTAAGCGCTTCGATACCCTTAAGCGAAAGAACCTTATCGTCAAGTCCGACTTCTTTAATAAGCTTTAATCCCTCGGCTGTTGCACGCTGAATATCCACGATTGCCTGCGCTTCACCCTCGGCATTTTTGATTGCCGCTTCCTTTGCCGCTTCGGCACGAAGAATCATAGCCTCTTTTTCGCCCTCCGCAACAAGAATCTGCGAACGCTTTTCACCCTCTGCCTTTAAGATAGATTCACGGCGCTCACGCTCCGCTCTCATCTGTTTTTCCATAGCTTCCTGGATATCCTTCGGCGGCAGAATATTTTTAAGCTCAACTCTGTTGATTTTTATTCCCCACGAATCGGTTGCTTCGTCCAGAATCGCACGCATTTTCGTATTAACGGTATCTCTTGACGTAAGCGTTTCGTCAAGCTCCAAATCACCGACAATATTTCGGAGAGTTGTTGCCGTAAGATTTTCGATAGCGTTCATCGGGTGGTCAACACCATATGTATAAAGCTTACCGTCCGTAATCTGAAAATACACAACGGTATCAATCTGCATTGTAACGTTATCCTTCGTGATAACGGGCTGCGGCGGAAAGTCCACAACCTTTTCCTTTAGAGTAACAACCTTTGCAACTCTGTCGATAAACGGAATTTTAAAATGCACTCCGACATTCCAGGTCTGATAATATGCGCCCAACCGCTCAACGATGAAAATCGACGCCTGAGGTACAATTTTTATACACGAAACAAGTATAAAGATTAAAATTATTCCTATAATTATAAAAAATATCATATGTAATTCCTTTCTACGTTATTTTTCGCCGACAATAAGCATAACGCCTTCGATTTTTTTGATTTCTACAATTTTTCCGGCTTCGATCGGTTCGTTATTTTCCGACCTTGCCGACCATGTCTGCCCCATTACCTTAACCTGCCCCTCTGCGTTTATGTTGTCAACCCGAACTGTTACACAGGCTTCCTCTCCTATAAGTCTGTCGGCATTCGTTTTTACGGTTTTTTTGACAATTTTCTTCAGAAACGGCTTTGTTGCCGCTATAAGAATTATCGACAAAACCACAAACATAAAGCCTTGTACGACATAATTTTCGGGGAAAAAGTATGCGTATATGCCCGTCAAAAGAGCAGATATTGCCATCCAGATTGTAACAAGATTAAAAGTTGCCGCCTCAATCACCAATAATACAATAAATAAAATTATATAAAACCAATACATATACAGCACCTCACGAGGACGGTAAAATCACAAAGCGAGGAAGTTCTTCCGTTTTGGTATCCTCCGACGGATATACATATACCGCAGGCTTCAGCTCGCTTTTCGGGCTGACGGTAATGTAATTCTTCTTTTCGCCCCTGTAAACTCCATCGTGAAATTTCCATGGCTCACCGCGGTATACCCCGTCGTGAAATTGAAATTTTTCCGCACTTCCGACAGCAGATAAGGAAATCGGAATAATTGACGCTAAAATAACCGATAACAATTTTTTCATTGCATATTCCTCCTTTATCCGAGATAAGCATTACCGTTTTCACCACTTCATATATATTGTATCACACTATCAAAAAAATTGCAATAGTTTTTTATAAATTTATTCACATATTCCGAATTTGGTTATAATTTTTTTGTCATAGCATAAAATTGTACAAGAAAGAAAGGAGCATGGACATGAAAAGAGAACGCAGTACACAAAATAATTCGGGCGGTGCGCCGAGCGGCTGTCTGCCGTTTTTTGCGGTAATTTTTGTTATAATTTTCGTTGTAATTTTCGGAAAAGGCGGAGTTAAAAAGGATTTTAATTATTTAATCAGGGGCGAAGCGAATCTCAAGGGATTTTTTTATGACGTAAAAGAAGCCTACGAAAAAAACATGACTTACCCCGATTTTTCTTTTCCTATGGACGGAAACATTACGTCCGATTTCGGAATGAGAAAGCACCCGATTACCGGAGCGGACGCAATGCACACGGGAATAGATATTGACGTAAACATCGAAAATACCGTAAAAGCGGCGGCGGACGGTGAAATAATCAAAGAGGGTACGGACGAAAGCCTCGGAAATTACATAATTATCAAGCATAAGGGGCAGTTTTCGACCTGTTACGCTCATTTGGAAAGCTTCAAAAAGACCGAGGGTGAATTTGTAAACCGGGGCGATGAAATAGGCGTTGCGGGTGCAACGGGCATTGCAACGGGTCCGCATCTTCATTTTGAAATACGAAAAGGCGAAGAACGTGTAAATCCGCTCAAATACGTTACAAGAGAAACCTCAGATGAAAATAAAAATTAATCCGCTGTTTTTAATCACGGCGGCGGTGTGCTGTCTGTTCGGAAATCCGCTGATTTTCGCCGTAACATACTTAACGCTTATCATGCACGAGCTTGTACATTTATATTTTCTGCACCGTGAAAGTATTTTTGCCGATACGCTCACGGTTGAACCGTTTGGGATATGTATAAAGACAAAAGCCATGGGAAAAGCAAGCGCATGGGTATACTTAAGCGCCCCGATTTTTAATATAATTCTGGCATTTTTGTTCTACTTCCTTGCGAAACGCACGGATATTACGCTGTTTCTTACCGCATCAGCGGCAAATCTTGCGCTCGGATTTTTTAATCTTCTGCCGTTTTTGCCGTTTGACGGAGGAAGAGCCTTGTCAATACACCTCAAAAATCCGAAAAATGCGATTTTTTGGAGCGTAATTGGCGGTGCTGGCATAATAATGCTCGGAATTTATCTTTTTTGTAAAAGCGGATTTAATTTTTCTCTTATTCTGACGGGAATTTATATAATAGCAAACAGTTTTTCGGAAAATGAACAAATTTTCGAGCGTTCTGTCAAAACGGCAACGGAGGGGCTCACGAAAAATCTTGACAAAAAAATGAAAACAGAACTTATATGCGCCCCCTGCGAATACAATGCACATAACCTCTTAAGCTCCTTTAAGCCTGATGTTTTCCACCTTGTAAACATCATAAAGGACGGCGCCGTCATAGCCACTGTAACCGAGACGGCAATAGTGGACGGAATAATAAACGGAAAAACAATTTTGAAGGATTTTATTTAAAAAATTTCAAAAAATTTTACGAAAACTATTGCAATTTTTGAAAATATACATTATAATATGTTTATATGTAAAATATCAACTACCTAAGAGAGGGATGAGTATTTATGAAAGAAATCAATACAATAGGCGTTCTTACAAGCGGAGGCGACGCTCCGGGAATGAATGCGGCTATAAGAGCCGTTGTAAGAGCGGGGCTTCATTATAATAAAAAGGTTGTCGGAGTTAATAACGGTTACCGCGGACTTCTTGACGGAGACATAACCGAACTTCACTACAGAGACGTTTCGGGAATTATTCACCGCGGCGGTACAATACTTAAAACGGCAAGATGCCGTGAATTTATGACAGCGGAGGGTATCAACAAGGCAGTCGGAAAAGCACAGGAGCTTGGAATTGACGCTCTTGTTGTTATCGGCGGAGACGGAAGCTTCAGAGGTGCGCTTGACCTTTCAAAGGCAGGCTTGCCCGTTATCGGTATTCCGGGAACAATCGACAACGATATAGGATGCAGTGATTACACAATCGGCTTTGATACGGCTTTAAATACAGCGTGCGAAGCTATCGACAAAATCAGAGACACCTGCTCGTCGCATAACAGATGCAGTGTTGTTGAAGTTATGGGCAGAAACGCAGGCTATCTTGCGGTAAACGTTGCTGTTGCAACGGGTGCGGAGGCTTTCCTCGTTCCCGAAAAACGTTTTGAACTTTCCGACATATGCGACAGAATCACCGACAACATCGCAAAAGGCAAAACGCACTTTATCGTAGTTGTTGCCGAGGGTATCGGCGGAGTTGAATTTATCTCCAAAACGATAGAAATGCAGACAGGCGTTGAGACGCGCCCCTCAATACTCGGATATATCCAAAGAGGCGGAAATCCCACGGTTAAAGACAGAATCATCGCTTCGCAGATGGGCTTGAAATCTGTCGAGCTTCTCTTAAAAGGCGAATACAACAAAATTGTTGCCACAAAGAGCGAAGAAATCGTTTCATACGACATCGCAGACGCTCTCGCAATGAAAAAGGATTTTGAAAACGAACTCGGCAGAGTTTCTGACACATTAACATATTAATCCATATTGATAAATGACAGCCGTTTGGCTGTCATTTTTTATATGTATCGTTTTGTTTTCGGGCGACCACACGAGTTCTCTGCCCGTTCTTATTGCCGACAGGCAATATATATCGCATTGTAAAATATATCGCATACGGTACGTTATATATCGCAAATTGCAATTGCAATTTATATCGCCATGTGGCACGTTCCCTACGGGTTATAACACCAAAATATTTGTTGACAAATCGGGAAAATTGTGGTAAAATAAATAATGAGGCAAGATTGATAACAGTTAAGGCATAATTATTTATGCCAAGCTGGGCGGTTATGCCATCATCTCTAATCAAGGAGGTGATGACTATGGAATATGTATACATAATGATTTTTATTATCGCTATGATTACATTGGTTTTATCCATAAAAAAATAACGTCAGCCCTACCAAAGCTATGACGTTACTTTTTTACTAAATTAACGCTATGGCATGACCGTTTGAGATCTTGCCTTTTTCTACTTATATTATAATACGAATTTTTTGTTTTGTCAAGTGATTTTCAAAAATTTTTTTAATTGGTATTGTGCGGCATAATTGGGATATACCATTGTAGGGGTGCGTCTTTCGTGGTCGCCCGAAAAAGGGCGATGCACAAATTTTAAATTTTGTACCGTAGGGAACGGCGCCGCGGCACGTTCCGTCCGCATTGCCGACAGGCAATATATCGCATTATAAAATATACCGCATACGGCACGTATATATCGCAAATTGCAATTGCAATTGCAATTTATATCGCCCGTCCATGGGTTTTATTGATTTTATCTTTTTATGCGTTCAACGCTTTTGCATTTGCCTGTTTTTTCGTCTATGTCAAAGACGCACCCCATAAGGACGGGGTTCTCCTCCGCCCATTCAAAACGGGCATTTTTGTGATGTACGATTTTATTTATTGAAATTTCCTTTTTAAGTCCGAGGATTGAATCGGACGCGCCTGTCATGCCGATGTCGGTTATAAATCCCGTACCGCCTCCAAAAATCTGCTCGTCCGCCGTGGGGGTATGCGTATGCGTTCCGAAAACCGCCGACACACGTCCGTCGAGATAATAGCCCATTGCCTTTTTTTCGCTTGTGGCTTCCGCATGAAAATCAACAATGATTATATTACAGCCTTGACCTTTAATATATTCGACCGCTTTATCCGCCGCTTTAAACGGGCAGTCAACATTTTCGAGATAAACACGTCCCAAAAGATTGATTACACCGATTTTCACACCGTTTTTTGTAAGAATGGTATAGCCCTCTCCGTCAAGCATAAAGTCATAGTTAAGCGGACGGATAAGATTTTTCGGATATGCCGCAAAAGCGTCGGAAACGCCTCTGTTTCTGAATGCGTGATTGCCGAGCGTTATGCAGTCGCAGTCGGCATTAAAAAAGTCATCGCATACCGATTTGTTTATGCCGTTGCCCGTAAGCGCATTTTCGCCGTTTACAATCGTAAAATCCGCCGAAAGCTCATCTATAATCTGTCTTAAATTCATTTTGATATAATCGACGCCGCACTTTCCCGCAACGTCCCCTACTGTTAATATTCTCATTGTCCGTCTCCTTGTCAGTTTTGTTAAATATCTGCTTTTTGGTATGGTATAAGGTCGATTGTGCGGCTGCTGCCGTTCCAGGTGTAGTTTCCGAATACGGCGAGGCTGTCAATCGGAATGAACGTATAGCCGCCTGCCGACAGTTTATCCGACATCATAAATACCGCCATAAATGCGGAAATTACCGCTAAAATTTTCTTTTTCATATTTCTGTTCTCCGTTTCAAATTTAAAATAAAGGGAATACATACAGTATTCCCTTTAAAAAATTATTCTTCTTCTTTTTGTGAATTTTTGGGTTTGAACGCTACCACAAGACGTCTTTCGGGTTCAACGCCGACGCTGTAGGTTGTAAGCATCGGATAGCTTTGAAGCGCCGCATGAATAATCTTTCTTTCATAAGCCTTCATAGGCTCAAGTTCATACTTACCTCTTGATTTTATTACTCTGTTTGCAATGCTTTTTGCAAGATTTACGAGTGTTTTCGTTCTTTTTTCACGGTAGCCCTCGGTATCAACTCTTACCTTTTCGCCGCCGTGAACGGCTTTGTTGAGTGCGAGCTGTGTTATATGCTGAATTGCGTCAAGCGTATCGCCGTGCTTTCCGATAAGAACGCCCGAAGTTTCGCCCTTTAGGTCGATATAAATATATCTGCCGTTACGCTTTATTGTATACGTTACGTCAAAATTCATATTTTTGAAAAGTCCGTCCAAAAAGTCTTTCAAAAACGGTTCCGCCTGCTCGTTGGGAACAAAGCTTTCATCGGGTTCGTCCTTGAAAATGTCGTCGTGGGTAAGCTCTTTTCTTTCCGTTTTAACGAATTTTACTTCGTTTTTCGGTTCTGCGTCCGCTCTTTTTTCAAATTTTTCGTTTTTCGGCTTTCTTTCCTTTTTGGGAGCTTCTTCTTTTTTCTGCTGTTTTTCCAAAGCTTCCGCAGGGTCTTCGTATCTTACCAAAACTCTTGCGGGCTTTGCGCCTATGCCCAAAAAGCCGCTTGCGGGCATATCGAGCACTTCATATGTTACATCATCGGGAGAAACGTTTAATTCGGAAGCGGCTTTTAATTTCGCTTCTTCAATCGTTTTTCCTGTTGTTATTATCTCTTTCACTTTTTATGTTCCTTTCGTTATTTTTTCTTTTTCTTGATTTTCGTTTCGGGTTCTATTACAAGAGGGTCGGTATTTTTCTTTTTGATTTCTCTCATTACCCACGTCTGAAGCATCTGGAGAAGATTGCCCACTATCCAGTAAAGCCCCATAGCCGACGGCAGGATATAGCAGAAATAACCCGTCATAAACGGAAAAACATATTGCATTGTCTGCATCTGCGTCTGCTGTGCGTCGTCCTTCTTTGCGCCCTCTGCCTTGGGAGGCTGACTCATCTTATTAACCAAAAACGAAGTTACAACGCTCAAAATCGGTATGAGCCACAAAATATAGTTGCCGTTATTTGCATTCGGCGAATAGCCTAAATTAAGCCCCAAAAAATTAAAGTTCATAACAAGGCTGTTAAGGTCAAATGTCTGTCCCGCATTCTGCAATGCTTCCGCCGCTTTATCCATATGATTCGTAACGAATGCGACAACGTTAAGCTGTGTATCGGACGGCTGACGGCAAAGAGCAGTAAGCACCTCAACGGTCGGAGTCTGTTTCAATATATAAGTAATGGGGTTTTGTATAACGCCGTAAACCGCAATAAGTATAGGCATCTGAATGAGGAGAGGCAGACAGCCTCCCATAGGGTTGACGTTATATTTTTGGTAAAGCTTCATCGTTTCTTCGTTAAGCTTTTCCTTATCGTTTGCGTATTTTTTGGAAAGAGCGTTAAGCTCAGGCTGGATTTTCTGCATATTATCCATTGATTTCTGCTGTTTAATCATAAGCGGCAGAAGAATAAGGCGAACCAAAATCGTAAATACGATTATTGCCCATCCGAAATTTCCCGTAAAATCGTATATAACTCTGAGGACTTCCCCCAGCGCTTTATAAATTATGTTCATTTATTATCACACTCATGCCTTTCTAAGGATAGTCAATACCGCCCTTTGAGAGAGGATTGCACCTTAAAATTCTCCAAAGCGCTTTTAAAAAGCCCTTTAAAAAGCCGTATTTTTTCACAGCAAGAACGGCATACTCCGAGCAAGTCGGATAGAATCGGCATCTTGCTCCAAAATGCGGCGATATTCTTTTTTGGTAAAACCGTACCAAAAGAATAAAAAGCTTGCTCAATCTATCAGCTCCGCTTTCTTAAGCAGTCTTTGCATTTCCTTTTTCACTTGTGAAAATTCGGCTGTACTCATCGACGACCTTGCGGCAATTACGATATCGAAATTACCGTTTATGCTATCATAAAACAGGCGGAAGCTTTCAAAAATCAACCGCCTTGCCCTGTTACGCACG
>ERZ779725.1673-NODE-1673-length-11707-cov-2.818829_pt1 | contig 11707 bp, 9 predicted proteins | sample MGYA00511890_ERZ779725 | MGnify/ENA primary metagenome ERZ779725 (study PRJEB29588, sample SAMEA2148549) | human gut metagenome | biome: human gut; feature: human-associated habitat; material: faeces | place: Denmark | collected 2008/2010 ...
CCCCCGTTCCGCGCGGCCTCACAAGGCCTTGCTTCCCGAAAGCGAGTGCAAAGGTAGACACTTTTACCGTAATAGCCAAGCGTTTCACCAATAAAAATCGAAAAAAAATCAACCGAATTAATTTACACCTTATTATATTTAATATATTCCGATGTTTGAATCGCGTCCTTTTCCCCGCATACCCATATATGAAATCGTCCAGGCTTACGTCCCACGTGTTCAAAGCGTCACGGATTCATGGAATTCCACCACAGCCTCGATACCTTTCCGAAACATATCCAACGGAAAATTCTCATTAGGCGAATGAATAGCGTTACTCTCCAAACCGAATCCCATCAAAACAGTCTTTGTTCCCAAAATCTTTTCAAAATCACTTATGATAGGGATACTGCCACCACGGCGCACAGCCAACGGCTTTCGCCCAAACGCCTTGGTGAAACCTTCTTCCGCAGCTTTGTAAGCCGGCAAGGTTATCGGACAAACATAGCCTTCGCCACCGTGCATAGGAGTCACTTTCACCTGCACGTAGTCCGGAACTATGGATTCGATATAATCGACAAACATCCGGGAAATCTTCTCATGCTGTTGATGGGGAACCAAACGGCAGGACACTTTGGCATAGGCTTTAGACGGCAACACGGTCTTAGAACCTTCTCCCGTATAACCGCCCCAAATACCACACACATCGAACGACGGACGGCAACTATTCCGCTCAATCGTACTGTATCCTTTCTCTCCTTTCAAAGCACGTACACCGATAGCTTGTTTATAACGTTCCTCATCAAACGGAATTTCAGACAGCATCCGACGTTCTTCCTCCGACAGTTCTTCCACTTCATCATAAAAACCCGGAATGGTGATGCGCCCGTCTTCGTCAGTCATACGAGCCAACAAACTGCACAATACATTAATAGGATTAGCTACCGCTCCACCGAAATGGCCGGAATGCAAATCACGATTCGGCCCCGTCACCTCGATTTCCCAATAAGCCAATCCTCGCAGCCCCGTCGTAAGCGAAGGAAGGTCGGGCGCGAGCATGCTGGTGTCGCTCACTAGAATCACATCACAGGCCAACAGCTCACGATGTTCCTGAAGGAAAGCATTCAGACTGGGAGACCCGATTTCCTCTTCCCCTTCCAATATGAATTTAACGTTATGGCGCAAATGCCCTTCCCGCACCATATATTCAAAAGCCTTCAGTTGAATCATAGACTGCCCTTTATCATCATCCGCTCCCCGGGCAAATACATGTCCGTCACGCACTTCCGGTTCAAAAGGGTCGCTTTTCCATAAATCCAACGGTTCGGCAGGCATCACATCGTAATGGCCGTATATCAAAACCGTAGGCGCATCAAAGCCCACACGCTTTTCCGCATACACCAAAGGATTTCCGGAAGAAGGCATTACCCGAGCTTCATCCGCTCCGGCCTCTAACAGCAAATGCTTCCAACGTTCGGCACAAGCCACCATATCTGTCTTACGTGTCGGGTCGGCACTCACACTCGGAATGCGAATCAGACTGAACCACTCTTCCAAAAAACGGGCTTCATTTTCTTCGATATACTTTTTTACGCTTTTCGCCATATATTTTCCATTTAAAAATTTCACACCTTGCATTCTTTGCCCAAATATATAGAATATATTCCATTGTCCTGCACAAATTAAACATAAAAAAGCCTTCTGCTCCTTCAAACAGGAGCGGAAGGCCACATCTTTCCGAACGCGTCATGCTTAAATTTTCTTCGACCGGACGGAAGCTTCTCCGGAACGCAACCCGTCTGAAGAGACTTTAACCGTAATTTTTCCGGGCTTAAATGTCGTTCGCACCGCCACGCGCATCAAACCTCCTTCTGCCTGCAACTCCGTATCGCCCGGAGCATGGTATTCCAAAGGTTTTCCTTCCGTGACATAGAAATTGTAAGAGCCTTTGTACACCCCTTCGCCTTCCACTTCAAACCTCAACTGGTTGTCGGCAAAAGGACACCAACGCCCTTCCTTGTCCACCACGCGCACCGTAGCGATGAAAGCATCCGAAGCATTGGCTTTCAATTCAAATCTTTCCCCGTCCGGTTTGGCTGCCGGTTCTTCGATTTCCACTTCCAAAGCGTACGGCTCGCCGGCAGAGGCGATCTCATCCTCGCAAACGGGACGTTTCCGTTCGTCCAGCCCCACGGCCTTGACCGTACCCGGCTCCCATAGGATGCCTTTCCACGTGCAGCGACGTGTCCGTGCCTCCGGTTCCACAATCCCACGGGACACCCCGTTGACGAAGAGTTCCACATAAGGACAGTTGCTCCACGCATCCACGTCCTGCAATCCCCGGAAGTTCCAATGGCTCTGCAAGGCCACACCGGGACGCTCGTCGAAAGGCACCCAAACGGCTTTCTCGAAAATCCGGTACAGCAATTTCGGGAAGCGGTTGCCGTCCATGGCGCACGAACCCAGGCTCTTTTGGTTACGCATGCCGTTGAGGTAAATGGTGTACCCCTCCCCGTACGTCTCGGCCAACATCCAGTTGATCCATCCGCATGCGCGTTTGTCCATGTTGTCGAAATAGTTCTCCACATAGTCCATCGAGAACTCTTTTTCATTATCGTAGTCGAAACGGGCGATGCACCAACTGGGCAAGCCCGACCAGTTCGTCCCGTAGACTTCCGTGTTCCACGAAGGACTCCCTTCCACCTTCTCATAACGGTTCGTGTAGCCTATCACGACCGGTTCGTCCTTGTCCCACTCCGGAGGATAACCGTCGCGGTTCTGCACGAGGCGCGGCTGGATGTAATCCCATTTCTTCACCTGCTCCAACGTATAAGACGGCAGATATTTCTCCCCATCATACGCCAAACCATTATTCGACTCCCAGATGACCACGCACGGATTGCTACGATAAGTCACCATCACATCGCGGTCGTACTCCCTTTTATAGGTAATAGCCGGTTCGTCCTTCAATGCCCATTCATTGTCGCCGCTGTTGACGACCAACAAGATGCCGTAGCGGTCGCAAGCCTCGAACACTTCAGGGAAAGGCGGTTGGTGCCCCACACGCAGCGTATTACCGCCGCACCGGGCTATCCGGGCAACATCGTTCCACCAGAAAGCCGTAGGAACGGCAGCCCCCAATCCCGGGTAATTGTTCCGGTAACCGAAGCCGCGCAAAAAACATTTCTCACCGTTGACATAGCAAAAATCCTCGTCCCACGTGATTTGCCGGATGCCCCACGGACGGCTTTGCCTGTCCACCAGTCGTCCGTTCACGTAAACTTCATTCTCCACCGTATATAAATAAGGTGTACCGGAAGTCCCTATCGGATACCACAAATGGGGACGCTCCACCACTCCCGTACGGTCGAACAATACGGTCTGGCCGCCTGCGGCACGGCGGGTATCCTTGAAAGCCAAGGCCGTCTTGCCCTTCGCATCCTTCAAATACGTGCGCAGTTCCACGTCGCACGCTTCCGTACCCGCATTCTCCACGTTCACCTGAAAACGTACTTCGGCTTTGTCTTTGGTAGCCGACACCGTCCCGAAATAAGTTCCCCACTTGCCCATAGGAGAATAAGAATCGAAAGGAATGTGCACCTTGTTCTTCTTGTGCAGGTAGACGGGGCAGACGATACCTCCCATGGCCTGACCGAAGCCTTCGTTGGTCCCGAAACCGGGCCAAGTGAAAAACGTACCCTCGGCATTGGACACCCTTACCGCTATCTGGTTCTCTTCTCCATAACGCAGATAAGGCGTGATGTCCACCACAAAAGGAAGCGCGCTCCCCACATGGGTCACCGCTTCCGGCTGCTCCACCTTCGTATTGCTTCTTATCGGCGTACCGTTCACATACACCGTCGCCCCGATGTTCACTCCCTGGAACTCCAAGAAGAACATCCGGCCGCGGTCTTTTCCGTCTATGGTTATTTTCTTACGGTACCACGCTTCTCCGCGCCAGCAACGTTCACCCGTACTGGTATTCAGGTAAGTGTCCTGCTCATTGTAGCAATGGGGAATCCCTACCGTCTGCCATCCGGTATCGTCGAACGAAAGCGAAGCCATGGCCTCGGCCTGCCCTTGATCCTGCTCTGTTTCGGGATTCACTTCCACCTCGCTCAACGTCACAGGCACGTCCTGCCCCTGTTCGGCCTTGCACTTCAGTCCGGAGAAACGCACATAGCGGGCCGTGGCCTTGACCGACAAATCCAGATAAGTAGCCGTCACCGTCTCGGTGTACCCCACCGTTCCGGTATGCCCCACAGTCGTGAAGTCGCCCTCTTTATGAAGCACACAGAGCTTTTTGCCTTCCGAAAGGGTTTGCCAGTTGCTGCCGTCGGCAGATACTTCCAACTTGACTTCCGCAAATCTCGTCCGGTCTGTGTCGAACCACAATTTCACGGAAGACAGGCGGACGGCTTTACCCAAGTCCACAGTCCAAAAACCTCCTTCCTGCGCATTCACCGGCTTCCATTCCGAGTGGACGTCGCCGTCGTGAACCACAGAAACGGCCTTTCCGTCAAAACATACCTGCGCATCCTTCGCCAAATTGATTTCCTGACGCACCACTTTCGTAAATTTCCATGGAGTCTCCCCCAAATTAATGCGTGTGGACACACTTTTAGCCTGCCCGCTGCCCGCAAAAGTCCACAGGCATAGCCACAACATTGACAATAAGCTTTTTCTCTTCATGTTTCAAACTGTAAATTAAGTTTTTTAGGTTGTGATTATTTTTAAAGAACCGCTTCCGCATTTCCTTGCCTTCTACCACGGGGAAATGCCATCCGGTTTCACATTAAAGTTCGTAAAAGTCTGTCGTTTTTGCAAACAGAAGAACAAAAATTAACGATGTGTACGCGCCCAACACAGTTCACCAGCGAGTATAAAGGGATTTATATCGGAAAAACATGGCTTTCCGCGCGAAGAATAGGCCGTAAACGCCTGCCCAAGGCCGAAAAAACGTAAAGATTCAGAAAAACAAAAACTCACTTGATTTTCAAGCACTTGAATCCTCAAAATCAATCTGCGGAGAATGATGAAACGTTCTGCGCCAAACGGTAAATCAATCAAAGGAGATTGAAAAAACGTTTGGCGCAGATTGATTTTTGTATATAAGTTTCTCCCGAAAAGGCTTGGAAACGGGAAAAGCCGGAATACGATTACTCCACCGTCACCGACTTGGCCAGATTGCGGGGCTGGTCCACATCCTTGCCTTTGCACACGGCGATGTGATAAGCCAACAACTGCAAGGGAACGGACACCACCAAGGGGTCGAAGCATTCCATCGTCTCGGGCAACTCGATCACCTCATCGGCCAACTCCCGTATCTTCGTGTCGCCTTTCGTCACGAGCGCAATGACACGTCCCTGACGGGCTTTTACCTCTTGGATATTGCTGATGAGCTTTTCGTACATCCCGTTACGTGTGGCGATGACAAACACCGGCATCTCCGAATCGATGAGCGCGATGGGACCGTGCTTCATCTCTGCTGCCGGATACCCTTCGGCATGGATATAGGAAATTTCCTTCAACTTCAAGGCTCCCTCGAGTGCTACGGGATAACAGTAGCCGCGGCCCAGGTAGAGGCAGTTGTGTGCATAGGTGAAAATCTTGGCCATTTGGGCAATCTGCTCGTTTGCTTGCAACGCCTCTTTCATTTTCTCGGGTATGGCCACCAGTTCCCGCACCATCTTGACATATTCATCCTGGGAAATCGTTCCACGCGCCTTGGCCAAAGCCAGCGTCAACATGGCCAACACCGTCACCTGCCCCGTGAACGCCTTTGTAGAAGCCACGCCGATTTCCGGCCCCACATGGATGTAAGCCCCGGTATGCGTGGCCCGGGGGATGGAGGCCCCCACGGAATTACAGATACCGAACACAAAAGCCCCTTGCTTGCGTGCCAGTTCGATGGCGGCCAACGTGTCGGCCGTCTCGCCGGACTGCGATATGGCAATCACTACGTCGGTAGGCAAAATGACAGGATTGCGGTAGCGGAACTCCGACGCATATTCCACATACACGGGAATACGGCAATAATTCTCGATAAGCTGTTGGCCGATAAGCCCCGCGTGCCACGACGTACCGCACGCCACGATGATGAAACGGCTCGCGCTCAACAGCTTGTCCTTATGGTCGATGACCGCCGAAAGCGTCACGTTGTCGGCATCTATATTGATACGCCCGCGCATGCAATCAAGCAGGCAATCCGGCTGTTCGAAAATCTCCTTGAGCATAAAATACGGATAGCCTCCCTTTTCCAATTGGCCAAGGTTGATGTCCACCGTTTTCACCGTAGGGTGCATGCGCGTGTTGTCCATATCCACCACTTTCAGCTCGTCTCCGGGACGGATGACAGCGATGTCTCCGTCTTCCAGATACACCACCTTGTCGGTGTATTCCACAATAGGGGTGGCGTCCGAGGCCAGATAAAACTCATTGTCGCGCCCGATGCCCACCACGAGCGGACTGCTCTTGCGTGCGGCAATGATTTGTTCGGGATGCCTTTTGTCCAATATCGCGATGGCGTAGGCACCGATGACCTCATGTAGGGCCACTTGTACGGCACCCAACAAGTCCAGGTCATTGCTCACCTGGATATATTCGATGAGTTGCACCAACACCTCGGAGTCCGTCTGGCTGCGGAACTTCACGCCACGTTGCTGCAAACGTTCCTTCAACGTGGCATAATTCTCGATGATACCGTTATGAATCAACGCCAGATTGCCCGATGCCGAGTAATGGGGATGGGCGTTTTCGGCGCACGGCTCGCCATGCGTGGCCCAACGCGTATGGGCGATACCGATATGCCCGCTCACGTCTTTTGCTTCCGTCGAGCGTTCCAAATCGCTGACCTTGCCTTTCGCCTTATACACATTCAAATCACCCGAATTGCTGATCAAAGCCACACCGGCGCTATCGTAACCACGGTACTCCAGACGTTTAAGTCCTTTTATCAAAATGGGGTAAGCCTCTCTCTTACCTATATATCCGACAATTCCACACATATTCCATTTATTTTTCCAAAAGCAAACTTAGTAAAGTATAAACGCTTAAACATGATTTATCGTACAAATGTACGTTATTTTAAGCAATTTTAGTATATTTACGACCATGAAAATAAGATACGGCTCGGCAGAGCCAAATTAGAAAACTGCGTTTTCACTTGTCTCTGCGCTCGCCTTTCACTATATTTGTGCGCATAAAAGAATAAGAATAAAATGGGATTTCTAAAAACATTGTTCGGCGGCCGGGAAGAATCTCCGGAAGAAAAAGCCGAAAAACGCCGCGAACGGGAATTCGACGTACTGAAATATGACGGTGTACGCGCCCGTAAAATAGGAGAGGTCAAATACGCCATACGCTGTTTCCGGGAAGCACTCGCCCTCCGGAACGATACCGAAACCGCGAGTTACCTGGCCGAGGCTTTGCTCTCCGACAAACAGGCTGAAGAAGCCCGGAGCATTTTGGCAAAACTGGCCGAAGAACTGCCGGACCATATCGGTGTACGGTTGGCCATGGCCCGTGCCGATGAAATGATGCAGGATTATACGCGCATGGACGAAGACTGCCGGGCTGCCCTGCAAATCGACAACGGCCATGCCGGAGCGCTCTACCGCTCGGCCCAAGCCAAACATGCCTTGCACGACGAGCTGAACGCCGTGGCTCTATTGACACAGGCCATCGTGCAGGACGGACATTTGACGGAAGCTTACCTGTTGCGGGCTGAAATTCTCCGCGACATGGGTAGCCTGACAGAGGCCGAGGCCGACATCGACCACTTACTCGAGGACGAGAAGGCACAACCGGCATCCGAAGAAGCCGTGATGTTGAAGGCCGCACTGCGACTGCAACAAGGGGATGCCCCCATGGCCATTACCTATTATAATAAGGTAAAGACGCAAAACCCGCTGATGGGCGAGGCATACGTGGGGCTCAGCACGGCATACGCCGCCAACCGTCAGCTCGACCGGGCACTGTCCACACTGGACGAAGCCGTAGAACTCATGCCGGACTTCAGCGAAGGATACAAAGAACGCGGACGCATCAAACTGATGCTCAACGACAAAGCCGGAGCGGCCGACGACCTGAAAAAAGCGTTGGAGACCTCGCCGGAAGCTGCCAAAGCCCTCGAAGGACAGTTCAGCAACATAGAACAAGAGATGAACGAACAATACAAAAACCGCAACCCTTACGGTTTCTAAATGTAATCAAAATCAGGTATTCTTTCACATTTTTCCCGTTTAAGAGGAAAAAAGCGGTGAAAACATTTGCCGGGAATGAAAAAATCCCTAATTTTGCAACAAATTCAGAAATACGAAGATGAAAGAATTATTCAACACATATTTTTATTTCTTCTTTTACTTTTACTTTAGCCATAAAGTGAAGCGGGAGTTCGTATGTGTACCAAACAGAAAATTATACTAACCCAATAAAACATGAGGTCCCGCTTCCCACCGAAGCGGGACTTTTTTGTGAAAACGACAAAACAAGAACAATGAAACGAATTGCAATCCAAGGTATCAAAGGGTCGTACCACGACATGGCAGCCCATTACTTCTTCCACAACGAGGACATCGAGCTTATCTGCTGCTCCACGTTTGAAGAAGTCTTTGCCACGGTAAAGGACGACAGTACGATACTCGGCATGGCTGCCATCGAAAATACCATTGCGGGCAGCCTGTTGCACAATTACGAATTACTTTGCGACAGCGGACTGACCATCGTGGGCGAGCATAAGCTGCGCATTTCCCACAGCCTGCTCTGCCTCCCCGACGACAATCTGGAGGACATCACCGAGGTACATTCCCATCCGGTAGCCCTGATGCAATGCCGCGAATTTCTGGCCCGGCATCCCCGTCTGAAAGTCGTGGAAGGTGAGGACACGGCCGGCTCTGCGGAAATCATCAGCCGGGAACAACTGCGCGGACAAGCCGCCATCTGTTCCAAATTCGCAGCCCCGCTGTACGGCATGAAAGTATTGGAAGAAGGCATCGAGACCAACAAACACAATTTCACCCGTTTTCTGGTATTCAGCCAACCGCAACGCGCCAACCTGCTGCGCGATATCCGTCAGACCAACAAAGCCAGTCTGGTATTCACCCTTCCCCACGAAGAAGGCTCGCTCTCGCAGGTGTTGTCCATTCTCTCTTTCTATAAATTGAACCTGACCAAAATACAATCCCTCCCCCTCGTGGGAAAAGAATGGCAATATATGTTTTACGTAGACTTGGGCTTCGACGATTATACCCGCTATTCGCAAAGCATCGATGCCATTACCCCACTGACCAAAGAACTCAAAATATTAGGAGAATATCAAGATGGAAGACAAACTATATAATTTCCGCATACAGCCGGCCGAACGGCTGAGTTCCGTACAGGAATACTATTTTTCAGTAAAACTCAAAGAGGTGGCACGCATGAACGCCGAAGGCAAGGACATCATCAGCCTGGCTATCGGAAGTCCGGACATGCCGCCCTCACCCCAAACCATAGAAACGCTGTGCGAAGAAGCCCGACATGCCGACGCACACGGCTACCAACCCACGACGGGTATTCCCGAACTGCGCCGGGCGATGGCCGATTTCTATAAACGGTGGTACGACGTGGACTTGGATCCGGCCTGCGAAATACAGCCGCTTATCGGCTCCAAGGAAGGCATTCTCCACGTCACGCTGGCCCTGGCCAATCCGGGCGACCGCATACTGGTGCCCAATCCGGGATATCCTACTTATACGTCACTCAGCAAAATCCTCGGCCAGCAAATCACCTATTATGACTTGCTGTCCGAAAACGGCTGGCAACCCGACTTCAAAGCCTTGGAAGAAATGGACCTGACGGGCGTGAAAATCATGTGGACCAACTATCCCAACATGCCGACGGGTGCCAACGCCCGACGCGAGACGTACGAAAAACTGGTAGACTTTGCCTTGCGCCACAACCTTGTCATCGTGAACGACAACCCATACAGCTTCATTCTGAACCACGAACGCCTCAGCATCCTGCAAGTCCCCGGTGCCAAACGCTGTTGCATCGAGTTCAACTCTATGAGCAAGAGTCACAATATGCCCGGCTGGCGTATCGGTATGTTGGCATCGAACGCAGAATTCGTACAATGGATATTGAAAGTGAAAAGTAATATCGACAGCGGTATGTTCCGTGCCATGCAACTGGCTGCAGCAACTGCTCTTGAAGCAGAAGCAGACTGGTATGAAGGCAATAACGAGAATTACCGCAACCGTCGTCACCTCGCCGGTGAGATTATGAAAACATTGGGATGCACCTACGACGAAAAACAAGTAGGAATGTTCCTTTGGGGAAAGATTCCCGCTTCCTGCAAGGATGTAGAGGAACTGACGGAAAAGGTATTGCATGAAGCAAGAGTGTTTATCACTCCGGGATTTATCTTCGGCAGTAACGGAGCAAGGTATATTCGTATCTCACTTTGTTGCAAGGACAATAAGCTGGCAGAAGCTCTGGAAAGAATTAAAAGAATCTAACCTCTCCCAAAGAGAGAACGACAGTAGAATGAGACAGAACAATTTCAATGAAAACAAGTTATTAAAAGAATAAAAACAAATAAGAATATGGAACTCGAATCAATTTTATTACCGGGCATTGAAGCTAAAAGACCGATTGTCATTGCCGGCCCTTGTAGCGCAGAAACTGAAGAACAAGTAATGGATACAGCCAAACAACTGGCTGCTAAAGGACAAAAAATATATCGTGCCGGAATCTGGAAGCCGCGTACCAAACCGGGAGGTTTCGAAGGTATCGGCGTAGAAGGTCTTGCCTGGTTGAAAGAGGTGAAGAAAGAAACTGGAATGTATGTTTCTACAGAGGTAGCAACAGCCAAACACGTTTACGAATGTCTGAAAGCGGGAATCGATATTCTTTGGGTAGGTGCACGCACCACTGCCAATCCTTTCGCCGTACAGGAAATCGCTGACGCACTGAAAGGGGTTGATATCCCTGTATTGGTTAAGAACCCGGTGAACCCGGATCTCGAATTATGGATCGGAGCACTGGAACGTATCAACAACGCTGGTTTGAAACGCCTGGGGGCTAATGTACAGAGGAAAGCGTATCGTCATTACCTGGGGCGAGGCTTTGCCACGTTGGTTTCCATGTTATATCAACTTCCGGTATATGATTCCCAATGCGGGGCCAAACTTTTGAAAAGTGAATTGATACCCGTCGGGTTTAGTGAGGAATTCCGTTCCGGTTGGCTTTTCGACGTGGAACTGATCTTGAGAATCCGGGAGAAACACGCTGATTATAACCGGATTATTCATGAAGTACCGTTGAATACTTGGGTGGAAAAAGGGGATAGTCGGATCAAGTTCAAGCATTTGCTGAAAATGCCCAGGGAATTGTTTAATATTTATTGTCGTTACATGGGGCGGGAGTAATGCTTGCCAGCAGGAAGAAAAATAAAAATCCCGGAGGGTTAATCCGGGATTTTTTGATATTATCTGTTGCGTTCTTTCAATATCACATCGTGGGCACCGCCTTCCACGATACTGGTTGAGGAAACCAATGTGATTTTGGCGTTCTTCTGCAAATCGGGAATGGTGATAGCTCCGCAGCTGCACATCGTGGCGATTATTTTGCCCAATGTGAGGTTGAGGTTGTCTTTCATCTTTCCAGCGTATGGCACATAGCTGTCGACACCTTCTTCGAACTTAAGTGCTTCGCTGCCGCCCATGTCGTAACGCTGCCAGTTCTT
>ERZ779725.1675-NODE-1675-length-11703-cov-1.903073_pt1 | contig 11703 bp, 10 predicted proteins | sample MGYA00511890_ERZ779725 | MGnify/ENA primary metagenome ERZ779725 (study PRJEB29588, sample SAMEA2148549) | human gut metagenome | biome: human gut; feature: human-associated habitat; material: faeces | place: Denmark | collected 2008/2010 ...
ATAATGTTTCGTCAAACTTTTCCCCGAATCTCTTTTTTGCCTTGGCTACGTCTTTTTCGATCTTATCATCATATTTGGCAATATGCTCCTCGATCAGTACGTCTGCCCGGTATCTCTTTTTTGAATCCTTATTATCAATCAACGGGTCATTGAACGCGTCCACGTGTCCGGAAGCCTTCCAGATTGTAGGGTGCATGAAAATGGCAGAATCCAGTCCCACCACGTTCTCGTGTAGCAGTACCATGGAATCCCACCAGTATTTTTTAATATTATTTTTCAATTCAACACCGTATTGTCCGTAATCGTACACCGCTGCCAACCCGTCATATATTTCTGATGACTGGAACACGTACCCGTATTCTTTACAGTGTGCCACCAGCTTTTTAAAAATATCTTCTTGTGCCATTTTTATTTAGATTTATGATTTTAAATTTTAGATTCTGCTACGTTGGATTTAATCGTAAATTTGAAATCTAAAATTGTAAATTAATTGTCTGTTCCGATTTCCTTGATTGCTTCGGTTACGTTAATCGCGTAGTCCCCGATCTTCTCGCATTCGAAGAAAATATCACTGTATATAATACCCGTGGCATAATCATATTTCTTCTCCTCGATCGCGGTTAGATGTTCCTGTTGCAGGATTGTCCGGTAGTCGTTGATCGTTTGTTCCACTTCGTAAGCTTTCTTTGCTTTTACCTCCTTGTATTCAATCGAGAGGTTGGTACACATGACTACGAGGGACTCGTCCACGATAGCCATCATGTGGTGTAATTTCTCGTCGATGAACTCGGGGAATTCCACATTTTGTTCATTTCGGCGTCCGATCGCTTTAGCTACGTTCAATGACGAGTCGGCGATACTTTCGATTTCCGACACGATCTTGAACATGGCTCTAACCCGTTGCGAATTCTCCGTGGATAATTTGGACTCCGATACTTTCGTCAGATAATCTGCAATCTCGACTTCCACCACGTCACTCTCGTCTTCCAGCTTGTCGATTTTATTGAATTTCTTTTCAAAATCCTTCGTGGGAGTGTGCAGGCACTCCACCACTTGTCGATACATATCCAGCGTGTTCTTTGCGTAGTGTGAAATCTCTTGTTTGGCTTGGAACAGGGAGGCGTCCGGGGTGGATAATAATCCGATTTTGATATGCTTCAAGGTGAAGGCATCGTCTGCCGATTCTTTTGATTTGATGATGCGGGTGACGAGTTTAGCGATCACTTTGATAAACCAGATCAGTATAAGTACGTTAGCCACATTAAAACAGGTGTGGAACAACGATAGTGCCACCGGAACCGATCCCACGTTGTTAAATGGATCCCCGATTCCCAGGTAAATACTTAATCGGGCAACCCAGCCTAAAAATAACGGGAATATGGCCAGTACCCACATGACCCCGAAAAGGTTGAACAGGAAATGAGCGAACGCGGCTCTTTTGGCTGTCGTGTTGGCAACCATGGCGGCAAGGTTTGCCGTGATCGTGGTTCCGACGTTTTCTCCCAAAACCATGGAAGCAGCGATGTCGTACCCGATCCAGCCGTTAGCACACATGACCAAAGTCAGTGCCATCGTGGCAGATGATGATTGTATCAAGATGGTCAGCACCGTTCCGATAATCATGAACAAGATGTAAGAACCATAACCTAAATCCGTGTAATTATGTAGAAAATTCAGAATCTCGGGATTTTCATGAATGTTCGGCATGTTTTCCTGCAGGAAGTTCAAGCCAATGAATAGAAGTCCGAAACCGATAATCAATTCCCCCCAGCTCTTGCGTATCCGTTTGGCCGAGAAAAGCAGGGGCAGACTCAACCCGATCAAGGGGAGAGAAAGACTCACCATGCTGATCTTGAATCCCAAGATGGAGATGAGCCATGCCGTGAACGTGGTTCCCACGTTGGCACCCATGATGACCGATAGAACCGACGAGGTCGAGTAAGCCGGCATTAACAAAACTGACAACCATTACGGTAGTGGCTGAAGAACTCTGGATGATGGTGGTGATTAACAAACCTGTGATCACACCTTTCACGCGATTGGATGTCATTGCGGCGAGGATGGTCCTCATTTTATTACCCGCTACCTTTTGCAAGGCTTCACTCATCATCTTCATACCGAAGAGGAACACACCCAATGATCCGATCAACTGCAAGAAATCGAGAATCGTGTAATTCATAAAATCATGTTATTGTAATAAATTGAATTTGCGGTCGTAAAGGTATATAAAGTAAATAAAAAAAAGCCCCGGAAAGGGGCTTTTTTTATCTAAATTCCTCGATGATTACATCATTCCCGGCATTCCGCCACCCATCGGCGGCATCGCAGGTGCAGGATTTTCTTGTTTTTCTTCTACCAACACGCATTCGGTGGTCAAGAACATTCCGGCGATAGAAGCGGCGTTCTCCAAAGCAACTCTCGCAACTTTCTTCGGATCGATAACTCCCGTCTTCATCAAGTGTTCGTAAACACCCGTACGAGCGTTATAACCGAAGTCTTTCTTACCTTCTCTTACTTTGTTTACAACCACGGCACCCTCTACTCCGGCGTTAGCGGCAATTTGACGAAGCGGCTCTTCGATAGCGCGTTTGATGATTTCGATACCGGTGGTCTCGTCTTCGTTCTCGCCTTTCAATTTTTCAAGGCTTTCGATAGCACGGATGTAAGCTACACCACCTCCGGGAACGATACCTTCCTCGATAGCGGCACGGGTTGCACTCAACGCGTCATCGATACGGTCTTTCTTCTCTTTCATTTCGATTTCAGAAGCGGCACCCACGTAAAGTACGGCAACTCCTCCGGCTAATTTAGCCAGTCTTTCCTGTAATTTCTCTTTATCGTAGTCGGAAGTAGAATGTTCGATCAATTTCTTGATCTGATTTACACGTTCCGCGATAGCTTCTTTTGAACCGCAACCGTTCACGATCGTGGTATTTTCTTTGTCGATGGTAACTTTGTCAGCACATCCCAACATGTCGATCGTGGCCGTTTCCAGTTTCAAACCTTTCTCTTCAGAGATCACGACACCACCTGTCAATATGGCAATGTCTTCCAGCATTTCTTTTCTACGGTCTCCGAATCCGGGAGCTTTTACGGCTGCAATCTTCAACGAACCTCTCAAACGGTTTACTACTAGAGTAGCCAAAGCTTCGCTTTCAACGTCTTCTGCGATGATCACCAAAGAACGTCCGGCTTGAGCAACCGGTTCCAAAAGCGGAAGAAGTTCTTTCATCGTGGAAACTTTCTTGTCATAAAGCAAAATGTACGGTTTCTCGAATTCTGCGTTCATTTTCTCCGTATCAGTTACGAAATAAGGAGAAATATAACCGCGGTCAAATTGCATACCTTCAACTACTTTCACTTCAGTCTCGGTTCCTTTGGCTTCTTCTACCGTGATCACACCTTCTTTGGTCACTTTTTCCATGGCCTCTGCGATCAACGAACCGATGTTGTCATCTCCATTGGCAGAAATACGGGCAACTTGACGGATTTTGTCATAGTTTTCCCCAACGGCTTCTTTTTGTGCTTCCAAGCTTTTTACAACTTCAGCAACAGCCTTGTCGATACCTCTCTTCAAATCCATCGGGTTTGCTCCGGCAGTTACGTTTTTCAAGCCCACGTTGATAATGGATTGAGCCAAGATCGTTGCTGTTGTGGTTCCATCTCCGGCGTCATCACCTGTTTTAGATGCCACTTCTTTTACCATTTGTGCACCGATGTTTGCATACGGATCAGAAAGTTCGATCTCTTTTGCCACGGAAACACCGTCTTTAGTAATGTGCGGGGCACCGAATTTTTTCTCGATTACCACGTTACGTCCTTTGGGGCCAAGCGTTACTTTCACTGCGTTAGCCAATTCGTCAACACCCTTTTTCAATAAATCGCGGGCTTCAACATTAAATTTTATCTCTTTTGCCATAACCGTTTTCTAATTTTAAATTTTTAATTTTAGATTGAAAATGGGATCACTTGAAATTCGTTTTCAATGGTCCATTCTCAATGATTAAAGAACCACCAGAATGTCTGATTGATTCATCACCAGGTACTTCTTGTCGTCGATATGAACTTCAGTTCCTGAATATTTACCGAATAAAACAGAGTCACCTACTTTGATTTCCATCGGTTCGTCGTGTTTGCCTTTCCCGGTTGCTACTACGATACCTTTTTGTGGTTTCTCTTTTGCAGAATCAGGGATAATGATTCCTGATGCAGTTTTAGTTTCTGCCTCTACCGGCTCTACAATGATTTTGTTAAGAACTGTCTTAAGTGCCATAATTCTTAATATTTAAAAGTTTATTATTAATTAAATTCTTTTTTTCAATTCAAAATTACGCTTAGAGAAGAGCATAATTCGTGCCAAACAAAAAAATGTCAGTATGACTGACATACTGACATTTTTTTGTGCCGATTCTGAGAATCGTTATTCTTATTCTTGTGAAGTCGTGTTATTCTCTTCACCTGTTGTAGTGGTCGTGTTGTTGTTATTCATCGTCCCGAAATCAGGAATGGCCTGTGTTCCCGGAGCTGCAGTATTGATTTGCTCTTGAATAGCAGATTTTTGTCCGGCTTGTTCACCTCTGGGGAGTACCATGGCAGATACAATACATAAAACAAGCATTGCCCCAGCTAATGTCCATGTCGCTTTTTCCAAGAAGTCGGTTGTCTTTCTTACACCCATGATTTGGTTTGAAGAAGCAAAGGAAGAAGATAAACCACCACCTTTTGAGTTTTGCACCAATACGATCAATATAAGTAAAGCGCAAACAATAAAGATCAAAATAGAAACAGCTATGTACATAATTAGTTCTTATTATTATTAATTTTCTCTTTTATTTTTTCAATCTGAACCGCAAAGTAAACACTTTTTTCCGGATATTTCAAACTTAATTTTAGATAAGTTGCAATGGCTTTGTCATATAGTTGCTGGCGAACGTATATTTTTGCCAGAGTTTCCGAGAAAAATTCGGGCTTCTCATTCGCGGCAGCCTCTGTGACTATGGGTGTGACCATGTTTTCCTCCGTGATCTTGGGCATGGAGGGCTCTTCTTGGATAAATTTGTCAATAAGGTTATCTTTTCGTTCCTCTTTTTGTTTCTTGCGTGACAACCATTCACTCGCGATGGCATCTATCGGCAGGAATTCCTCTTCCGGGAACTCGTTTTCAAGCTGGTAGAACGTGGTCGTGGGAACGGCTTTCTTCTCCTCTTCCTTGTCTGCCAGCAATTCAATGGCAACAGGTTCCGGTTTGAATACCGGATTACCGACTTCGTCCCAATCCGATAATAGATTATTCAGGAAACGATAAAATTGTTTGTGATCGGGAATGTAAATCGTATTATGCTTCAATTTTTCGGGATAAGCCGAGTGTCCCGAATCGTGTAGCATTTTCAGATACACGATTCGAATCGTGGCGAAGTAAGGGAATTGTTCCATGAGAAGCTCCATGTTCCGGATGTCCTCCCCTTCTTTCCGTCCCGAACGTATAATATCAATTAATTCTTCCGCTTTCAACGTTTACCAATTTGTTAAGGCTTTATTATAAATATCTTCAATAATTTTCTCCGTGATTTTCTTTATCAAGTCCGGCTCAATGGCTTCGTAATTTTCATCAATCCCGTAGTCTTCATAATGCGAGAATGACGTGTCGAAGTCCGATTTGCCCGATTCATCTTTCGTGTTCGTGTATTTCACCCGGATCGAGATCGTCAACCGGTTCTTGGCAGCGATTTCACCAGCCGTGATGTCTACCGGAGTTTGGGTGAATCCGGTGATTTGTCCCTCGAAACGAATATCCCCGTCATTATCCGTCAATTCGGTCAGGTTCGTTCGAGAGCGTAGGCAGTTTTTTAGTGCTTCCGTGAAATCTGATCCTAAATTTGGGGCAAAAGCGGTTTTGTTTGAAAAGTAGTCTACTGAAAATGTTTTTTCTCCGTGTTGTAACGACACGCCCGAAAACGAGTAACTGATACTTTGTAGCTTACATCCATTAAAGGCAAGCGCCAGCAATAATACAGGTAAAATTTTTTTGATCATGTGATGTTATCTTGATATGCACACAGTTCTATTTATTCTAGACAAAGATAATTTTAATTTGCAAAAATCTTTCTCTTCATGTTTTCAAATTTCAATATCGTACTCTTTTAATTTCCGGTATAGCGTTCTCTCTGATATTCCGAGATCTTGTGCGGCTAATTTCCGCTTGCCGTGATTTTTTTCCAGGGCTTTCACGATCATCTCTTTTTCTTTCTCTTCCAGTGAAAGAGATTCCTCCACGACAGCTTCCGTGTCTTCGATATGATTGTTTTTTTCCACGGAGATGGTCTTTTGCGGGGCTTGTCCTAGGAATTCCGATTGCGGGGTTTCATACAAATTTCGGAGAACGATGGAGGTTGAAGGCTCCGGTTCGGACTTTATCGTGTGTTCTTTCTGCATGATGTCGTACACGAGGTGTTTCAAATCGTTCATATCTTTTTTCATGTCAAAAAGTATTTTGTACAGGATTTCTCGTTCCGTGGCGAAGCTATGATCGCTTTCCGGGTTAGATGTTAATGCCGGAAGCGTGTTATTTTGTGCCGGAAGATACTCTTTTAGTCTTAGGGCATCCACCGTTCTTTCCTGTTCGAGAATGGAGATTTGTTCCGTTATATTTTTTAATTCCCGCACGTTTCCCGGCCACCGGTAGTTTTCGAGTATTTGCACGGCATCCTCTGTAAGTCGAATGGGAGGCATACGATATTTTTCGGCGAAGTCAGCCGCGAACTTTCTGAACAGAAGGGAAATATCTTCTTTCCGGTCTCGTAGCGCCGGGATTGAGATAGGGATCGTGTTGATCCGGTAATAAAGATCTTTCCTGAACTTCCCATTCTTGACGGCTGTCGGTAGGTCCACGTTCGTGGCGGCAATCACCCGCACGTTCGTTTTTTGCACTTTCGACGATCCGACCCGGATAAACTCTCCGGCCTCAAGTACACGCAACAGTTTGGCTTGCGTGGATAATGGTAATTCCCCTACTTCATCCAGAAAAATCGTTCCCCCGTCACTGACCTCGAAGTACCCCTTCCGGTCGGCTAGCGCTCCTGTGAACGATCCTTTCTCGTGACCGAACAACTCGGAATCAATGGTCCCCTCCGGGATTCCCCCGCAGTTGACAGCGATATATTGTGCATGTTTACGGGTGCTGAAACTATGGATAATCCGGGGAAAAATCTCTTTCCCCACTCCACTCTCTCCCGTGATAAGCACGGTAAAATCCGTGGGTGCCACCTGTACGGCTTTTTCTATTGCCCGGTTTAGCTTGATGTCGTTCCCGATAATTTCGAAACGTTGTTTAATCGTTCTGATATCCTCCATATGATTTACAATTTATGAATTCTTTATTCTTAACCTCCGGAGTGGAGCGTGAAAAAGAATCCAACCCTCAATATCTAACTGCAAATTTAGCAGTTTTAGCTGACAAAATAGCATAATGGGGGAATAAAATTACAAAGAGTATATGCTTGGATAGGAGAGAAAATAAATTGCTTATATTTGCGCAATAAACGAACGTTTTATGACAGAAGGGACTTCGATAGATATAAATGGTTTAATAAGAGGTAATGAAAAGTCTTTTCAAATACTTTTTATAAACTATTATTCCGTGTTGGTCTCTTTTGCAATGAAATATCTTGAAAGCCAAGATGTGGCAGAAGATATCGTGCAGGATGTCTTTGTGAAGATATGGGAAAGTCGGGAAAAGTTAGGTGAGATTGATAACTTGTCTGCTTATTTGTATCAGATGGTTCGTTTCAAGAGTTTTAATTATTTACGTGCGGAGAAAATTCGTCAAGATGCCACGAAATCTTTTGCAGAGGAATTGGACGAAATCGAGATGAATGAATATATCAAAAACGAAACATTCCGAATTGTCATGCAAACTTTAGAAGATTTGCCATCTGGAAGCAGAAATGTGTTTTCTCGGGCAATACAAGGTTATTCAGCTAAAGAGATAGCTGAAGAGTTGGGAATTGCTGTAGAGACCGTGAAAAAGCAAAAACAAATAGCTCGTAGGATACTTAAAGAGAAATTGGGAAATTTATTTACACTTTTTTTCGCTATGTGGTAAACATTTTTTTTCGCTATAGTGTTGTTAGTGTCTAGATATAAGCGGGAAATGGAGGGAAAGTGAAGTTTTTAAGAGGAGGGATACCTCTTTTTTTATTTTGAAGTGTCACCTCAATATAAATAGGCATGAAAAGTATGAGAACATATAAAGAAATTCCGACTCTTTTGTCAAAAGCTCTTTTAGGAACACTTTCCGGAGAGGAAGAATGCTCCTTGAAGGAATGGCGTGAGGCAAATCCGGAGAATGAACGGTTGTACGGAAGTGTGATGAACGCTGAATATATGGTTCAAAAAAGTCAAGAGATAGCAAATGTTGATATTGTGAATGGTTATATGAACGTGCTTCAGAAACGAAAGCGTAATATCAGAGTACGAAGAATTCGTCGAGTCGTAAGTATTGCGGCAGGAGTTGTTCTTCCGTTATTGGCAGCGGTTTTGTGGTATGGAACAAGAGAAAAAATGGAGAATGTACAGGAACAGGTGACAAGCGTTATTCGGCATGGAGAGGTGAAAGCGGAGTTGCTATTGGCGGATGGAACAACACGGATTTTGAGTTCGGAAGTGACCGATTCGTTATTTAGACAACAAGGGGCAAATATTGTCGTGCAAAATCAAGGAGTAAGTTACCAAGGGGATTCTTCTGTTGTGGAAGAATGCTACAACACGTTGCGAGTCCCGCGAGGGGGAGAGTATTCAATCACGTTGAGTGATGGAAGTATCGTGTATCTGAATTCAGAGTCCGAGCTTCGTTATCCTGTGAAATTTGTGGGGGAAGATCGTCGGGTTTATTTGTCCGGAGAGGCTTATTTTGATGTGAGTAAGGATAAAGAACATCCATTTAGCGTGGACGTGAACGGGTCGGTCGTGAAAGTGTTGGGTACGAGTTTCAACGTGCGGGCTTATGCGGATGAGAATGAAATCTTGACGACCTTGGTGCAGGGATCTGTCAGGTTTTCTGCTGGGAAAGAATCTGTCGTTTTGAAGCCGGGTGAACAAGCTGTATTGAATAAGTCAGGACGAGTGGTAATCAAAGAGGTGGATACTTATTTGTACACGGCTTGGAAAAATGGTGTTTTTGCATTTGAAAAACAACGATTGGAAGAGATTATGAATGTAGTTGCCCGTTGGTATGATGTGAATATATTTTGGGAGAATGCCTCCCAAAAAGAGGTGACATTTACGGGAAAAATGAAACGGTATGATGATTTTTCCAAAGTGGTAGAGATGCTTGAAATGACGGGAAACACGGAATTTGTGGTTAAAGAAAATAATATTTTTATTCGAGAAAAATAAAATTTTATATACCTCCTTTTTCTTTTTGATGTGTCATTGTGATGTAAATGGATGAAAAGTAGTTTTACAAAAAGATAAATAAAAAGACAGGATATTGGCCGTATCCCGTCTTTTTCCCGGAAAAACCGGAATTGTTTCATTAAATATTGACAAATGTATGAAAAAAAATTGGATGCACGATCTTCCATGGCGTGGAAGGTTATGGAAAACATGTTTAATTATGAAATTTTTAGTATTACTTCTGTTCGTTGCGGCATTGCCTTTATCTGCCAGTGTGTATGGTCAAGAGGCTAGAGTGACCCTTCATTTGAAGAATGCTTCATTTGAAGAGGTAGTAAAAGTCTTGGAAAAAGCTACTAGTTACACTTTTTTATATCGCGATCATCAGGTTGCCAATATTAAAGAATTGAACTTGGAGTACACGGATGTTGATATTAAAGTGGTATTGGATGCTTGTTTGAAAGGGACTGGACTTACTTACCGGTTGATGGATAACACGATCGTGATTCAACATGTTGCCGTAACAAGTAGCGATACGCTTTCCAAGGTTACCGTGAAAGGAATAGTGAAAGATAAAAAAGGGGAATTACTTCCCGGGGTAACTATTCGGGTAAAAGGGACAACTTTAGGGTTTGTAACCAATGTAAAGGGGAAATTTGATATTGATTTGCCCAAACGGGATAGTCTAGTATTGATTTTTTCTTTCGTGGGCTATAAGCAGCAGGAGATAGCAGTGAAAAAAGACAATAAACCTTTGACTATTGTACTGGTTGAAGATCTGCAGGAAGTGGAGGAAGTTGTAGTAACGGGTATATTTAACAAACCGAAGGAAAGTTTTACGGGAGCGGTTACGGCTGTGACTAAAGAGGACATTAAGCGGAATTTTTCTCGGAATTTATTGCAAACATTATCCAATTTGGATCCGAGTTTTCGTATCGTGGAGAATAATGCTTACGGTTCGGATCCGAATGTTTTACCAGAGATCCAGTTGAGAGGGGCATCTACTTTTGCAAACGTGCAGGATTTGCAATTGGCGACCCGTGCGGAGTTGAATTTACCCTTGTTTATTTTGGATGGTTTTGAGGTTTCTTTGGAGCGGGTGCAAGATTTGAATAACGAGGATATCGAGAATATTACAATCTTGAAGGATGCGAGTGCGACGTCTATTTATGGTTCCCGGGGAGCAAACGGCGTTGTAGTAATCACGTCGCTTGTGCCGAAAGCCGGTACGTTGAAAGCAAGTTATCGGGGGAGTGTAAAACTAGAAATACCGGATTTGAGTACTTACGATTTGTTGAATGCCAAAGAGAAGTTGGATTTGGAATATCGATTAGGAGCGTGGGATGCGGAAGCTTATCAAGATTTGTACCGAGAGTTAAAAGAGAAAGTGGATAACGGCTTAGATTATGATTGGCTATCTCTTCCGGTGCGGACTGGCGTGGGGCAAAATCATAGTTTGAACGTGATGGGTGGAAACGAAGAGTGGCGTTTTAGTGCTAATTTGGCTTACGACGAAACTATCGGTGTCATGAAAGGATCCGATCGAAAGAATTTTAACGGCTCGCTAAATCTGAGTTATCAAACTAAGAAATTGATGGTTTCGGAAAACCTTGCCATCGGAACGAATAATAATGCTAATAGTCCTTATGGTACATTTTCGGATTACGTAGCGATGAATCCCTATTGGACTCCCTATGATGATAACGGTAAGTTAATAGAGAATTACGATCATCCGCTGACTACATCTGCCAATAGTAAAAAAGAGAATCCTGTATATAATAAGTATATCGGGAATTGGAATAAAACCAGATACACGAATGTGCGGAATTCCACCAGTGTACGGTATAATTTCACGGAGAATTTTTATTTGGTAGGTACGTTGGGACTGTCCCGGAATTTTAGTCAAGCGGATAATTTTGTACCTCCTTCTCATAAACAGTTTGCCGGGAAAGAAGTAAATCAAAAAGGAAGGTTTGGGAGAACCGAAACTGAAACCAATCAATGGCAAGGGCGTTTGAATTTGAATTACACGAATACTTTCAACGAAAAGCATATGCTGACATTGGGAGGTTCCGGCGAGATAGAAGAAAAAAAGGAGGAGAGACTATCATGGGCTGGCACGGGATTCTCGAATGATAATATCGATTTTCCGTCTATGGCATTGGGGTATGGGGATAACACGTATCCGACAGGTTCTAAAAATACAACCCGCCGTATCGCTTTGATTTTTTCAGGTAATTATTATTATGATATGCGTTACTTCTTTGACGTAAATTTTAATGCGAACGGCTCGTCTTCTTTTGGAGAGGA
>ERZ779725.1680-NODE-1680-length-11679-cov-67.838954_pt1 | contig 11679 bp, 14 predicted proteins | sample MGYA00511890_ERZ779725 | MGnify/ENA primary metagenome ERZ779725 (study PRJEB29588, sample SAMEA2148549) | human gut metagenome | biome: human gut; feature: human-associated habitat; material: faeces | place: Denmark | collected 2008/2010 ...
CAACACCACACAGGGTCTTACAAGGGCACAGGGCTTATTTTATAAGGTGAAGCCGAAAAGCGCAAAAACTGAGAAAAAAGAAAAAAATCGCCAATTAAGACATTTTAACAAAAATAATTTGGTGGGTTCAAAAAATCGCCGTATCTTTGCAGCGTGATTCAGAAATGAAGTTTAATTTAAAATTAGGCAATATGGACAGAGAAAACAAAGAAAAGGCACTTTTGAAAGTGTTTCAAAGTCTTTGCAAATCTTGTGACGATATGGATTTCGTTGCAAAAGACTTGACCGATGAGAAAAAAGATTTGCTGAATGCCATAAACGATACAGTCTTCAACGCAAGACATGTGGTGGCAGAAGTTCTGATTCAGGACAAGAAAGACGACCTGTTGTTGGAACAGTTACAGAAAGAGTTTCAAATCGTTCTTGACTTCTTGTCAGAAAACAGACTGATGATCAAGTTCATAGAACACAAAAGTAAGTACAATGACTAAGAAAGACAAGATTGAGGTGGCAGAATCCACCTGTGCAGTTGTCCTTTGGACTATTATCTGCTTTGCAGTTTTATGCGTCTTTGGTTCTTGCAAGACTTCACAGAACGTTGAAGCAAACGGACGCACAGTTATAGTAACAACAGACACCACAGTGGTAAATCACAGTGGTTACATTAAAATTCAGAAGTGATGGAAGACAGAAACGACTATCAGGAAAACCTGTTTAACGCTTTGACTGCATTAAACGGTCTGGTACAGACCAAAGAAATGTGCAGCGATGACAAAGCAGTTATCAAGGTGAACAGATTCAGAAGATGGTTGATAGACCGAATCGAATCTGAAAAAGTGAGTGAATAACAGTTTATAATAAGTTTAACATTTAAATTTTATCAATTATGTTTAGTTTCAGTAACACATTCAACAAGACTTCTTTTGGTATTGACACCAAAGATTACGAGTACATCAAGTTGTCAGAAGTAGCACAGGCTTCTTCACCTGACGAGATTCACCCTATCAACGGTTTGTACGTTCACGGTTCTGCTTTGGGTGATTCACCTGTAGTGATTGACGTACAGGCAAAGAAGTTGGTCAACATGCCAAAGCACCTTGGCGAGACATTCCGTGAGATTCTTGCCAACGCAGATGCAGTACAGGCTATCAAGGACGGTAAGGTAGGTTACACCATCTACACTTACGAGTCACACGCAAAGACATGCTACGGCATCAACTTCGTTGACATCAACAAGTAATTGAAGTTTCACACATAGGGCACGCTTATTCTTTAGGTGTGCCCTTTAATTTTAAGAAATTATGGGCATGAATCCGATAGGCTTTAGTGGAAGAACGTTTTCGTTCAACAAAGCCGTTATAAAGCAAAGAATCATCGAAGCAAAGATGGCTTCACCTGAGTACAAAGCTGAGATAAGAAGAATCTTTCAACAGGCTAACAGACGTATTCAGAACATCGAATCAAAGGGTCTTGTATCGCCAGCAGTTATGGCGTTGAACAAGGGCGACATCAAAGGCTTTACAAAGTTTTCGATGAAGCACAGTTGGGAAGACCTGAAAGCAGAATATGCAAAGGCGGTTGGCTTCTTACGACAGCCTACATCGACCGCCACAGGTGTGCGAGAGTACAACAAGCACCTGATGGATGCCTACGACCTGACAGAAGACGAGTTCGACCTGATGGCACAAAAGATTCAGGACAAGTTCTTGTCTGTGTCTGATGAAAACTTCGTGGAACAGTACCTGATGAGATACAAGGACTTCACAGGTGAGCTTGAAACAGAAGCCGCAGACGTTTCAGACCAAATTGAAACAGACGCTGCAAGGTTGGAACAGGCGATAGAACAGGACTTGGAAAAAGACGCACAGAATGTGTTGGACTATGCCAACAGCATTAAAAGCGGAATAATGAGTACCTTGAAAAAATTCGGTCTATAATGAAAAAGAAGAAGAATTTTTGTTTGCATGATGAAGTCTATTCACCAAAAGACATAACAGCCGTTCTTGACATGGCGGTTGACGATTCCTGTTTGCGTGGGAATAACAAGAAACAAAAGTTCTTTGATATTCCTGTATGCTTTGACATAGAAACGTCTTCGTTCTACAAGAGTGGTGACAATTACCTGTCTTATGAGCAGCATGTGAAACTTGGTGTCAAGTTGGAAAAGTGTTCCTGTATGTATGTGTGGCAATTTGGAATAAACGGTTACTGCATAGTCGGGCGCACATGGGAAGAGTTTACGGAAATGATGGAAACGATTTCTGATTACTTGCAGTTGTCAGAAGACAGGCGTTTGATAGTTTACGTTCACAACCTGGCTTATGAGTTTCAGTTTATCAGAAACCGTTTCACGTGGAACAAGGTATTTTCAATAGACCTGAGAAAACCGATTTACGCAATAACGGAATCCGGTATAGAGTTTAGATGTAGCTACCTGTTGTCAGGTTATTCGTTGGCTAAGTTGGGCGGTCAACTGATGAAGTATAAATGCGAAAAGATGGTGGGCGATTTGGACTATTCCCTGTTGCGACACAGTAAGACACCCCTGACGGAAAAGGAGATGGGGTATTGCCTGAATGACGTGAAAGTGGTGATGTGCTATATTCAGGAAATGATAGAACGGTATAAGGGCATCACACATTTACCGATTACTAAGACAGGCTTCGTCAGGAAGTATTGTCGCAAACATTGCCTGTACTGTGAAGACGAGTTCGGGAAGACAGTCCAAAATTGGACGTACATAAACACGATTCACGATTTGAACATAAGTGGTGCTGATGAGTTCAACACGCTGCAAAGGGCATTTAGTGGTGGCTTCACACATGCGAATGCGAACCACACAGACGATGTAATTGAAAACGTGAGCAGTTATGACTTCACAAGCAGTTACCCTTATGTGATGGTTGCAGAGCAGTTTCCGATGAGTTCGGGTGTGCATGTTAAAGTGAAAAGCAAGAAGCAATTTGAGTTTTTCCTGTCTGCATACTGTTGTATCTTCGACATCGAATTTACGAAAATAATGAGTTGTCAGGTACAGGACACCCCTTTGTCTGTTTCAAAGTGCTTCTACAAGGAAAACGTGGTGGAAAACAACGGTAGGGTCTTTTCTGCTGACAGGGTAGTGACGACAATAACCAACGTGGACTATAATGTGTTCAAGATGTTCTACACTTGGGAAGAAGAAAAGGTGGTGGATATGTGGTGTTACAAGAAAGACTATCTGCCGGCAGAATTTGTGAAGTCTATTCTTCACCTGTACGCCAGCAAGACGACCCTGAAAGGTGTGAAAGGTAAGGAAGTGGAATATCTCAACAGTAAGGAAATGCTGAATAGCTGTTATGGCATGTGTGTGACGAATCCTTTGCGTGATGAGTTTACATATAACGGTGATTGGGACGTTTCGCACCTGACAGCCGATGAGATAAACGAAACACTTGTCAAGTACAACGACAGCCGAAACCGATTCCTGTTTTACCCTTGGGGTGTCTTCGTAACAGCTTATGCAAGACGAAACCTGTTTACAGGCATCTACGAATGTGGTGATGATTACATCTATTCAGACACCGATTCCGTGAAGTTGAAGAACGGCAAAGCGCATGAGCAGTACTTCAAGGAATATAACAGTATGGTGGAATATAAACTCAGACAGGCTGCAAAGCATCACAAAATATCTTTTGAACTGTTTGAGCCAAAGACCATCAAAGGCATAAACAAGCTGATGGGTGTTTGGGATTTTGAGGGCACATATAGCCGATTCAAGACGCTTGGTGCTAAACGCTACATGGTTGAGGAAGAAGACGCTTTGACCGTTGGCGGTAAAAGTTACCCGGTATCTCTTACGGTAAGTGGTGTGAACAAGAAAAGTGCCGTGCCGTGGTTACTTGAAACATACGGACAGGACGGAATCTTTGAAGCATTCACCAACTACCTGGCAATACCGCCAAAGGCGACAGGCAAGAACATTCACACCTACATTGACTATGAGCAACAGGGAGTGTTGACTGATTACCTTGGTGAACCCTGTGAGTTCCATGAACTGTCAGGCGTGCATCTTGAAGCTACAGGTTATTCACTTTCGTTGTCTGTTATGTATTTGAACTTTTTAATGGGTATAAAATTTAAAGATTAATAGTTATGTTTGGAAAAAGTAAAAAACCAAAGTATTACAGTTTATCTGGAATCTTGGAAAAGAATGCCGATTACAATATCATTTTCGGTGAACGTTCAAACGGTAAGACTTATGCCTGTTTGGCTTACATGATTATCAACTACGTTGAAACAGGCGAACAGAGTGCATACGTCAGGCGTTGGCGTGAAGACCTGAGAGGAAAACGTGCAGAATCGCTTTTCTCAGGTCATGTGGCAAACGGTTTCGTTTCTCAGGTGACGAAAGGTAAGTACAATGAAGTTTTCTATCTTTCGGGAAAATGGTTCTTGTCTTACTATGACCGTGACAAGGGGAAACGATTCCCTGACGACAAGCCGTTCTGTTATGGCTTCTGTCTTTCAGAACAGGAACATGACAAGTCAACAAGTTACCCGATGATAACTACGGTTGTGTTCGATGAGTTTATCACAAGGCGTTATTATCTGCCTGATGAGTTTATGCTGTTTATGAACGTTCTAAGTACCATCATCAGAAACCGTTCAAACGTCAGGGTCTTCATGCTCGGTAATACCGTGAACAAGTTCTGCCCTTACTTTGGCGAAATGGGTCTTGATAACATTCAGAACATGCCACAGGGAAACATCGACCTGTATCGTTTCGGTGAAGACGGTGCAACGGTGGCGGTTGAGTATTGCGACACCTTGGAAAAGGAAAAGCCGTCAAACAAGTACTTCTGTTTCGGAAATGAGGCTTTGCAGATGATTACGGGCGGTAAATGGGAGCTTGCAGCATACCCTCACTTGCCACACAAATACAAGCCAAAGGACGTGCTTTTCACTTACTTCATCGAGTTCAACGGTACGGTCTTACAGGCAAACATCATTCAGGTTGACGATGAGTGTTTCACCTACATTCACGCAAAGACGACACCTATCAAGGACACAGAAAACAGCCTGATTTATTCGCTTACGATGAACGGACGACCGAACTACAAGCGAAAGCTGATAAGTTCTGCAACCGAACTTGAAGCAAAGGTTTCACGCTTCTTTGTGACCGACAAGGTGTTCTATCAGAGCAACGAAATCGGGGAAATTGTACGTAATTACATAATGACAAGTACAAAGAATAACATTTTAAGTGTTAAATAATGTAAATCGTGCGGAGATACGAATATTTATTCGTATCTTTGCAAAAGATTTAAAATTTAATATTTATGAATATGGACGAAGTTACATCATTAATCAGCAACGTTGGATTCCCGATAGCTGTCTGTGTCGCCCTGTTTTATTTTATGATGAAACAGGAAGACAAGCACAAATCAGAAACTGACAAGCTGAGTGCTACAGTTGAAGCAAACACGAAAGTTTTGACGGAACTTTGCACATTAATTAAAACTTTGGTAAAATGAAGAAGTTAGATAACATATACAGTAAATATCAGGCACAGGTGAAGACAAAGGACGTTGCAGTAACGTCTTTTATAGAGCATACTCTGGCTATCACTCAGTCGATGTTCAAGTATGACGGTCTGCCTGAATCCATCCCACAGGTTGAACTTGAACGCCTGTTACAGGAAGATGGAAAATGTGCCATAGCAAAGGTAGGCGATGCCCTGTACGCCCTTGGCGGTTCGACAGGTGGTGAACAGGACGCATACGGACGACCACTTGATTACATCGTGGCAAATCCTTGGTTGAAGTTGAACAAGACATTCAGAATCGGTTCTGATTGTGTCCTGATGGAAAACGACACCAACGGACAGAGCCTGTTGCCTATCATAGGTAAATATGCGGTTCTTTACACAGACGGTCTTATTTCGTTGAACACAGCTTCGATTCTGACAAGAATCACTATGCTGATAAGTGCTTCTGACGACAAGACCAAACAGAGTGCAGACGAGTTCCTGAAAAAGATTCTGAACGGTGATTTCTCGGTAATCGGTGAAAACAGTTTCTTCAAGGGTGTAACGATGCAGACCGCCAACGTTTCCAACAGCCAGTACATTAATCAGCTTGTTGAACTTGTGCAGTACTACAGGGCATCAATGCTCAACGAACTTGGCTTGAACGCCAACTATAACATGAAGCGTGAACGCCTGAATCTCGGTGAGGTTTCCATGAACGTGGACGTTCTTCTGCCTTATGTGGAAAACATGCTCAACAGCAGACGTGAAGCACTCGCACAGGTTAATGACATGTTCGGTACTGACATCAGGGTGGACTTAAATTCTTCTTGGAAGTTGGAACATGAAAACTTCTTGGCTTTGTCTAAGGACATCGAAAAGGTTGAAACTGAGGAAACAGAAGAAACAACTGAAACCAAAGAAACGACCGAAACAGAAGAAACTTCTGAAACAGAAGAAACCAAAGAAACTTCTGAAACAGAAGAAAAAGAAGAAAAAGAAGAAACTTAATTCGTATTGACTATGTTATTCAAAGAATTATTCATAAACGATAATAAACTTTTTGGGGTCATATTTAAACAGAGATACCCCGAAATTTATGCAGAGATATTCGGTGACGCAACAAATCCCGATACCTTTGCTTTGGTGCAGTTCGGTAACAGGACGGTTCTTGATTCATTCAATGAAACCAACTGCAAGGACTATACAGGTGCGATTCTTGACATGTGCGTTGATACGTTCAAAAGTCAATTTGAGGTCTTCAATAAGAAGTATGATTTCCTGAAACCTGTGCTTCAAAGCACATCGACCAACAAGACCGTGACGGTACAGGAATCAAACACAGACGGTATCACTAAGAGCGATAAGGCGTTCAACGATACAGGCTTCAATGAAGATTCCAAAGAAGACAAGTCAAACGCAAAAGACCGCACGGAAACGGAATCAGGAACGTCAGAACGTACAGGATTCAACGGTAACGTGACACAGGCTATGCTTGACGAATATCGTGCCAGACTGATGAATGTGCGTGAAGACATCATCAAAAGTTTAGTTAGCTATTTAACATTAAGTATTTATAATAATTAATTATTTTAAATTTTATGGAAGTAAAACAGATTTATTTGCTGATTAATTCAGTAAGTGGTGAGGTACTCGGTAAGACCGACATCGTTAATGAAGACCTCACAGGTGTTGTTGACCTTGGTAAGGAAGTGTTTAATCAGGGCGCAGTTGATAACTACGTGAAGTCCTTGGTAAACCACATCGGCAAGGTGGTGTTCGTGAACCGCCCTTATGCAGGTAAGATTCCGTCTGTCCTGATGGACGCTTGGGAGTTCGGTTCTGTGCTTGAAAAGATTTCAGCAGACGTTCCAGCCGCTGAGGAAAACGACACTTGGAATCTCACAGACGGTCGCGAGTACAAACAGGACATTTTCCACAATCCTGTTGTATCTGCTAAGTTCTTCAACTCAAAGGTTACTTTTGAAGTGCCTGTTTCTATCACAGAACGTCAGGTCAAGGAATCTTTCAGTTCTGCTGCACAGTTGAACGGCTTCTTGTCTATGATTTACTCAGCAGTTGAGAAGTCTATGACTATCAAGACCGATGCACTCATCATGCGCACAATCAACAACATGATTGGTGAGACCCTGTTTGCAGATGCAGCCAAATTCACAGCATCAAAGAGCCTCAATTACGCTTCTGCTTCAACTGTACGTTGCGTGAACCTGTTGTATCTCTACAATCAGACAAAGGGCACATCTTTGACTGCTGACAAGTGCCTGACAGATGCCGAATTTATTCGCTTTGCATCTTATCAGATGGGCTTGTACGCAGACCGTTTGCAGTCTATCTCTACACTCTTCAACGTTGGTGGCAAGGAGCGTTTCACACCAAAGGACGCTTTGCACACAGTCCTGTTGTCCGACTTTGCAAAGGCTGCACAGTCTTACCTGTACGCAGACACAAAGAACATGGAACAGGTTCTGTTGCCAAACGCTGAGACTGTTGCTTCTTGGCAAGGTAGTGGTCAGGATTACAGCTTTGCACATACTTCTGCTATCAATATCAAGACAAGCGGAAACCACGATATTAATATCGGTGGTGTGCTCGGTGTGATGTTCGACCGTGATGCCCTTGGTGTTTGCAACCTTGACAAGCGAGTAACCACCAACTACAACGCAAAGGCAGAGTTCTTCAACAACTATTACAAGTTCGATGCCGGTTACTTCAACGACACCAACGAAAACTTTGTAGTGTTCTTTGTTGCCTAATTTTGGACGGTGGTACATTATTACGGTGTGCCACCGTTTTTACTTTAAATTCGATTTGCTATGTTAGTACTTAAAAGAATATATCAGAATGAACACTATACTATTGGTAAGCTATATGATGGTGATACTTACCTGTGCGATACTCTTGAACCGCCTAAGAATGTGAACCACCCTTGTATTGACAAAGGTACGTACAGAATCGGGTACATCTATTCAAACATGTTCGGGCGAAAGATGCCGTTTCTGTTGGAAGTCAACGGACGCACAGGAATTATGATTCACCCAGGTAATTACCCAAAGGACACCAAAGGTTGCATCTTGGTTGGTAAAAATCTTGCGAAAGGTTCGGTGTCGAAGTCAAAGGACACCTTTCAGAACGTGGACGCAATAATTCAGGGCATCATCAATTTACATGGTCATGTAACTATAACGGTACAATAGTATGGATATTCTGTTTTATAAATACAATGGTGAGCGCAACAAGATAAACAAGGTTCTTGGCGACCCTGTTACTATCACAGGCAAGATTTCCGAAATGGATTTCTTCACGCCTGAGATTTGTGTGCGTGGTGAAGTCAAAGGCTTTACGATGTGCTACGTTGAATCTATAGGAAGATATTACTTCATAGATTCCGTAAGATATGACGGTGACAAGGCTATTCTGTCTTTGTCCTGTGATTCCCTTATGACATTCAAGGAACAGATTCTTGAAGCTACAGGCGAGATTTACGCAACAGACACCCCTAACAAGTATGATGGCGATTACAAGCCTGTCTGTGATGTAAGGACGCAGAAGCAGAAGATTCCGTTTCCCCTGAATGAACTGAGTGAAGACGGTTCAATAGTTATGATAACAATTAAAGGTAATAGATAATGGCAAGTACTTACAACATCAATTATAACTTTGAAAGATGTACTGACAGAGGGTCTGACAAGACGTTTATAAATGACGGTGCAACGTGGTGTCATGTAAAAGCGGAAGCAGTTAACGGTTGCACTTTCGTGGAAAACGATGCTGCCTGTAAAATAGAAATGTTCTATAACGACAGGTGGATGCCTATTTATATGAACCTTACAAAGGTTTCGCCAGAAGAAGACCAACTGATTATTAATGGCAAAAAGTCAGGAATAACAAGTGACGGTACGTTTCTGCACAGAAGATTCAGTTTTCCGTCAGGATATACGGGTGATGCCGACTTCTATGTAAAAGCAAGTGGTGGAACACCCGCACCTGTGCCTACATTAAGCGTAACCAACAACGTTGCACATACCACATACAGGACAAAGACAAGTGGAAGCAACACCGTTATAACGTTGACCTGTGATGATGGATTCACCTTTGACGGTACACCTACAGTAACTTATGGTGCAGACCCTGACGACCCGTTTTCAGAAGCATCAACAGCCGATATGACCGTTTCCGGTAACGTTGCTACATTCAGTCTTGCTACAGCTTCTTACGGTGGTTCTGCTACCTTGGACGGTAATACCAAATCTGTTGCGCCACCTGTGCAGCCTGTTTCGGTTACAAACAATGTAGCACACACCACGTATCAGAAAGAAGTACAGGGCGACAATACTGTAATAACCCTTACCTGTGATAGTGGTTACACTTTTGACGGTGTGCCGACCGTGACTTATGGAGCAGAGGGAACAACGGAAAATATGAACGTTTCAGGTAACGTTGCCACGTTCACGCTTGCGACAGCTTCTTATGGCGGTTTTGCTACATTAAGCGGTAACACCAAAGAAGTTATTCCAGAGCCGCAGAATAATATCTCAGGTACGACCTACACAGCAGAAGAAGACCCTTTCGAAGAATCGACAACTGTGACGATTACCTGTAACGATGGACTTGTCTTTGACGGTGTGCCTACGGTTACTTACGTCAACACATCAGGACGGCAGACGTTTGCACCAACTACCGTGAACGAAACGAATACGGTGGCGACTGCCGTAATAGCAGACCTTAAATACATCGTTTCCTTGGACGGTAATACGAAACCGAAACCTGTTGCACCTACAGAGCCGACAGTAACCAACAATGTGCCTGATTCTACAGAATCACACACCGTGGACGGTCATTCTGTGACTGTGAACCTGACATCTAAAAAGGTGATGCTGAATGTGTCCTGTGCATACGTTGCAACAGATGGAAGCAGTAAGAACGTGCCTGTAACGGTTAACGTTGTTGTCGATGATATTAAGGACACCGACAATGTTACGTCAAACGCTTCTGTTACTTTGCCTGACGTTGACTTCAACAGTCCTGTTGTAATCTCAGGTGAATCTAAAAAGGCTATTCGTATAGATTATACCCTGACAGGCTGCACACCTGTTGCACAGCCTACATACTGTTTCGTTGGCGAACCGCTTACTATCACGTTAAATGCTGATAGCGGTAATCAATTTGATGAACCTGACAAGTGTAAACTTACAGGCTATTCACAATTTGCGACACCATATATCGTACCTATGACGATAGATGACGACAAGTTGACCGCAACAGGTACAATAACGCCTACAGTTGGAAGTGCCGACCGTGATGATTGGTACATCATAGTTGAGGGTGTTGCGAATCCACAATCAGAGCCTACAAAGAAGTATGGATTCATCAATGCTTATGTGTTGAACGAAAAGAATCTTGAAGACTTTGCGACCGCCAGATTTGTACCTTATACAGGCGATGTTGGCAGCACCAAAGAAGACCCGATTTCTTACGACCTTGGCGATTACGTTAACAGGGTCAAAAGATTCTTCTTTCAGGTTGACAAGGGGTCTTCATCGAAGCTGATGTGCGGTAACTTTATGGTTGACACTGCTGTGTATAACTTGGCATCAGACACAAAGGTGATTTCTTTCGGTTCTGTTGAGATTCCAAACGTGACACAGAGCACAGCCGACTATGACACAGAGTTGAACCTGTTTGTGCCGTTTATCGGTCTTGAATCGTTGCCTGTTGACCTGATAGGGCACACCGTTGGACTTGAACTGAGGGTCAATTTACTCGGTGGTGGTGGTGTCTATGTTATGACCTGTGACGACAGAATCGTATGGACGAAAGAAGTTGAACCGTGCAGCGATGTTCTTTTCAGAACACAGAAACAGCAGATTCAGGTTGTCGGCGGTTCAAAGTTCGATTCAACGTACCTGATGGGTCTGACACCTTACATCGTTCTGCAAAAGAAGACTATCACAAGCACAGGCGTTGAAACCGCTTCTTCACGTCTTACTAAGGTCAAAGACGTTTCAGGCTTTACAAAGATGGTGAATGTTAAATTCGCAGACACCACTAATATGTTGACTGATGATGTTAACACTATTATAAACATTTTGCGCAACGGCTTCACCTTATAAAATAAGCCCTGTGCCCTTGTAAGACCCTGTGTGGTGTTG
>ERZ779725.1681-NODE-1681-length-11679-cov-1.724535_pt1 | contig 11679 bp, 10 predicted proteins | sample MGYA00511890_ERZ779725 | MGnify/ENA primary metagenome ERZ779725 (study PRJEB29588, sample SAMEA2148549) | human gut metagenome | biome: human gut; feature: human-associated habitat; material: faeces | place: Denmark | collected 2008/2010 ...
CGACTATACGCGCACTCTTTCGGTATGGCTTGTCGTACCTGATGCCCAGCTCATGCATATCATAAAGTGTACGCCTTTGTACAGGCTTAAGCCCATCGCGCACATCCGGCAGGGCTCTTGCTATAATGACACTCATCGCATAGTCAATATATGATTTCTGCATCAGCTCCGAATATTCGGTCTGAATTATATTGTTGTCTACATTGTTATCTATATTTCTATCCATGTCTTTCTCCGATTATAAATACTGCTTAACTATTCAGAACCACTGAGAACCAAAAGCAAAATCGTCATGCTTACACATCCAGCTCCGCGTCATGCGCATGCTCGTATATGAACTCTTTTCTCGGTGGCACATCACTACCCATAAGCAGTGATGTCACATCATTTGCCAGGCGCCCATCCTCTATTTCAATACGCTTTAGCATCCTTGTTGCGGGATTTAGTGTGGTATCCCAGAGCTGATCCGCATCCATCTCTCCAAGACCCTTATATCTTTGCAACGTAAACTTGCCTGTATGTGTCTTTCTGTACTTGTCAAGCTCCGCATCGTCATACAAATATTTTTCCTCGCCCTTTGACGGAATAGCCTTGTAAAGCGGAGGCATGGCAACATATACATGTCCCTCTAAAATAAGCTCAGGCATAAACCTGAAGAACAGAGTCAAAAGCAGTGTGGAGATATGAGCTCCGTCCACATCAGCATCGGCCATAATGATGATTTTGTCATAGCGAAGCTTTGTTATATCAAAATCATTTCCATACCCTTCCGAAAATCCGCAGCCAAACGCATTTATCATTGTCTTTATTTCAGCGTTTGCCAGTACCTTATCAATACGTGCCTTTTCAACATTCAAAATCTTGCCTCGAATCGGCATGATTGCCTGAAACATACGGTTTCTTGCCATCTTTGCCGAGCCTCCGGCCGAATCTCCCTCGACTATGAAAATTTCACAGTTTTTCGGATCCTTGTCTGAGCAGTCAGCAAGCTTGCCCGGCAGAGTACCTCCATCGAGAGAGGTCTTTCTTCTGGTCAGGTCTCTTGCTTTTCTTGCGGCCTCTCTGGCTCTCTGTGCTAAAAGTGATTTCTCACAGATATTTTTGGCTACGTCAGGATTCTGCTCGAGGAAATATGTGAGCTTTTCCGATACAACTGCATCTACTGCTCCTCTTGCCTCACTGTTTCCAAGCTTCTGCTTTGTCTGTCCCTCGAACTGAGGCTCCTCAATCTTGATACTGATGATTGCTGTAAGTCCCTCACGGATATCATCACCTGTCAGGGCCGGATCTGAATCCTTAAGTATCTTTTTCTCACGCGCATAGGCATTGAAGGTCTTTGTCAGGGCATTTCTAAATCCGGCGAGATGAGTACCTCCCTCAGGTGTGATTACATTGTTTACAAAGCTGAAGGTTGAATCATTAAACGAATCATTGTGCTGCAATGCAACCTCTACATAAACACCGTTTTGTGTTCCCTCGCAGTAGATGACCTCATCATAGAGAGCCTCCTTGCCACGGTTAAGATACTCTACAAATTCCTTGATTCCGCCCTCATAGTGGAATACATGATTGTGATGGCTGTTCTCACGCACATCCTTTAAAGTAATCTTAAGTCCTTTTGTGAGGAAGGCTGTCTCTCTGAGACGCTGCTTTAAGGTATCGTAGTCATACACTGTCTCCTCAAAAATCTCCGGATCCGGCAGAAAATGCACCTTTGTACCGTGAAGCGACTCGTCACACTGTCCAACAATCTTTACTGTATCGTCTGTTTTGCCACGCTTGTAGCTTTGTCTGTAAATATTTCCGTCCTTGTAGACCTCAACTGTCAGCCATGTGGAAAGAGCATTTACTACAGATGCACCAACTCCGTGCAGACCGCCTGATACCTTATAGCCTCCACCGCCGAATTTACCACCTGCGTGAAGCACTGTAAAAACGACCTCAAGAGCTGATTTTTTTGCTTTATGATTGGTTCCGACCGGAATTCCTCGTCCATCATCCTGTACTGTTATGGAATTGTCTTCCTCGATTGTAACCTCAATATTTTTACAATAACCGGCTAAGGCCTCATCAACTGCATTGTCCACTATCTCGTAAACCAGATGATGAAGACGTACTGCCGATATACATACCCGGTCTTTTTCTGACCGCCTCAAGACCCTCAAGTATCTGAATCTGGTCAGCTCCGTATTCCTGATTGTTCTGCTGTATTTCTTTACTCATCAATAACCTCCACCTGGCCCTTCACGACATGAAAGACCTTGTCCACCTGAAATCTATTTTTTACAAATTCATCAAGTCCCGTACAAGTGATAATGGTCTGTGTATCACTTAAGCTGTTGAGCAGATAGTTCTGCCTGTTTCCATCCAGCTCTGAAAGCACATCATCCAGTAAAAGTACGGGAGTGCTGTTTATATTTTTCTTTACAAGACTAATCTCAGAAAGCTTGAGTGAGAGAGCAGATGTCCTCTGCTGACCCTGCGAGCCGTATTTTCTGATATCCACACCGTCCACTGAAAAAAGCATATCGTCCCTGTGTGGTCCGACAGTTGTCTGGCACAGCTTCAAATCCCTGCTTCTTGCCTTAAGCAGCTCGTCCTCGAAAAAAATATCATCAATGCTTGGCTCATATTTGAGTATAAGCTTCTCCCTGCCTCCTGAAATATTGCTGTGAATGTCCTGTATTATCTCATTTAGCTCATTAACAAACTCGCGCCGCTTTTTTATAACATGCCTGCCATACTCAAGAAGCTGCATATCCCATACCTGAAGTGTATCAATCAAATCAGGTCTGTAAGCTATATCCTTTAACAGTCTGTTTCTCTGAACTAATGTCTTATTATACTTACTCAGGTTAGACAGATATATTTTGTCAAGCTGGCAAAGCTCCAAATCTATAAATCTGCGTCTCTCAGCAGGACCGTTTTTGATAATATTGAGATCCTCAGGAGAGAAAAACACAATATTCAAAATACCAAACAGCTCACTCGCTTTTTTGATTGGCATTTTATTGATGGCCACACCCTTTGCACCGTTTTTACGCAGATGCATGTCAATCCGGTATTCCTTGTCATTTTTTTCGACAATTGTCCTGATATGTGCCTCATCCTCGCCAAACCGGATCATTTCCTTGTCCTTGCTTCCCTTATGGGACTTTGTAGTGCCGCTTAAATATGCAGCCTCAAGTATATTGGTCTTGCCCTGGGCATTATCGCCGTAGATTATGTTGGTTTCACTGTCAAAGCTGATATCCAGTTTTTCGTAATTTCTGAAATTACTCAGTTGGATTGACTTAATAATCATTATTTAACAACCTTAACTGTTTCGCCGTCATATGAGAAAACATCTCCGTCGTGAAGCTTTTTTCCTCTCTGAAGCTCAGTCTCACCGTTTACAGTCACCTGACCATCCTGAATAACAATTTTTGCCTCAACTCCAGAGCTCACAAGGTCGGCCTTTTTAAGAGCCTGTCCCAGCTTAATGAACTCATCCTGTTCTCTTATAGAAATCTGTTTCATAAAATCTCCTAGTTTGCTGCTGTATTAAAATTTACCGGAAGAATGAGGTAAATAAACTTGCCCTCATCATCCTTAATGAAGCATGGTGCCTTTGGATTGACCATGTATAAATTAACCTCCTCCTCATCGATAACACGAAGTGCATCTATGAAGAACTTAGGATTAAAGCCTATCATAATATCTTTTCCATCTTTGTCGATATCGATGTCCTCATTCATGGAACCGATAAATGAATTGATGCGAAGCTCCATATTGCCATCTGTGATATTCATGATAATAGGCTTCTTATCTCCCTCCTTGACAAGAAGAGTAGCACGGTCGATACAGTCAAGAAGCTCACGCTTATTGATGCGAACCTTAGTATCGTAGTCAGATGAAAGCATCTGGTCAATCTTGAAATACTCACCCTCGATAAGACGTGAAACAACAGTAGTATTTTCAAATTCAAAAACAATATGATTGTTAGTGATATAGATAACCACATCCTCATCCGCTGAACCCGGAATAATCTTGCTTATTTCCTGCAGAGTCTTGCCGGGAACAACAACCTTCTTGCTGTCATAGTGATTTTTCATCTCGATATATCTGATAGATATTCTGTGTCCGTCAAGAGAAACAACTCGAAGCTTATTCTCCTCAATCTCAAAAAGCTCACCTGTCATCAGTTTATTGTTGTCATTGTCAGCAATTGAGAAAATTGTCTGTCTGATAACCTCTTTAAGGGTAAACTGTGAGAGGACAATAGACTCATTTCTCTCAACATATGGTATGTAAGAAAAATCATCACCTGATTTTCCGATGATATTGAACTTGGCCTTTTCACATGATATGACGGTCTTGAAGGAAGCATCTGTCTCAATTGTTACATCATTGTCAGGAAGCTTTCTCACTATTTCTGAAAAAATCTTGGCATCAAGAGCGATAATTCCTCTCTCTTCGATGGTTCCGTCTATTATGGTTTCTATTCCAAGCTCCATATCGTTAGCCATAAGCTTAATCTCGTTTGCGGATGCATCAATCAGTATGCACTCGAGAATTGCCATTGTAGTACGTGTAGGTACTGCCTTCGATACGATATTAACACCTTTCAGTAAATTTGCTTTTGAACAAATAAGTTTCATTTAGAAAAACTCCTTCCTGCGCGTATATATAAATATTTAAAAGATATTCGTAATATTCTTCTTAGGGGCTGTTAAAAAGTTTAAAACCCCTTCAAAGCCTTTAAAGACAAGCTTTAAGCGGCTTGATAACTTGCTTAAAAACCTGTTGAAGTAAAAATGATAAAAATTGATAACTTTTTATTCACTTTCCTTCAACCTGTCATTAACATGCTCATGTGGAAATAAAAGCAAGGTTATAACCAAATTATTAACATGCAAATGAGCACATATATAAATAGGTAGAAACTAATTTGGATTAATCTTTTTCTTGATAGTTTCTATGAGAGTACGTGTACTGTCATTCTCCTCGTAATCCTTGGTGACTTTCTTGATGCCGTGGATGATAGTAGAGTGGTCTCTGCCGCCCAAAAGCTGGCCGATTACATCAAGTGAATCAGAGGTCATGGTCTTGCAGAGGTACATGGCAATCTGTCTTGGACGTGCAATCTCGCTGCTTCTGGTCTTTGAAATCATCTGGTCCACAGAGATGTGGAAATGCTCTGAAACGACCTCAATGATGAGCTGTGCAGTGATTTCCCTTGGCTTGTCCGGCGTGATGATATTGGAAAGCTCCCTCTCAGCGATATCCATAGTGATGTGAGTATGCTCGAGATTGTGGAAGGCTAAAAGCTTGTTTAAGGCTCCCTCAAGCTCACGGATGTTGGAGCTGATGTTTGAAGCAATGTAGTTTAAAATATCATCATCTATATCAAAATTGTCAGTTTCAGCTTTCTTACGGAGGATAGCCATCCTCGTCTCATAGTCAGGAGTACCGATATCAGCCATCAGTCCCCACTCGAAACGGGAACGGATGCGCTCCTCGAGAGTCTCCATCTCCTTAGGCGGCTTATCAGAGGTAAGGATAATCTGCTTGCCCTGTGTCTGCAGTGTGTTGAAGGTGTGGAAAAACTCCTCCTGAGTACTTTCCTTTCCTATGATGAACTGGATATCATCAATCATGAGCACATCTACAGTCCTGTATTTGTCACGGAACTTTGTCATGGCAGAAGAATTACCGTTACGTATAGATTCGATAACCTCGTTGGTAAACTCTTCAGAAGTAACATAAAGCACCTTGGTATCAGGATTCTGGTCAATGATGAAATGACCTATTGAATGCATAAGATGAGTCTTGCCAAGTCCCGGACCACCATATATATATAGCGGATTGTATGCTTCACCCGGGCTTTCTGCCACTGCAAGAGAAGCAGAATGGGCAAACCTGTTATTATTACCTACGACAAAGGTGTCAAATGTATAGTTAGGGTTTAAGTTTGAGTGATCCCCCTTTACAGGAGTCTGTGGCTCAAGCTGAGGGGTATCGTTGTTTTTAAACTTAAGGCTCTGAGCCTGATCCGGTAAAATAAACTGGATATCATACTCGATACCTGTCACCTCACCTATAGCTACCTTAAGAGGAAGATAATATTTTTTGTTGATATAGCTGAGCCCCATCTGCTCAGACGGAACGAGAATATACAGTGTATTGCCGTCTATGGCGAACACCTCAAGCGGTTTTATCCACGTATTAAAGGAAACGTCTGTCAGACCATGCTCTTCCTTGACCATCTGTAGTATTTCATTCCACTTTTCCATTACTTTATCCATCAAAGTTCTCCATTATTTAACATATAAAGAGTATATTATGGGAATGTTCTCCACAATCCCATACATACTATATAGTACACTATTTTTGGCATTTAGGCAATGTAAAAAGATTTACAAAAATACTTTATTCACATTTTTTAACCATAATTATACAAAGTTACCAACATGTTATTCACATATTGTGGATAACTTTTTGATATCTTGATAACTTTCCACAATATGTTGGTCACAACAGGTGGTTTATATCAAAATATAGATGGTTATCAAGAATTATTATATATATAGAAGAAACTCGTTTTCCACATTTTTATTGTGGAATGTAAACCGATAAAAAAATATATGTAGAAATTTAAAGAAAATTGAGAAAATCCTTGACACAACAGGAATTTTTGTTATAATTATACCGATGTTTTTTAACGTAAAGGAGGTGGATATATATGAAGATGACATTCCAACCTAAGAAGAGACAGAGAGCAAAAGTTCATGGATTCAGACAGAGAATGAAAACTGCTGGCGGAAGAAAAGTAATCGCAGCCAGAAGATTAAAAGGAAGAAAAAAATTATCAGCATAGGCCACAATTTTTGTGGTCTTTTCTTCATTTTTGATTGTTTTTAGAAGGACAGCTTCAAATGAAATTTTCAGATTCGTTGAAAAAAAACAAGGATTTTCAGAATGTATATAATAACGGTGTATCGTTTGCTAACAGATACCTCGTTATGTATGTTCTGAAAAATAACACAGAAAATAATCGTATAGGTATATCAGTTAGCAAAAAAGTTGGAAATAGTGTTATTAGACATCATATTACTCGTCTCGTGAGAGAGAGCTACAGACTACATGAGGACATGTTCGATAGTGGTTTGGACATCGTAGTCATCGCAAGAGTTGCAGCGCGGCATGTGGGTTATAAGGAAATAGAAAGTGCTGTTTTACATCTTGGAGGTCTTCACAGGATTATTAAGAAACAAAATATTTGAATAATGAAAAAGAAGATGGAATCGTTTTGAAAAGTATCTTAATATTTTTGATTAAATTTTATAGGAAGTATATTTCCCCGATGAAATCAACGAAATGCCCATATTGTCCGACCTGTTCGGAGTATGGTTTGCAGGCTGTGCAAAAGTACGGTGCCATAAAGGGTGGTCTGCTTGCGGCATGGAGGATATTGAGATGTAATCCTTTTTCAAAGGGTGGGTATGATCCGGTTCCATAGCAGCAATGGAGGTTTTTATGTCGGACATTTTATTAACCGCATATCCAGGCTCTATTCTTGGACCAATTGCCAAGCTTCTCGGTATCCTGATGGATTGGATATACAGTGGTATATCTAATATTACAGGTGGAAGAGTTGAGAGCGTTGTACTAAGTATTGTAATTATTACGATTATAATCTACATGTGTCTGTTGCCACTGACTATTAAGCAGCAGAAGTTTTCTAAGCTATCACAGAAAATGCAGCCCGAGATGCAGGCTATACAGGCTAAATATAAAAATAAAAAGGACCAGGCTTCAATGATGGCCATGCAGGAGGAGACACAGCTTTTATACCAGAAGTACGGTATTTCTCCGATGGGAAGCTGTGTGCAGATGCTTATACAGATGCCTATTCTGTTTGCACTGTACCGTGTGTTCTACAATATTCCTGCTTATCTGAGCGGAGTTAAGGGCTCTTTTACAGGGCTTGTTGATTCAATTCAGCAGACAAGCGGATATCAGAATACACTTGTCAGTCTGATGGAAAAGTATAATGTTGTTACATCAAGCGGTCTTAACGCTTCAAATGCGGCTTCAAAGCTTGCCGATGCAAGTGGTGATACTTTAAACAATTTTATCATTGATATCCTTTATAAGCTTCCTTCAAAGGGCTGGGATGCTCTTATGGACGGTAAGTTTTTTGATGGTATCCAGAGCGCAGTTGAGAAGACGCACGATGCGTTACTTCATTTCAACTACTTTTTGGGACTGAATATCTCAGATACACCTTGGTATATCATAAAGAGCAACTTTACGGACAAGCCTGATAAGTGGTTACTTTTTGTAATACTTGCACTGCTTATTCCTGTACTGTCATATCTGACACAGATGATCAATATCAAGCTTATGCCACAGGCTACAAACGGCAATGATCAGATGGCAAGCCAGATGAAGATGATGAATCTCATGATGCCATTTATGTCATTTGTTATCTGCTTTACAGTTCCTGTAGGTCTTGGTATTTACTGGATCTGCTCTGCACTTGTAAGAGGTATCCAGCAGTTCTTCGTCAACAGACATATAGAGAATCTTGATCTTGAGGCTGTTATGGCAAAGAACGAGGAAAAGGCAAAGAAGAAGAGAGAAAAAATGGGACTGTCTGAGGATTATATAAAGAAGGCAGCTCAGATTAAGACAAAGTCAATTGACAATAAGGCAAACGTATCTGTATCAGCAGGCACAGAGGAGAAGCTGGCAAAGGCCGCTGAGTACAAGGCTAATGCAAAGGCAGGCTCACTTGCTTCAAAGGCTAATATGGTTAAAGAGTTTAATGAACGCAATTCACGCAAATAGGGGGAGAAAATAGTGGAATACATTGAAGTATCTGCAAAAACAATTGACGATGCTTTGACAGAGGCATCTATTAAACTTGGAACAACAAGCGATAAGCTAGAGTATGAGGTAATTGATAAGGGAAGCAATGGTTTCCTTGGAATTGGCAGCCGTGATGCTGTCATCAAGGTTAAAAAGGCCGAGGCAAGTGTTGAGGATGAGATTCGTGAATTCCTTGACAGTGTGTTTAAGGCAATGAAGCTTGAGGTTACTATTGATATCAAAGTGGATGAGGACAACAGAAATGTTGATGTTGAGCTTAACGGACCTGAGATGGGCGTTTTAATCGGCAAGAGAGGTCAGACTCTCGATTCACTCCAGTACCTTACAAATCTTGCTATCAATAAGCAGTCTGAGAATTACTACAGAGTAAAGATTGATACTGAGGATTACAGAAAGAGAAGAAGAGAGACACTTGAGAATCTTGCCAAGAATATTTCATTCAAGGTTAAGCGTACAAAGAGACCTGTTTCTCTTGAGCCGATGAATCCTTTTGAGAGAAGAGTGATTCATTCTGCACTTCAGAATGATAGATTTGTTGAAACACACAGCGAGGGTGATGAGCCTTACAGACATGTTGTTGTGACACTTAAGAAATAATAGATATAAATCATTAAAAGGGTATCTGGTTTCAGGTATCCTTTTTGAATATATATTATCTTAGAATTTTTGAGGAATTTCATATGCAAAATGATACAATAGCGGCTATTGCCACAGCTATGTCTCCGTCAGGAATCGGAATTATCAGGATAAGCGGAGATGATGCACTTTCGGTAATAGACAGGATTTATAAAAGCAAGAATAATAAAACGAAAATAAGCGCCTGTCAGTCACATACTATTCATTATGGTTTTATATATGACGGCGATGAGAAAATAGATGAGGTTATGGTGCTTTTGATGAAGGCTCCAAATACATACACTAGGGAGGACACTGTGGAGATAGACTGCCACGGTGGTGTGTATGTGATGAAGAGAGTGCTTGAAGCAGTAATCAAAAACGGAGCAAGACCGGCAGAGCCCGGAGAGTTTACCAAAAGAGCGTTTTTAAACGGCAGGATTGATTTATCCCAGGCAGAATCTGTTATAGATGTAATAAATTCAAAAAATGATTTTGCGCTTAAAAGCTCTTTAAGCCAGCTAGGCGGAGCCGTGCTCGGAAGCATCAGGCAGATAAGAGAGCAGCTTTTGCATGAGATTGCTTTTATCGAGTCGGCACTTGACGACCCTGAACACATTTCTCTGGATGGTTATCCACAAAAACTGCGTGTAATTGTTGATAACGAGTATGTGGAGATAGATGGTCTGTTAAAAACCTCAGATAATGGAAGGATTCTGAAGGAAGGAATAAACACAGTAATCATTGGAAAGCCAAATGCCGGAAAGTCATCGCTTTTAAATGTGCTTGTCGGAAGTGACAGGGCAATTGTTACGGATATAGCCGGAACCACGAGAGATGTGCTTGAGGAGCAGATTAATATTGGTGGAATCACCTTAAATCTAGTTGATACTGCAGGCATCAGAAGTACTGAGGATGTTGTTGAAAAAATTGGTGTGAAAAAGGCTATGGAGCATGCCGATGAAGCTGATTTAATCATATATGTGGTTGATTCGTCAGTGGTACTCGATGATAATGATTATGATATTATCAATTTTATTAAAGATAAAAAGGCAGTCATTTTACTAAATAAGTCGGATCTGGCTTCAAAGGTGTCGGCAGATGATATAAAAAAGCTTGTGGATAAAACGGTTATTTCGGTTTCTGCAAAGGAAAGCTCGGGAATAGATGAACTTTCTGATACAATAAAGGAAATGTTTTTTGATGGACAGGTTTCATTCAATGATGAGATTTATATCACAAATATCAGGCACAAAAAACTATTGTCAGATGCTAAGGAAAGTCTTAAGCTTGTTATGAACAGTATTGATGATGATATGCCGGAGGATTTTTATTCGATTGATTTGATGAGTGCGTATGAGTCACTCGGACTCATAATCGGAGAATCGGTTGAGGATGATCTGATGGATGAGATATTCAGTAAATTTTGTATGGGAAAGTAGGCAGTTATGTGCAGTAAGTTTGTTGAAGAAAATTATGATGTTGTTGTAGTTGGTGCAGGACATGCGGGATGTGAGGCAGCACTTGCGTGTGCCAGACTTGGACTTGAGACTATTGTTTTCACGGTAAGCGTGGACAGTATAGCGCTCATGCCGTGTAATCCGAATATCGGTGGAAGCTCGAAGGGGCATCTCGTCAGGGAGATTGATGCACTTGGCGGCGAGATGGGAAAAAACATTGACAAGACTTTTATCCAGTCAAAGATGCTAAATAAATCGAAGGGGCCTGCTGTTCATTCTCTCCGCGCGCAGGCAGATAAAGCGGAATATAGTATGGAAATGAGAAAAACCCTTCAAAATACAGACCATCTGACCATCAGACAGGGTGAGGTTTCTGAGATTGTTACCGATGAGAATAATAATATAGTCGGTGCAAAAACTATTTCGGGAGCTTTATATCATTGTAAGGCGATTGTGCTGTGCACCGGTACATATTTAAGAGCCAGATGCTTAACCGGCGAGATGATCACTCATACAGGTCCGAATGGACTTTTGGCAGCCAACCATCTGACTCAGTCGCTCATAGATCACGGAATTGAGATGCGCAGATTCAAAACAGGAACTCCAGCGCGTGTAGATAAGAGAAGTCTTGATTTTTCCAAGATGGAAGAGCAGTTTGGAGATAAAAGAGTTGTTCCGTTCTCCTTTTCAACGGATCCGGAGTCGGTACAGAAGGAACAGATCTCCT
>ERZ779725.1683-NODE-1683-length-11670-cov-2.326044_pt1 | contig 11670 bp, 15 predicted proteins | sample MGYA00511890_ERZ779725 | MGnify/ENA primary metagenome ERZ779725 (study PRJEB29588, sample SAMEA2148549) | human gut metagenome | biome: human gut; feature: human-associated habitat; material: faeces | place: Denmark | collected 2008/2010 ...
TGAAAGGTGAAAATTAAGGACGAAATAAAATATAAAATAATAATCGTCCGCATCTTTCAACTTTCCGTTTTCAACTTTCAACTTGCCAACCGCGTTGCTTGCATAATTCGCAAGCTAAAAAAGAATATACTTTGCAAAGCTCCCATATCTTAATACGGGAGTTTTTTGTATGTTCTCCGTTGTTTCTTCTTACATTAAAACAATAAAAAAGCGACTGTATTTGCCGATAATTTTTGCTGTCACGCTCGTTTTAGGTTTTGTTTTCGGTATAATTTTCAAAGATAATACGGGGTATTTTTATTTTAGCGAAAACGTTATTGCTTTTTACGTCAACGCGCTAACGGGTTACGGTTCGCTCGGCGGATTGTCGTTTGGTTGTCTTTTTACCGATATCTGCCTTTACGGAATATTCTTTTTGCTCTCGTTTTCTCTTTTTTTGCTTCCGCTTCAATTTGTAGTCGTGTTTTACCGCGGCTACGTTCTCGGCGGCGTTGCCGTGTGCATGATAACTTGTTTTTCCGTGAGCGGTTTTATGCTGTTTTTCTTCGCGTGTCTTATCCGTTCACTTTGTTCGCTTATCGGGCTTGCCGCTTACGCAACGCTTGCTTTCGACCTTTCTCTTTGTAAAAAACGCAAGGATTTAATCTATAAAAAGCTTGTCGCGCTCGGTTTTTGCTTTCTTTGTGCGCTCGCGGGGATTGTAGCTCAGCTTGTGGCAATTTCCTTCTTTTTGCGCCCCGTAAGCAAGAATTTTTAAGTTCGATTGCCTAAACGTAAACGAATAAAAGAATATATATCGCTTATACTAAAACCGAGGTGATTTACTATGAAGGGTTTTAAACTTTCGGTTTTAAGCACAATTTTATGCGCGGCGATTATAATCCCGAGCTTCAAGTGGGGCTTTACGGGTGCGTATGCCGCAGAGCCGACAATGCTTTCCGGCGCGAAATCCGCGTGCTTGATGGAAGCCGACGGCGGCGAAATTATATATTCTAAGGGCGACGAAAAGCGGCTGCCTATCGCAAGCATGACAAAAATAATGACGCTGAACATTGTTTTTGAACGCATAGAGGACGGTTCGCTTGATATTAACGAGGAAATAACCGTTTCGGCGGCGGCAAGCGGAATGGGCGGCAGCCAGGTGTTTTTGCAAGCCGACAAAAAGTATAGGGTAAAAGAACTCATAAAAAGCGTTATAGTCGCTTCCGCAAACGATTCCTCGGTCGCGCTTGCCGAAAAAGTAGCGGGCGGCGAAAGCTCTTTTGTTACACTTATGAACGAAAAAGCCGATGAATGGGGTATGAAAAACACATGCTTTTCAAACGCCACGGGCTTGCCCGGCGGCAAGCAGTATTCCACGGCTAAGGACGTTGCGATAATGCTTTCGCACCTTATCCGCCACAAAACGTTTTTCGATTTTTCCACCGTTTGGCTCGATAGTTTCGCTCACCCTGACGGCTCGTATACGACGATTACGAACACAAATAAACTTATTCGCCGTTACGCCGGTTGCGACGGCGGCAAAACGGGCTACACGCAGGAAGCCGGTTTTTGCGTTGCGGCAACGGCAAAACGCGGAGCTTTAAGAATGATTTGCGTGGTTTTGGGCGAAAAATCTTCGGACGAGAGGTTTGACGAAGTTTCCGCGGCTTTCGATTATTCTTTTGCAAATTACGGCAATAAAATTCTCGTCGAGGAAAACGAAATCTTGCCCGAAAAAGTCAAAATCTCGGGCGGAATGACGGAAGAGCTGACGGCTTCGAGCTTAAAAAGGGTAACTTGTTTTTATAAAGTCGGCGATAAGGCGGAATATACTTTTAAATTTTTGCCTTACGAACGCGTAAGCGCGCCCGTCAAAAAGGGCGATGAAGTAGGCGAAATTATTGTCTTTAAGGACGGAGTAGAGCAAAAACGCGTAAAGGCTTATTCGGCGGAAGAGGTTGCCGTGCTTTCTTACGGAGAATCGATTCGCCGCGCGGGCGAAAAGTGGAAAATCTGACCGCAGAAAGTGAAAATAAAGCCATAAAAAAACAAAAACGCCACTGCAAAAATCAAACAAATAAGATTTTAAACAAAAAAGCGCAGGAATCGACTAATTTCGTGTAATTCCCGCGCTTTTTTAATGTTACTATATACGAAACGAGGAGGCAATATGGAAGTAAAATTCAAACAAACGGGAGAAAGAATAACGTTTTACCTGTACGGAGAATTAGACGAGCATTACGCGAAAGGCGTAAAGGAGTACATAGAACACGTTCTTTCTTCTTATCCTAACAGAAAAAAGATAGTTTTCAACATGAGCGGAATGAGCTTTATGGACAGCACGGGCGTGGGAATGCTTTTGGGAAGGTACAAGCGGCTAAAAAAAGAGGGCGCGGAAGTGTTTATCGAAGATCCTACCGTTTCTGTCGAAAAAGTGCTTGAACTATCGGGCATTTACGAAGTTATTCCTAAAATATGAGGTTGAACATGAACAGAATGACGTTAATAATCGACGCAAAATCGGAAAACGAAGCGTTTGTGAGGACCGCCGTAGCGGCGTTTATGTTACAGCTTGACCCGAGTGTGGAAGAGCTTTCCGACGTGAAAACCGCCGTCAGCGAGGCTGTGACAAACGCCGTTGTGCATGCGTATCCCGAAGAAAAAGGAAAAATAACCGTCGAGTGCGAAACGGATACGAATTACATAAAAATTTCGATAAGCGACGACGGCGTTGGCATCGCCGACACGAAAAAGGCTCTCGAGCCGTATTTTACCACAAGACCATGCGAGGAACGCGCGGGCTTGGGGTTCACGATAATACGCTCGTTTATGGACGAATTCGAGCTTTCTTCGTCGTTCGGCGTCGGCACGAAAATCGTCATGAAAAAGTACGTCGCTTAAAAAGGGTGAAAATGCTTACGGTCGAAAGGACTATAGAATTAGTTCGGCTTGCAAAGACGGGCGACAAAAATGCGGCGGAAGAACTAATCGTAAACAATTCGTCGCTCATAAAAAGCGTTGTCAGAAGATTTTTAGGTCGCGGAGTCGAGTACGACGACCTTTTTCAGCTTGCTTCGATAGGCTTTATTAAGGCAATAAACAACTTTGACGAAAGTTTTAACGTACGGTTTTCTACTTACGCCGTTCCGATGATTGCCGGCGAGTTAAAAAGATTTTTACGCGACGACGGCTCTATTAAGGTTTCCCGTATCATAAAAGGGCTTAATTACAAAATAAAAGTAATTGTCGAAGAAGCAAGAAAAAACGGCGAGGACTCTCCGTCCGTCGATAGGCTTGCCGAAATGTTGGGCGTAGAAAAAGAAGATATCGCGCTTGCGATAGGTGCGGATAAAAGGCTTGTTTCTATTTACGACAAGGTGGATTCCGAAAAAGACATAGAGTATCTCGACACGATAGAAAGCGACGAAAGAGAAGACGAACTCATTGAAAAAATAATGCTGCGCGAGGCGATAGACAGCCTTTCCGAGCGAGAAAAAAAGATTGTCCTTTTACGTTATTTTTCCGATAAAACTCAGTCCGAAATCGCAAAAGAACTCGGCGTTTCGCAAGTGCAGATATCGCGCCTGGAAACAAAAATCGTTGAAAATTTAAAACAAAAACTCTCGTAAGTCTAAAATCGTAAAAATATCGAAAATCACGCATTATGCTTTTAATTTTGAAAGTTTTTATGTATAACATGATTACGGAAAGAACAAAATAGAAGTATGAGAAAGCAATACTTCTTTTTTGATTTTTCATCTGAAAAACAAAGAGTGATAAAAAGAAAAACGGAGGAAGAAAAATGAAAACGAAAGAAAGCGTAAAAAACGAGGAGTACTTAGCGTACGTCAAAAAAATATCGCCCAAGACAAACGAAGCAAGAAGCCTTTTAAGGGCGTTTTACGTCGGCGGGTTTATCTGCGCGATAGGGCAATTCATTCGTTATACGCTCATGTATGTTTTAAATATTTTCGGTGACGAGCTTGCCGGCGCAACCTCTATGGTGCTTATCTTTTTAGGCTGTCTTTTGACGGGCTTAGGCGTGTATGACAGGATAGGACACTTTGCCGGCGGCGGCTCGATAGTGCCGATAACGGGCTTTGCAAACTCCGTCTGCTCACCCGCAATGGAATTCAGAACCGAAGGTTTTATTTACGGCACGGCGGCAAAAATGTTCGTCGTCGCTGGTCCCATTATAGTTTTCGGCGTGTGCGCTTCCGTCGCCACGGGGCTTATTTATTATATTATAGGTTTGTTTGCGTAAGGATAATGTAAACAAGACAAACGAAAAACGCCGCGCGTAATTTTTACGTTCGGCGTTTTATGCTGTCACTTCAATTTTTGGGCTAAGTTTAAAATTGTTTTTCTGTTCTCGGGCGATAACGCTTTAATCACGTCTAAAAGCTCTTTATCGTCTTTGTATCTTTCGGGGTTGGAATAAAAGAATTCGCTCGGCGTTATTTCAATCATCTCTAAAAATTCGAGCAACGTGGAAACTTTTAACTCTATAACTCCGCGTTCTATTCTGTTAAAATGTCCTTCGCTTGCACCCAAACGCAAACTTGTTTCCCGCGCTGAAAGATTGTTTTTATTCCTAAAATATCCTATTCTGTACAGTACGTCTTTGTAGTTCATTGTTTCCATAATCAAAACTGCGGTAGGCGATTTTTCACTTCAAGCTTTTTATAAGCGTCATTATGGTTTCTTTGTTTTTGTCCGACAGTGCGCCGAAAGCTTCGAGCAGTTCTTTGTCGTCCTTGTTGTAATTCGTTCCGAGATAGAAAAAATCTTGCGGCGTAATGCCGACTATGTCGAGAAAATCAAGCAAGGTCGATACTTTGAGTTCTACGCTCTTGTTTTCAATTCTTTTAACGAATTGTTCGCTGTAACCGAGCCTTAAACTCGTTTCTCTTGCCGATAAATTAGCTTTGTTTCTGAAAAAACCTATTCTGTTTATAACGTCGTCGTAGGTCAATTTGTTCATATAGCACCTCTTACCTATATTGTAACGCTACTTGAACAATACTATACTTGCATACTACGACCTAAATTTTACAAAAATGAATGTAAATACGACACTGAATGATTGACAATGCCTTTTTTACGTCGTATAATGATTAAAAAGGAGGTTGGATTGCCATGAATCAAAAAACTATGTGTTTTTCGGGACACAGACCGAAAGGCTTGCCGTGGAAAGGCGATGAAAGAGACGCGCGTTGCGAAAAGCTTGTCGGCGTTATAAACGCTATCTTAGAAGAAAAAATAAAAGAGGGCTATGATTATTTTATATCGGGCATGGCGATAGGAGTAGATACCTTGTGCGCGGAAGCCGTGCTGCGGCTTAGAGAAGTTTATCAGCATATAAAGCTTGAATGCGCTCTGCCTTGCGTTGACCAAACGGAAAAATGGCACGACGAGCAGATAGAAAGATATTCCGAAATTCTGAAAAAAGCCGATAAAGTGTACTATTCTTCGGACAAGGAATATTTTCGCGACTGTATGAATTTAAGAAACAAATATATGGTTGACAATTCCGACCTATTGTTAGCCGTATGGAACGGAAAAAAGGGCGGAACGGCAAACACGGTGAAGTACGCCCGAAAGAAAGAAAAAGAGGTTGTTATAATCAACCCCGATACATTTTAAACGCTACCCCCGCTCAAAAATCGAGCGGGGGTAATCATATAGTATTCAAATCTTAATTGAACCCGACCTTTTTGTGGGCGAGGGAAGCGGCGACTTTCGTCATCCATCTGCCGAAAGCGTTGTCGGGCGCGATGAATTTAAGCGACGAGTGGTAGCGTAGCTTTTTTGCGGAGGCTTCGTCGGAAGCAAACATTTCTTTCCACATGTTTTCAAGGTCGGCTTTGGCTTGTTCGCTGCCGTTCTTTCTTGCGTAAATTATGGAGCCGCCTATAAGCATATACAATTCGTGATACAAAATATCGTAAAGCTTTTTGCTTACCTTTTTGAGTTCTTCAAGTCTGCACGCCTTAAAGGAATTTATCGCAACGGTTATCTGGTGATTATACCTCTTTATAAAAATATCCTCTTGCATGGACTGACCTTCTCTTCCTATCGTGTAAAGGTAGAGGTCGTAGTTAAAGTAGGCGATTTTGCGAACTTTGGGGAGAACGGTGCAAATCATCTGATTGTCTTCGTAGAATATGTGCTTAGGAAGAACCATTCCCGATTCGCGCATCGTTTCGGTGCGGAAGGTGCAGGAATGAATTGTCAAATACTGAGTAATGCCGAACTTTCCCGTTTCGTCCCACGTTAAGACCTTATTTTCCTTGAAAATTTTGTCGTAACAAATGCTGTGGTTTTTGGTCGGGTCGTCGTAAACGTAACGATAGTTGGTCACAACGAGGTCTGCATCGATGTTTTCGAGTTTGTCGAGGAAGGCGGGGAAGTCCTCGCTCAAAGCGTCGTCGCTGTCAACGGTTTTGAAGTATTTGCCGGTGGCGTTCTTCAAGCCTTGGTTTATGCCTTCGCCGTGTCCGCCGTTTTCCTGATGAACGACTTTTATAATGCTCGGGTTTTCCGCCGCAAGGCGTTGCGTCCTTGGAGCCGTCGTCAATAATGATGATTTCTACTCTGTCGCCGCCCTTTAAAAGCGAAGCGACGCACTTTTCCATATATTCCGCCGAGTTGTAGCAGGGAACGGTTACTGTCAATAGTTTCATGAATTTTTCCTCTCGTCAAGAGTTTTCGTATAGTTATTGTAACACACAAATGCCGAAAAAGCAATAGGTTTTCTAAAATAATACAAATTAAAGCCCAAAAAACGAAAAAAAAAGACTTTTTGTGTATACCGTTATCGACAAAAATTTAATTTTTTATTCGCAGAGGTGTGCTACGCTCTTCAAAAAGCTAAAAAAACCTTGCTTTTTTTAAAAAAGTAAGGTATAATATACTGTATGCAAACTTTTTGTTTGCGCTCAAAACCGTTGAAAGTTGGTAGAAGAATGGATATAAACACCCTTTTACAATACGTTGCGATTTTTATCGCGATTATAATAGTTATGCCGGCGCACGAATTTGCGCACGCCTTTGCCGCCGTAAAAAGCGGCGACGATACGCCTAAGATGAGCGGCAGATACACGCTTAACCCCTTTGCTCACTTTGACGTTGTCGGAATTTTAATGCTTATGTTCGCGCACTTCGGCTGGGCAAAACCCGTTCCGATTAACCCTTATAACTTCCGCGATATCAAAAAAGGATACTTTTGGACGAGCGTTGCGGGCGTTTTAACGAATATCGCCATGGCGTTCCTCGTTTATCCGTTTCTTATGCTGTATTTTTACTTTTTAGGTGATTTTGCGTTTTCCGCCGAACGGTCGTTTTTCGTTCCGATAGCGAGGCTCGGATATTATACTCTTTTATTTATCTTTACGCTTAACATTAACTTGTTCGTGTTCAACCTAATTCCGGTCTACCCGCTCGACGGGTTCCGCGTCTTAGAAGTTTTCAATAAAAAGCGCGGCAAAGTTTTTCAGTTTTTGCGCGACAAAGGCTATATAGTTCTGCTTGTTCTTATAGTTATTTCCGCGCTGAACGACTCTTTCGGAGAGGTTTTTACGCTTCTTAGATATATCGATATTTTCGGGTGGTTTATGAATTTTGTAACGTCTTGGGTACGCTTACCGATAGAGATGTTCTGGCACTTTATTTTAGGCTTATTCGGAATTTGAGAGGGAAAGAAAGTGAGTATAGAAAAAATTACCGAAAAATTCGAGTCGGTCGTCGATTACAACACGAAGCTTTCAAACTTCGACGGTCCGCTCGACCTGCTGTTATATCTCGTCAAACAGTCGGAAATAGAGATTAAGGACATTTTCGTGTCGGAAGTAACCGACCAATTCTTGCAGTACATCAATTCCGTTGACGAGCTTGATATCGAAAAGGCGAGCGAATATCTTTCGATGGCGGCAACGCTTCTTGAAATTAAAGCGAAAGCCATTCTGCCGCCTACGCCGTTTGACGACGAGACGGAAGAGGAAGACCCGCAACAAGCCTTAATACGCAGACTTGAAGAATACAAAATTTTTAAAGAAGAGGCGGAAAAGCTTAAAACGCGCGAAAACACTGCAAGCTTCTACAAAGCCCCGGACGACAGCGCGAACGACGTGCGCATCGTCTACACGGACTTTAACCTTGAAGGGCTTATCAAAGCCTTTGTCGGAGTCATGACGAGGGCGGACTTACGCCAAGCCGAAAAGACGACCAAAAAGGAAATCCCGAAAGAAGTCTTTACCGTTAAGGATAAAATAGCCTACATTCGCGAACAACTTCTCGATAAACAAGAATGCAGCTTTTTCGAACTTTTTCCGCTTGATTGTTCGCGCGCCGAACTCATAACCACGTTTCAGGCTATGCTCGAACTATTAAAGCTTCAGTACATAAAATGCTTACAACAAGAAATTTACGGGGACATAACGGTAACGCTCAACCCCGACAGGAGTGAAGACCTTGGAGAAATTGACGAATATAATTGAATCCATACTCTTTGTCAACGGCAAAGCAGTGGCGATAAAGGACATTTCCGAACACCTCGATTGCACCGACAAAGACGTTTTGAAAGCCGCAAAGGAACTTCAAAAGACCTATTCCGACCCGTGCGGCATAAACCTTTTAATTTTCAACGGCAAATTGCAGTTTGCTTCTAACCCTAAGTACGTCGAACCCGTTTCGCTCGTTTTAAACCCTATAAGAGAAAGAGAACTTTCTCGCAGTATGCTTGAAACGGCGGCGATTATCGCGTACAAACAACCCGTAACGAGGCTTGATTTGGAAGAAATCCGCGGTAACAGCGAGTACGCCGTACAAACGCTTTTAAAGTTAGGCATTATCGAAATCGTCGGCAGAAAAGACGCTGTCGGCAGACCCGTTCTTTTCGGCACTACGGACGAGTTTTTAAAACGCTTCCAGATATCCTCTCTCGACGATTTGCCCGACTATGACGAACTCATGTCGCGTATTCGCGCCGTCAACGGCACAGCCGATACCGATTCTTACCTGTTTAAAAAGGACGAATATATCGAAGGGCAGGAACGCCCGACAACCGTCGATATTACCGACGTTAAAACGCGAGGCGAAGCCGAAAGCGAACTTGGCGATATCTCGGAAGAAGAAATCCCGGACTTTCTTGACGGCGAGGAGTATACGGTTTTCAGCGGCGACGACTACGATTCGTCCGTTGACGACACGCCCGCAGGCGATGACAATAAATAACAAAAACCCGTCTATAAGTCGATTATCGACGTTTTTTGTCGTCGCCGCTTTTTTTAGCGGCGGCGATTTTCCATGCTGTTTTTTTTTGATAACAACCGGCGTTAAACGAGTGTAAAGAAATTTACAAAAAAAACGAACGAAAAATTTTTTTAAAAATATATTTTTAAAAGGGGCAAGGAAGGATATAATTGTTAAAAAAATCGAAAAAAGTGCTTGAAAGTTTTAAAAAAATAATGTAGAATGTAGTTGTATGCGGCAAGCTGTTTGTGACCGCGAGACATGGAGGCAAAAATGCTTAACGTTGCTATTGTTGACGACGAAAACAAAGTGAACGACACTCTTTCAAAATACCTTGCCGACTATTCGGCAAAAAAAGGCGAGCAGTTTGCGATAGATTACTATCCTAACCCCGTCAATTTTATCGAGTCGTTTACTTCCCGTTACGACCTTATTTTTCTCGATATAGAAATGCCGCTTATGGACGGACTCAATCTCGCTCATAAAATACGCGAGCGCGACGACGACGTTTCTATAGTCTTTGTTACAAACATGAAGCAGTACGTTATCCGCGGCTACGAGGTTGACGCCGACGACTTCATTTTAAAACCCGTCACTTACGAAGATTTTTCTATGAAGCTCGACAGAGTGTTGAAAAAAATCCTTAACCGCAAAGATATCGTAAAATTCAAGATAAACGACGACGGCGTGATTAAGTTCATTCCGCTTTCGGATATACGCTACATCGACGTTTATCAGCACAAATTGAGCTTTCACACGACCGACAGAATATACGAATCCCGCGGGTCGCTCAATAAGATAGAATCGCTTTTTCTCGAACACAATTTTGCCAAGTGCAGCAATTATTGCCTTGTCAACTTAAAGTACGTCGAGGGCGTTATGGATTTCACGCTTTTCGTGTCGAAAGGAAAAAGCGGCGGAGAAGCGGAAAAACTGACCATTTCGCACTTGCGCAAAAAAGAGTTTATGTCGCTTCTCAATAAATATCTCGGAGTGAATGCCTGAAAATGACGCAGTTTCAGTTTTACAAATCATTTCTTTTCGTTGCGGAACTAATGATAGCGGAACTTCTGTTTTTAACGAGAAAGAAAAAAAGAAGTTTCTTCCCGCTAAGACTTTTGTTGTCGGTTACCGTCGTTTGCGCTTTGGCGTATCTTCTGCCTGCCGGCGCGCAAAATCCTTTCTGGTGCGCGTTCCTTTTTTCCGCGATTTTCGGCTTGACGGTTCTTGTCGGCAAATTCATGTTCGACGAAACGTGGTTCACGATACTTTTTTGCGCATTTGCGGGCTATACCGTTCAGCACCTATCTTATGAACTTTACAGCGTTTTTCTCGTGCTGTTCAAATCTTCGCCGGGTTCGGGCTTTTACGGTTCGTCGTCGTTTATGGATATTTTTCCTAATCTATTCGTTTTTTCGATGTACCTGAGCGTTTATGTTTTTTGTTATTTTTTGGGTTACGTCTTTTTTGCGACAAAGATAGAAAAATCAAGGCAGATTAAGCTGCAAAAAGACTTTGTTTTCGTTTTTGCCGTTGTTATTTTTGCAGTCGATATTCTCTTGAACGCGTTCGTCGTTTACGACTCGGACGAAAAACTCGTTAAATATTCGCTCATAATAAGCGTTTACAACATGCTTTGCTGCGTTATCGCAATGTACCTTCAATTCGAGGTTGCAACGAGGCGACAGGTCGAAAGCGAATTCGACGCCATGCGTGAAATTTGGAAGATTCAGAAAAAGCAATACGAAATGTCCAAGCAAAACATAGAGATAATCAATATGAAGTGCCACGACTTAAAGCATCAGATTCACTCTATCGGCGACGGCGCGGTCAACAAGGACGTTTTGAGCGAACTCGAAGAGCATATCTCGATTTACGATTCTTCCGCAAAAACCGGGAACGACGCGCTTGACGTCATCTTGACTGAAAAGTCGCTCCTTTGCAATAAAGAAAACATAAACTTCGGTTACATTGTTGACGGCGAAAGACTGAATTTTATGAAAAAAGAAGATATCTACGCGCTTTTCGGTAACATAATCGACAACGCGATCGAAGCCGTTTTAAAGATAGAAGAGGCAAAGCGGGTTATAAGCTTAAAAGTGAAAGCAAGCGGAAAAATGCTTGTCGTCAATGCGTTTAATTACTTTGACGGCGCACTCAAAATTGAAAACGGCGAAATACAAACGGCTAAGAAAGATAAAGCGTATCACGGCTTTGGCTTAAAAAGTATAAGATTTATCTCTCAAAAATACAACGGAGATTTGAGAATTACCGCCGAAAACGGCGTGTTTACGCTGACGATAATTTTCCCGTTCGCGGTAGAAAACTAAGAAAGGCGGCGCATTTATTGCGCCGTTTTTTCATGTGTGTTTTTTGCCGACCTTCCCCCGATTTTGAAAAAATCTTTGTGGGGTAGACTTTCCCGATAGCGGGAAA
>ERZ779725.1694-NODE-1694-length-11619-cov-2.155483_pt1 | contig 11619 bp, 10 predicted proteins | sample MGYA00511890_ERZ779725 | MGnify/ENA primary metagenome ERZ779725 (study PRJEB29588, sample SAMEA2148549) | human gut metagenome | biome: human gut; feature: human-associated habitat; material: faeces | place: Denmark | collected 2008/2010 ...
TCCGTTTTGGGAGTAATAATGCCCCAAAAGCTGATATCCGCCGCAAACCGCAAGCAGACAGCCCATATCGTCTCTGTATGACGTAAGCTCGTTTTTGTATTTCAAAAGCCGTCCGCATACAAGCCTTTGTTCTCTGTCGCTTCCGCCGCCCAAAAGTATGATGTCGGCTTTTGTAAAATCAGGCTCGTCCTCCGCCGTTACGGGTATAACGTTCGGCTCTATTCCTCTTAAGGAGCAGCGTTTTTTAAAAACGGCAATATTTCCTCTGTCTCCGTACAGGTTCAATAAATCGGGAAACAAATGTATTATATTAAGGCTTTTCATACTCACTTCTCCTTGTTTTGGGAACAGCGGAAAGAAAACAATCTCTCCGCTGTTAATTTTTATATCGGATTATATTTCTATAATTTCTGCATTTTCCACAGCTTCATCAATAAGCCGTTCGCATTCCAGCTTTTGTTCCTCTGCCATGATTTCGTTAAGACGGGGTTTTGTTTTCGGGTGCTTCGGTGTAAACACCGTGCAGCAATCCTCAAACGGCAAAATAGAAGTTTCAAAAGCGTCTATTTTACGGGATATTTCCGTTATTTCCGTCTTGTCCATACCGATAAGCGGTCTGAAAACAGGCATATCCACAGCGGAATTTGTTACATGAAGGCTTCCGATTGTCTGGCTTGCAACCTGCCCCAGGCTTTCGCCTGTGATAAGCGCCTGACTGCCTGTGTTCTGCGCAATTTTCTGCGTAATTTTCATCATAAAACGGCGCATGATAAGCGTCATCATATCCTCACGGCAATTATCTCTTATCGCAAGCTGAATTTCCGTGAAAGGCACGACATATACTTTATAATGACCGACAAATTCGCCTAAAATCTGCGCAAGCTTTATAACCTTTTTCTTTGCGCGCTCCGAGGTGTACGGATATGAGAAAAAGTGAACCGCATTAAGCTCCAATCCTCTTTTTGCCATCATAAATCCCGCAACGGGACTGTCTATTCCACCCGACAAAAGGAGCGTACCCTTACCGCTTGTCCCTGTGGGGAGTCCGCGGAAACATTCTTCCTTATCGTAGTAAATATACGCATTTTCTTCACGTATTTCAACCATGACAACATAATCGGGTTCGTGTACGTTTACCCTAAGAGGCTGAATTTCAGACAGCAAAAATCCGCCCACTTCGTTGCAGATTTCGGGAGATTTTAAGGGGTAGCTTTTATCCGAACGCTTTGCTTCAACCTTAAACGTATGCCCCGGAAGCACATTCTTTAAAACCTCATATGCTCCGTTTTTTACGGAGCTTATGTCTTTTTCTGTTTTATAAACAACGGAAACGGAGGTAATGCCGAATACCTTTTTAAGCTTATCTCTTGCGGCGAAAAAATCAGCATTGTCGGCAATTTCCATGTAAATTGCCGACTGACGCATTTCTATCGATTTTAAATCCGAACCGAGTTTTCTTTTTATGTTATTTATAAGTCTTGTTTCAAAGGTTTTGCGGTTAAGTCCCTTTAGGGCAAGCTCTCCGACCTTTGACAATAGTAATTTTTCCATTATTTGCTCTCTTTATTTTTTATTTGTTTTTCTTTTGATGCTTAAAAAGCTTGCAATATGTTTGCCGTTCGCTCCCATATAGTAGCCCGAAAAGGTCGCCAAAAAGTACAGCATGGAAGCCGTAATCGTCCATGTGGGATTAAGCGCATTATAATCCGTGCTTGTGAAAATATCAAGAAATATCCACGGGGAATCCCATATGAGATAAAACAGCCTGCTGCCGAATTTTACGCCGTCTCCCAAATTAAACTGCCCCAAAATAAGCGTCAAAAGCACGGGAAACCAAAAGAAAATATTCCCTACTATCCCGTAATAAAGCGGAAACTTGGCTGACGGCTCTGTTTTTATATACGGTCTTGAATGTTCCAAGCCTGCCTTATGGCAGTAGTCATGCACTCCGAAAAGATAGAGCATGCACATAACAATACCGAACACGGTTTTTGCCCAGCCCGAAAGTGGCAGTATGACAAACGTACATATAAACATGAACATCAGATGATTAAGAAGAAGAGCCAAAAACGCAGGCTTTCTTTTTTCAACAGCCGCCATGCTTTTCCCTCCTTAAAATTCGAGCTTTTTAAGCACGTAGTCTTTTACCTCGCTTATGGGCAGACGAATCTGCTCCATCGTATCTCTGTCGCGGAGTGTAACACAGCCGTCGTTTTCGGACTCGAAGTCATATGTTATACATACGGGAGTACCGATTTCGTCCTGTCTGCGGTATCTCTTTCCTATAGAACCTGCGTCATCAAATTCGCAGTTGAATGATTTTGAAAGCTCGTTATAAAGCTCGCTTGCTTTGTCGGAAAGCTTCTTTGAAAGCGGTAATACAGCAGCCTTAACGGGAGCAAGATACGGGTGAAAACGCATAACGGTTCTTACATCGCCCTCGCCGACTTCTTCTCTGTCATAAGCTTCAATCAAGAATGCAAGCGCAACTCTGTCAGCGCCCAAGGACGGCTCGATAACGTACGGCAAATATCTTTCGTTCGTTACGGGGTCGATATATTCAAGGTTTTCACCGCTGTGATTCTGATGCTGTGTTAAGTCGAAGTCTGTTCTGTCCGCAACACCCCAAAGCTCGCCCCAGCCGAACGGGAATAAATATTCAAAGTCTGTAGTAGCGTTGGAATAATGCGAAAGCTCTTCTTTTTCGTGGTCGCGGAGCTTTAGGTTTTCTTCCTTCATATTAAGGCTTAAGAGGAAGTTTTTGCAGTAATCCTTCCAATAAGCGAACCATTCGAGGTCTGTTCCGGGCTTGCAGAAAAATTCAAGCTCCATCTGCTCAAATTCTCTTATTCTGAAAATGAAGTTACCCGGTGTGATTTCGTTTCTGAAAGATTTTCCGACCTGGCATACGCCGAACGGGATTTTCTTTCTCGTTGTTCTTTGTATGGATTTGAAGTTTACAAATATACCCTGCGCCGTTTCGGGTCTCAAATAAAGTTCGGATTTTGAATCCTCCGTTACACCCTGATACGTCTTGAACATAAGATTGAATTTTCTTATATCCGTAAAGTCGGAGGCTCCGCAGTTGGGGCATTTTATGCCGTGTTCTTTTATATATTCGCTCATCTGCTCGTTTGACCAGCCTGCGGGATTAACTCCCGTATCTTCGATAAGCTTGTCTGCTCTGTGTCTTGTTTTGCAAGCCTTACAGTCCATAAGAGGGTCCGAAAAACCGCCGACATGACCGCTTGCAACCCAAACCTTGGGATTCATAAGAATAGCGGAATCGAGTCCCACGTTGTAAGGACATTCGTAAACGAATTTTTTCCACCATGCTCTTTTTACGTTGTTTTTAAATTCAACGCCCAAAGGACCGTAATCCCATGCGTTTGAAAGTCCGCCGTATATTTCGCTTCCGGGGTATACAAAACCTCTCGATTTACAAAGAGATACAATCTCTTCCATAGTTTTTTCTTTATTAAGCATAATCTTCTGCCCTCCGTCTTAATTATTTTGCTTTTTTCTTTGCGCCTTTGTTGAGAGATGCCCTGTGAGCCTTGTTAAGATATATTCCGTAATAAATGAATACTCCCAATGTATAAAGACCGATAAGAATCATAAAGAATATAAGACGTGAAGCAATAACGGACTGACCGAACCATGTCCATCTGCCCCAGAAATTAACATAAAATACGTTGAATGCGTCTTCTCTTAAAATAAGCTTCAAAATGTTGTCGGGGTATACAAAAAATGAAAATACAGCGGCAACAATGCTGAAAATAAACCAATTGTTATATTTTTTTGCTCTTAATTCCTGCGCTTCTTTAAAAAACTTTTTTGATTTAAGCTTGCAGAAAACGGCAAGACCTATAAACGATACGACAGCAATATAAACGATAACCTCCGCCGCCGTTTTAAAGCCCTTTGAGCCGTTAAACCAGTTTGCAAGATACATAAGCAGCATAACCGCTCCCAAGGCAACGGCAAAGACCGTAAGCATTTTGTTTTCAATGTGTTCTCTTTCTTCTCTTGTGATTTTTTTGATTTCCTTACTCATTTTTTTGTTTCCTTCCTTTATCATTTTTCAAATTCATAGTTAATGCACGCCATAGCGTACAATCCTGCGGTTTCACATCTTAAAATCCGTGTTCCGAGACTAACGCACACAAAGCCTTTTTCCTTAAAAAATTCAGCCTCCTCTTTATCTATTCCGCCCTCGGGTCCTATCAAAACGGCAATCGACTCATGCGACTGCGCATTTTTGAGAACCTCTTTCAGTACGGTTTGTTTTTCATCTTCATAGCAAAGAAGTTTAAGGGAATATTTGTTAAAGTTAATATCTTTTAGAGCGTTTAAAAGCTTAACTTCGGGGATAATAAGCCTGCCCGACTGGCAAGCCGCTCCCTTTGAAATTTTTTGAAAGCGTTCGAGCTTTTTGTCCGATTTATCGGAGCCTATTTTTGCAACGCTTCTTTTCATATTCACAAAAATAATTTCATCGGCTCCCGCCTCGACAGCCTTTTCCGCTATAAAACCGCTTTTATCACCCTTTGGGAATCCCTGTATAAGCGTAAGCGTATAATCTTTTTCCCGCTTTTCGCTTTTTTCTTCTTCTTTTACATTTAATATTATACTGTTTTTTTCGATTTTGTCAATAGTACAAAGCAATTCTTTTTTATTTTTTATTACAACGACGTCCTCACCCGTATTTAAGCGGAGCACGTTTTTTATGTGGTGCACGTTATCGTCGGAAAGAATAATTTTGCCGTCCGACACTTCGGAATCCGTAAAAAATCTGTTTATTCCAATCTCTCCTTTTTGCACATAATGATAGTCTGTAAAATACATTATATCATATATTTTAATAAAATTCCATAGTTTTTTAAAAAATTTTCCAAAATTTCTTGATTTTTTTATAAAATAATAGTATAATTAAAGAATGGAAGGGTGTGATAACCGATGAAATGCCCCTTTTGCGGTTCGCTGGACAGCAAGGTTATTGATTCGAGACATATAGAAGAATCAAATTCAATAAAGCGGCGCAGAGAATGTACCGCCTGCGAAAAAAGATTTTCAACCTACGAAAAAATCGAAACCATGCCGATAATGGTTATAAAGAAAAGCGGAGTGCGTCAGGAATTTGACCGCCGCAAGCTTCTTACCGGTATTCGCCATGCCTGCGAAAAACGTCCCGTTTCTTTGGAAATGATGGAAAAGGTCGTTTCGGAAATAGAGATGCAGATTTCCAATTCGCTTATGCAGGAGGTCGAAGCCGAAAAAATAGGAGAAATGGTTATGGAGCGTCTTAAAACAATCGATGAGGTTGCTTATGTAAGATTTGCTTCCGTATACCGCCAGTTTAAGGATATCAATACATTCAAGGAGGAGCTTGAAAAGCTTCTCAAATAGAAAGGAAAGAAAAAAATGTCAGGACATTCAAAATGGTCTAATATTAAACACAGAAAAGAGAAAACCGACGCCCAAAAAGCAAAGGTTTATACAAAAATAGGACGTGAGATAGCCGTTGCGGTTAAATCGGGCGGACCCGACCCGTCGATAAACGGCAAGCTTAAAGACCTTATCGCAAAGGCAAGAGCAAACAATATGCCTGCCGATAACGTTCAGAGATGTATAAAGAAAGCGGCGGGACACGAAGACACTTCAAATTACGAAGAAATTATATACGAAGGCTACGGTCCGTCGGGCGTTGCCGTAATCGTTGAAACGCTTACGGATAACAGAAACCGTACTGCGGCGGATTTGCGCCATTATTTTGACAAATTCGGCGGAAATATGGGCGCAACGGGCTGCGTAAGCTGGTCGTTTAAGGAAAGAGGAATTATAGTTATAGAAAAATCCTCCGATATGGACGACGACGAAATGACTATGGAGGCTCTCGACTTGGGAGCGGAGGACTTTTTGGTAAACGAGGACTGCTATGAGGTTTATACCGCCCCTGAAGATTTTTCGCGCATACGTGACGCGTATGAGGAAAAGGGCTACAGCATTCCCGAAGCCGATATTTCAAAAATCCCCGACAATTATACGAAGCTTACGGACGAAGAAGATATAAAAAATATGACAAAGCTTCTTGAAATGCTCGAAGATAACGACGATGTTCAGAACGTTTACCATTCGTGGGAGGAAGCTGAATAAAAATTTTTCAAAAATACGTGAAAAATTCACAAACAGCGTCTATAATATGTATAGGCATTAAGAAATATAAGGAGGTAATATTATGGCTTTAACAAAGATTAACGACTTGGGTGAAATCACCGTTTCCGAAAAGGCACTTGAAGAAATTGCGGGCTATGCCGCAACACACTGCTACGGCGTTGTCGGAATGAGCGAAAAAAGCGCGGGCGAAATCATCAAAAAATTCTTTAAAACGGACAACGGCTTGAGACACGGTATCAAGGCGGTATGCAAGGACAATAAAATAACGATAGACATTCATATAAAAGTAAGCTACGGCGTAAATATAAAAGCGCTTTCGGAAAACGTTAAGCAGGATATAGCTTATGCGATTTCTACCATGACAAACGAAACTATTGCGGAAATAAACGTGTTTATTGACGATATCGTCGTTAATAAATAAGGTTTTGCCGAAGAAAAGAAAGGGCAGATTAAAAAATGACGGAAAAAATAAACGGTGAATTGCTGGCTTTAATGATTGAAGCGGCAAAAATCAATTTATGCAATCATAAAGAGGAGCTTAATTCTCTTAACGTATTTCCCGTTCCCGACGGCGATACGGGTACGAATATGTCTATGACTTTTACAGCGGCGGCAGCGGTTGCGAAGAATCATGCAACAAGTGCAAGCGAGGTTTTGCACGGCGTATCCATGGCGGCGCTTAGAGGCGCAAGAGGAAATTCGGGCGTTATACTTTCACAGCTTTTAAGAGGTATGGCAAAGGGCATAAAGGACTGCTCGGAAATAGGAATCCCCGAAATGGAAAAAGCGTTTGCAGAGGGTACGAAAACAGCTTATTCCGCTATTATGAAGCCTACTGAGGGAACAATCCTTACGGTATTCAGGCTTATGAGCGAGGGCGTTACGGCAAAAATCGAAGAATACGACAGCCTTGAGGCTCTCTTTAACGATGCCAAGGAGCTCTCCATGGAGGCACTTTTAAAAACTCCCGAAATGCTCCCCAAGCTTAAACAGGCAGGCGTTGTGGATTCGGGCGGAAAAGGTGTTTATTACATCATCGAGGGTATGGCGGATTATCTTAACAGCCGTGAAATGCCAGCTCCGATTGAAGAGGAAGCGGCAGGATCGAAGACTACCGACGAGCTTATGGAGGACGTAACCTTTACTTACTGCACCGAGTTTATCATTCAGAATAAAAACAGAGTGAAAAACGAGCTTTCAAAAAGATACGAAACGCTCGGCGACTGCGTTGTGGTTGTTGAGGACGACGATATTATTAAGGTGCATATCCACACCGACAGCCCCGGAGTTGTAATTTCGGAGGCTCTTAAAATCGGAAGCCTTATAAATATAAAAATAGATAATATGAGATACCAAAACGAGCTTTTGGAAGAAAAGAAAAAACAGGAGGAACAGGATAATACTCCCAAGGAGCGTGTTCCCGTTGCTTTTGTTGCGGTTGCTTCGGGCGAGGGCTTTATAAATATTTATAAGGAACTCGGAATTACGGAAATTGTTTCGGGCGGTCAGTCGATGAATCCGTCGAGCGAAGATATTCTTGTTGCCGCAAAGCATACGAATGCGGACGTTGTATATGTTTTCCCGAACAATAAAAACATAATTCTTGCTGCACAGCAGGCAAGCGAGCTTTATGACGGTCAGATGGTGGTTGTTCCTACTACGAATATGTCGGACGTTTTGCCGTGTATGGTATGCTTCTCCGAAACGGAAGAACCGCTTGCAAACCTTTCGGCTATGAAAGAAGCGATAAAAAATCTTAAATCTGGTCAGGTTACGTATGCCGTAAGAGACAGCGTGTTTGACGATATCGAGATAAAAGAGGGCGAAATTATGGCGCTTTCGGGCAGTAAGATTGTCGGAAAGGGCAAAGATGTAAATAAAGTTACCGCGTCCATGATAAACAATATGTGCGATGACGATACACAGATGGTAACGGTTTATGCAGGTAAGGATATTTCGAGCGAGCAGATGGAAAAATTACAGGAAATGTGCGAAAAGAAAAACAAAAACGTTGAGTTTGCCTTTTACAGAGGCGACCAGCCTGTATATTACTATCTTGTTTCCGCAGAAAAATAATTAGGCTTATGGAATTGTCTGAAATTTCTTTGAGAAACGTTAAGTCAATATCGGAAAAAAGGGAAAAATACTTCAACAAGCTTGGAGTTTTTTCCCTTTTGGATTTACTGGAATTTTTTCCCCGTTCATACGAAAACAGAATGAATGTAAAAAAAATCTGCGAGCTTGTTCCGAAAACGTCCGTAAGCGTAAAATGCAGGGTTTTGAGCGTTTCGACACGTCAAATAAGAAGAAAATTGAGCGTTTCCGATGTTGTTGTTTCCGATTCTACGGGCAGAATGAAAATCGTGTTTTTCAACAGAAAGTATGATGTCGATAGGCTGAAAACGGGAAACGAATATATATTTTTCGGTGAAGTCGAATATGCCTACGGCTCTTTTTCGATGAAACAGCCTCAAATAGAATTGCCCGAAACACAGTCAAGCTTCACCGATACGCTCACACCTATTTATCCCCTAACGGCAGGGCTTACGCAGAATATCGTGCGCACAGCGGTAAAAAATGCGCTGATTTATGCCGCGGACAGCGTTTATGATAATCTGCCGTCAAATTTACGGCAGAAATATACGCTTTGCGAAAAAATGTATGCATTTAATAATATTCATTTTCCGAAAGATAACGAAGCCTTGGAGGCGGCGATACGCAGGATTGCGTTTGAGGAGCTTTTTTATGTCGCTTTGGGGCTCGGTCTTATAAAAAAACGCACGAAAGATGAACCGTCCCCGATTTTTCATAATTTCAAAACGGCGAACGAGCTTGCCGAAACGCTCCCCTTTGAGCTTACGAATGCGCAAAAAAGAACGGTGAGAGAAATTTGCGCCGATTTTAGGGATAAAAAACACGTGAACAGACTTGTGCAGGGCGATGTCGGCAGCGGAAAAACCGTTGTCGCGGCAATGATTATGATGATATGCGTGCGTAGCGGCTTTCAGGCGGCTTTGATGGCGCCTACAGAGATACTTGCACGTCAGCATTACAGCGAGCTTAAAAAATATTTTGAACCGTTCGGATTTAAGGTGGAGCTTTTGGTATCGTCAATGTCGGCAAAAGAAAAGAAAACCGTTTACGAAACGCTCCGAAACGGCGAAGCGGACGTGCTTATCGGCACGAACGCAATGATTTTTGAAAAAGCGCAGTTTTCGAGGCTCGGGCTTTGCATAACGGACGAACAGCACCGTTTTGGTGTGAAACAGCGTCTCGGACTGTCGCAAAAGGGCGAAAATCCTCATGTTATCGTAATGACGGCAACCCCTATTCCGCGTACGCTTGCGCTGATTTTGTACGGTGATATGGATATTTCCGTTATCGATGAAATGCCTGCGGGCAGGCTTCCCGTGATAACGAGAACGGCTGTGGGAGAAAACAGAGAAAAGGTATACGGCTTTGTGCTGGGAGAAGTGAAAAAAGGTCATCAGGCATTTGTGGTCTGTCCGCTTATCGAGGAAAGCGAGAAAATGGACTTGGAAAATGCCGTAAAGCTTCGTGAAAAGCTTCAAAACGGCATTTTGAAGGATTGCCGTGTCGGTCTGCTCCACGGACGTATGAAAGGCGCAGAAAAAGACGAAATAATGCTGAAATTCAAAAACCGTGAAATTGACGTCCTTGTTTCTACGACTGTTATAGAGGTTGGCATTAATATTCCAAACGCCACTGTTATGGTTATAGAGGACGCAAACCGTTTTGGACTTGCGGCTTTGCACCAGTTAAGGGGACGTGTCGGACGGGGAAAGCTTCAGGCATATTGTTTTCTTAATATATCGGATATGACGTCGTTTAAACGGCTTAAAATAATGGAGGAAACGAACGACGGCTTTAAAATAAGCGAGTTTGACCTCAAAAACCGAGGTCCCGGCGAATTTTTCGGCACACGTCAGCACGGTATCGCCAACATGAAAATTTCGGGTCTTTCCTACGATATATCGCTTGTGAAAACCGCAAGAGACGCGGCGGACGAGCTTATCTTATCCGACCCCGACCTTACCCTACCCGAAAACCGAGCCATAAAGAAAACCGTCGAAAAAATGTATACGGCAATATAAAAGGAACACTTAAGCGTTCCTTTTTTTGTATGCAAAAATGTTTGTTTTTTATAGTTTTATGTTTGTTTATCATATTTATTATATGCTATGTTTATGGTAAAATTATATTGAAAGGAAAATTCCGAAAAAGGAAAAAAGCGGAGGTTTAGCGCAGATGATTTCAGATAACGGCGCAAATGTATACGAGCCTGTAATCAGCGTTGACGGCAATATTAAGCGGATAACGCTTCCAAAAGAGCATATCAGAGAAAAAACTGAATATATAGAGTTTACGGACGATGATTTTTTTGCGCTTGCAGGCGAGGACGGATATTATGTTATAGCGGACGTTAATAAGGCAGGGAGCCGACTTTGCCGTTTTACGGAAAAATCGGACGTAGAAACAGTGCTGAAGCAAAACCTTATGCCGATTTTCGGAATAAAAAAGAAAGATTGTGCCGCACTTATTATCGTTGTCGGCATGAAAAATTGCTTTTATGTCCGCATAAGTGTTAAAAATAACCGCTATACCGCCGCGCTTCGCTTTGTGCTTTCGGGAAATGAGCCGTATGAGGATATAAGCTTTGAAATTCACACCTTGCCTCAAAATGCCGATTACAACGATATGGCAAGGGTATACAGAAAATATCAACTTGAGCGTGGTGCGTGCGTGCCTTTAAAGGAGCGTGTAAAAAATAACCCTGCGCTTTCGTATGCCTGTGAAGCGGTTGAAATACGCATAAGAATGGGGTGGAAACCTGCGCCGCCCGACGTACTCGAACAAACTGCCGAAACAGAGCCCGAAATGTATACTGCGTGTACATTCGACAGGGTGAAGGATATAATCGACGAATTGAAAAAGCAGGGAGTGGAAAAAGCACAGCTGTGCCTTGTGGGCTGGAACAAAAGCGGTCATGACGGACGCTGGCCGCAAATTTTCCCCGTAGAAGAAAAGCTTGGCGGCGAGGAAAAGCTTAAAGAACTTATACGCTATGCAAAAATTAGCGGTTATCAGATTGTATGCCATACAAACAGCACCGATTGGTATAATATTTCCGAGGGATTTTTGAAAGAGGATTCGGTTGTGAAAAAGGCGGACGGAAGCTATTCGGTAAACGAATTTGCATGGAGCGGCGGAAAAATGTATGATTTATGCCCCAAAAAGGCATATGAAACTGCAAAAGCGGAATTGCCGAGGGTGGCAAGGCTCGGCTTTTTCGGACTTCATTATATTGATGTTATGAGCGTTGTTCCGCTTCGGAGATGCTATGACAAAAATCACCCGTCAACCGAAAAGGAAACGGAAATGCTGTATGGAAAAATCGGTGAATTATCTCATGAGCTTTTT
>ERZ779725.1699-NODE-1699-length-11598-cov-1.881660_pt1 | contig 11598 bp, 10 predicted proteins | sample MGYA00511890_ERZ779725 | MGnify/ENA primary metagenome ERZ779725 (study PRJEB29588, sample SAMEA2148549) | human gut metagenome | biome: human gut; feature: human-associated habitat; material: faeces | place: Denmark | collected 2008/2010 ...
GAGGCACAGATAAGTTTGTGAACCGGAAGTCCCATCTGTTTTGCATAATAAGCAGCCAGGATATTTCCAAAGTTTCCGGTAGGTACTACCACATTGATCTCCTGACCGTCTTTGATCTTGCCCTGACGTACAAGTGATGCATATGCATATACATAATAAACGATCTGCGGTACCAGACGTCCGATATTGATAGAGTTCGCAGATGAGAACTGGAATCCATTATCATTCATAACTTTCGCTAACTCTTTGTTAGAGAACATTTTTTTAACACCTGTCTGGGCATCGTCAAAGTTTCCTTTGATTCCGATCACATATGTATTGTTACCCTTCTGTGTTACCATCTGTTTTTCCTGAATTGGACTAACTCCAGACTTAGGATAAAAGACAATGATCTTGGTTCCTGGTACATCAGCAAATCCTGCCAGAGCTGCCTTTCCTGTATCTCCAGATGTTGCAGTTAAGATTACGATTTCATTCTTAACGTTATTCTTTCTTGCAGATGTTACGAGTAAATGTGGAAGAATAGATAATGCCATATCTTTAAATGCAATTGTTGCCCCGTGGAACAATTCCAGATAATATGCTCCGTCTACTTTCTTTGTTACTGCAATTTCTTCTGTGTCAAACTTGCTGTCGTATGCATTATTAATACAAGTCTTTAATTCTTCTTCTGTAAAGTCTGTAAGGAATTCTTTCATGACTGCATAAGCAATTTCCTGATAGGACATCTTTGTCAGATCTTCCAATGCTACGTTTAACTTTGGAATACTGTCTGGTACGAATAATCCTCCATCGCTTGTTAATCCTTTTAAAATAGCTTCAGAGGCGGTTGCTGTTTCTTCACTGTTTCTTGTGCTGTGGTATACTAAATTCATATTTCCCTACCTTTTCTTCTATCAAATATGCGTGTTTCTGTTGGTTTCTGATTATAACATATGTTGTATCCATCTACAACAGATTTTCATGAACTATATCTTATACAATTACAAATGTCAGCATGAGACGGACACCGCTGATCAAAGCTTTCTCATCAAAATCGAACTTTCCATGATGATTTGCAGGGTGGTCTCCACCTCCGATAAACGCAAAACATCCATCGATTTCCTCTAAGTAATTAGCAAAATCCTCTCCTAACATCATCGCAGGAACATGCGTAAATTCTGACGGATCGAACACTTCTCCTGCCTTCTCCATTACATTTTCTACAATCTCTGGATCATTGATCAGTGCTCCATGACTTGATGGCTGAAAATCAACTGTGACATCGATCCCATACATCTGTTCATGGGCTTTCGCGATCTCTTTGACTCTGCTCTCGATCATCTCCTGAGCTTGTCTGGAAAATGTTCTTGCAGTCCCTTCGATCTTAGCTTCTCCCGCGATCACATTTCTTGCTGTTCCTGCTTCAATCTTCCCGATCGTTAATACTGCGGGATCTAATGGATTTAGATTTCTACTTACGATGGTTTGCATATTCATTACCATCGATGATACTGCCACCGCGGTATCAATTCCTTCATGTGGCTTTCCTGCATGACCAGACTTTCCATATAAATGAACTGCCAGCCAGTTTGTCGCCGCCATTCTTGGTCCTGCCTCCAGAGAAATCTTTCCGGATGGAATTCCATTGAAAATGTGAACTCCATAAATTCGCTTTACACTGTCCAGGATTCCTGTTTTTAACATAAACCTGGCACCTTCCGCAGTTTCTTCTGCTGGCTGAAACACAAGATAAACTCTACGATTTAATTCTGCCTCATGCATCTTTAAAATCTTCGCTGTTGCCATAAGAATCGCTGTGTGCCCATCATGTCCACACGCATGCATACAACCATGATTTAATGATGCAAAATCAAGTCCTGTTTCTTCTTCCACTTCAAGAGCATCCATATCTGCTCTAAGTGCAATACTGTCTTTCCTTCCATTACCAACAACTGCAATAATTCCTGAGGGATCAAAAATCTTATACGAGATCTCCCATTCTTCCAGATGTTCTCTGATATATTCCATCGTCATAGTCTCATGAAATGCTGTTTCCGGACATCGATGCAGTGCCCGGCGAAATTCTACGACTTCTTGTTCAATTGCATATGCTTCCTGGTTTATGTCCATATTGCTTCCTTTCTTTGCTGACTACCTTCCTGTAAGATTCATGATTAAGGCAACGATCAACCCAACAATGATCACTGGTCCCAGCACGATCATCATTGCATTAAATATATGAAACAGTAAGTAAATAATGAAAATAAAAATGATCACGGATAAAAGACATCCGAGTTTAAATTTTGTAGAATTCATCGTGAAAATATGTGTATTTCCACCAAACATATCCTCTGGAGTTTCCTCCTGTTCATCCTCATAATATTCTGTCTGTGCATAACTATCGTCCACACCTGCTGCGTCAATGATCGACCTTGCGATCAGTCTTGGACTACCTAATTCGTTTAAAATTTCTGCTTCTTCCTTTCCCCTTCTGATCTGTTCATTGATATAATTCTCATAATAGTCAATATTTTGTTGTACCACCATCGGCGATACTATTCCCTCTAGTGAAGATCTTAACTCCCCCATAAATTGTTTTCTTGTCATAAATTTATTCTCCATCCTTATTATAGAAAATCTCTGACTCCTTTAATACGTGACAGGTTCCGTCTTTTACTTCGATCGTTGTCACTCCACAATTCTCCTGTCTTGGTGCATGCCAGAATTCCTCGATATCTCTTCCGTATATATGAGTCAGCAAACTATGTATCCAGGCTCCATGGGAAAAAACAGCAACGTGCTGATATTTTCTCTCATTCGGCAGAATCATATCTTCCAAAAATTCTACTGCCCTTCCTATAACTTCTCTATGTGTCTCACAACCATTAGTCGTTTCAAAATGTACTGGATCATTAAAAAAATTAAGAAATGGATCATTCCTGTCTTCCAATTCTTTTAATGTCATTCCTTCAAACGTTCCAAAACAAGCTTCTTTCACCCTTTCGTCCTCATATAACGGAACATTTCTTCCACCTAAAATGATCTCCCCTGTTTCTTTTGCTCTCTTTAATGGACTGGTATATCCTATATCAAATGGTACATGACGAAGTCCTTCTCTTGTCATAAATGCAAGTTCTCTTCCATATTCATTCAACTCTATATCTGAACTTCCCTGAATTCTATGTACTTTATTCCAGTCAGTTTCTCCATGCCGGATCAAATATAACTTCAAAACATTTTACCTCCAATTTAACAATAGCATACCTTATTTTTTTGATTGAGTCTAGTCCCTCTTCATTGTGCATTTTTTCACTAAAATATAAAAAACTATGGATTTTTTATCGAACTTTGCTATACTAAGATTATACATATAAACTGAAATTTTAGGAGAGAAAAATTATGAACATTCATGTTGGAGACGAGATTGAATTAACAGAACAAGTAGTTCCAGAAAACACTGCAAAGGAATGGGGAAGTGGAAGCCTTCCTGTTTATGCAACACCTGCTATGATCTTATTAATTGAGAAAGCCGCTGTTAAATTATTAGATGGCAAACTTGAAGAAGGTCAGACAAGTGTTGGAACAAATTTAAACATTGCACATGTTTCCGCAACACCAGTCAATGGAACGATCAAATGTCACTGCTCATTATCTGAGATTGACCGCAAACGTCTGGTATTCCATATCGAAGTAACTGATAACAAAGGACGTGTTGGAATCGGTACTCACGAAAGATTCATCGTTGCCAGTGAACCTTTTATGGAAAAAGCAGCTAAAAAATTAGAAGATTAATTTTTAACTCTATGTACAAAAAAAATGGTGTCAGGATTTAATCCCGACACCATTTTTATTATATTTTTATCTGCTTGTTCCCTTTAAGATTGGGGAAATCTTCTTATAAATAAAGAATGTAATCACTACACTGCACATTCCTTTGATAAATGTGAATGGCATATTAAACCAGATCAGTGCATCCCATAATGTCTTCACGTTCTTGTTGATCGCCTGATATGCACCAAGAATCGCCTGCATTGGCATGAAGTTTGTGTATACTGGATATACAACAAAGTAGTTTGAAAATACACTGACTACTGACATCAGGACTGCTCCTGCTAATGCTCCGATCATTGCACTCTTCTGTGTTTTCTTTCTCTTATAAATAAGTCCTGCTGGTAATACAAAGCATACGCCTAAGATAAAGTTAGAAAGCTCTCCAACTCCACCTGTCTGTGTATGAAGAAGGTTGATCGCATTCTTGATAAAGCATACTGCAATTCCAGATACCGGTCCCATCGCATATGCTGCTAATAATGCTGGAAGTTCTGAAAAATCAAACTTGATAAATGGTGGTATTAACATAGGAATTGGAAATTCCAAAAACATCAGCACTGTTGCCAATGCTCCCAACATACCTGTTACTGCGATCGTTCTGATATTGAACTTTGTTCTTTTCATTGTCATTGTGTCTCCTGACATGATAATTCTCCCTTTCTTATCTAAAGATTTTAAATTTGTCCGCCAGAAGTTCTTGCAAAATTTTATAATTGTTTTATATAAGAAAAAATCCTGTCCATTTATCTACATAAACGACAGGGCTTCTGACTTGATCACATATCTTATATCTTCGTAATATCTTAAGATATGCCATCCAACTACTTCTTTCATCCAGACTATACTGTTGGTTCAGGATTCTAACCTGATCGGCTTTACGCTCGTGGACTTATCTCTCTTAGAGTATCACCACCAGTCGAGAATTGATATCTTCGATATCTCACTCTGCCCTGAAGTTGGAGAATCAATCTTCTCTACTTCAATATTCAATTACCAGAAAATGAAAGTGTTTTCTGTTCACATTTTCTATTATAATAACTTCTGTTTTATTTGTAAAGTATCATTTCATATTTCCTTATCTTTACACAAAGATTATTATTTGTTAAAATATACACAAGCAAAATGCTTTATTGTATGAATTGTTAAGGAGAAAACAACTATGGGAATGCACAAAATCGCGAAGATGCCTTCTCCAGAGGAATTAAAAGAAGAGATGCCTCTGAGTGAAGAAGCAAAACAAATCAAAGTTGCAAGAGACAAAGAGATCCGTGATGTATTTACAGGTAAATCTGATAAATTCTTAGTCATCATCGGGCCTTGTTCTGCAGATAATGAAACTGCTGTTATGGATTATCTCGGACGTTTGGCAAGAGTTCAGAAAGATCTTGCTGACAAGTTACTGATCATCCCTCGTATCTACACTAACAAGCCTCGTACAACAGGTGATGGATACAAAGGCATGGTTCATCAGCCAGACCCAGAGAAAGCACCAGATATGGCAAGTGGTCTTCGTTCTGTTCGTAAACTTCATATGGAAGCATTAGAAGAATTCCATATGCCTGCTGCAGACGAAATGCTTTATCCAGGAAACTGGCCATATATGGAAGATCTTTTATCTTATGTTGCCGTTGGAGCTCGTTCTGTAGAGAACCAGCAGCACCGCCTGACAGTCAGCGGATTTGATATCCCTGCTGGAATGAAGAACCCTACTGGTGGAGACCTGACAGTTATGATGAACTCTATCACTGCTGGACAGCACCAGCATGATTTCATTGCAAATGGATATGAAGTCAAGACAGATGGTAACCCTCTGACACATGCCATTTTACGTGGTTCCGTGAATCGTCATGGAAATAATATTCCAAACTATCATTATGAAGATCTGACTCGTGTTGCTTATATGTACGAGAAATTCCAGCTTAAGAACCCTGCAGTTATCGTTGATGCAAATCACTCTAATTCAGGTAAACAGTGGGATCAGCAGCCTCGTATCGTACAGGAAGTTCTCCACAGCAGAAGTTTCTTACCTGAGATCAAAAATCTTGTCAAAGGTATCATGATCGAAAGTTACATCGAAGATGGTAACCAGTCTATCGGTAATGGTGTTTATGGACAGTCTATCACTGACCCTTGTCTTGGATGGGACAAATCTGCTGCCCTGCTTTATCGTATGGCAGATTATGTATAGAATAAATACAAGATTCTAGGTACATTACTTCCAAAGTTTCAGCATTCCTGACATTATCGATGGATTTATGAAACTTTCCAGAATGCATCCCAGTATTATAAATATTATTTCAAACAGAATACTATAACGTAGAAGGAAGGAACTGCTTGTTTCATAAAGCATTTCTTCCTTTTTTTCTTCTTGAAAATTTCGTTTTATGAGCAAAATAAGGCTCATTCCATATAAAATAAACTGCGGAAACAAACTCAAAAGCACAAGAAATAATCCTCTCATTCCCATCTGTATGATCTGAAGTGATAACATCGAACCTAGAAAAAATGCCATACTAAACGTAAATCCGTACAAAAAAATCCATGGTTTTAATAAATATCCTGCCAGATAGATCATTGCATACTGTTTCACACGTTTAAATAGAATATAAAAAAATAAGCTCATGCTTGCACTATATAATTTCTGATTATGAAATACCAGATATTGCACCTGCCCTCCATATGCAAGATAATCCTGATATATAAAATTCGTAAACAAACTTCCTAGGATCAGACCTGCTATGATCCATAATCCTGAAAAAAATTTCTCTTTATCCACACATTTCCCCTCCCTGCCTCATTATATCATATGCAGTGCCTGTCTTTTATATTCTATTTTATTAGATGCTTCTCTGATGTATAAATTTACTTCTCCATATTAAGATATCCAAGAACTCCTGATATCGTCTTTGCATCGATGATCTTTCCTGAAAAGATCATATCTTTGATCTCATCTGTTGTATATTCTTCTACGTCAATAAACTCATCTTCATCAAGATGCTGCTTCGATGGCTTTAGATCCGTTGCAACATAAATTGGTATCTTTTCATCACAAAAACCTATCGCTGTGATCACAGTCATCAGATGTTGCATATGTCCTGCAATGTATCCTGTTTCCTCTTCAATCTCTCTTGTGACACATTCAAGTGGTGTCTCCCCTGGTTCAATTCCTCCAGCTGGAATTTCAAGTGTTTCCTGATCAAGTGCATTGCGGTATTGTCTTACAAGTAGGATCGTTCCTTTGTCGGTGACTGGAACAACTGCTGCCGCCCCTTTATGTTTTACAAGATCCCATGTGACTACTTTTCCACTTGGAAGTTTCACAATATCTTCGTAAAATCCAACAACTTTTCCTTGATGCATCAGGCGCTGTTCTAATTTCTCGTATCCTTTCATGATTCTATCTCCTTTTCTATCTATTCTCTACTGTTAATATTCCTATTAATTGGAAAAAGCGATAGATTTCTCTATCGCTTCTTGTTATTTCGCATAGTCAACAACTCGTGACTCTCTGATCACATTAACCTTGATCTGTCCTGGATAATCCAGATTCTCTTCGATCTGATTTGAAATATCTCTCGCCAGTAAGATCATATCATCGTCACTGATTTGTTCAGGAACTACCATAACTCGAATTTCTCGACCTGCCTGAATTGCAAAAGTTTTATCAACACCCTGGAAGGAGTCTGCGATCTCTTCCAGCTGTTTTAATCTTGTTGTATAACTTTCCAGTGTCTCGCTTCTTGCACCTGGACGTGCTGCTGAGATTGCATCAGCTGCCTGTACCAGACATGCGATCAATGATTCTGGCTCCTCATCACCATGATGAGATGCCACTGCATTGATGACAATTGGATTCTCCTTATACTTCTTACACAGATTCACACCGAGTTCTACGTGAGAACCTTCTACTTCGTGATCGATTGATTTACCGATGTCATGAAGCAGACCTGCTCTCTTGGCCATTCTTACATCGACACCGATCTCTGCTGCTAAAAGTCCGGATAACTGTGCAACTTCCATGGAATGTTTTAATGCATTCTGTCCATAGCTTGTACGGAACTTCATTCTTCCAAGAAGTCTTACAAGCTCTGGATGGATTCCATGAACCCCAAGTTCTAATGTTGCTGCTTCTCCTTCTTCGCGCATCATAGTTTCGACTTCTTTTGTCGCTTTCTCAACCATCTCCTCGATGCGTGCTGGATGAATTCTTCCATCCACGATCAGTTTCTCTAAGGCGATTCTTGCAATCTCTCGTCGAACCGGATTAAAGCTTGACAGTACAACTGCTTCCGGTGTATCATCGATAATCAATTCAACCCCAGTAGCGTTCTCAATGGAACGGATATTACGTCCTTCACGACCGATGATTCTTCCCTTCATCTCATCGTTTGGAAGCTGTACCAACGAAATCGTTGTCTCAGCCACATGATCAACTGCACACTTCTGAATCGCAGTTACCACATATTCTTTGGCTTTCTTTCTGGCATCTTCTTTCGCTCTTGTCTCCATCTCTTTGACATACATTGCTGTCTCGTGTTTCACATCTTCTTTTACTGCTGATAATAATTGCTCTTTTGCCTGATCAGAGGTCAACCCAGAAATTCTTTCCAGTTCCTGTAGATGTTTTGCCTGCAGTTCCTGCAACTGAGCTTTCTCTGTTTCAATGTTCTTCTCTTTCGATGCTAATGACTGTTCTTTGCGCTCTAATGTTGTAGCTTTCTTCTCTACAGTCTCTTCTTTAGAGAGAACTCTCTGCTCATACTTCTGCAGTTCTGCCCTGCGTTCTTTTGTCTCTTTTTCAAAGTCATGTCTCGCTTTTATAGTTTCTTCTTTTACTTCCAAAGAAGCTTCACGTTTCTTCGCATCCGCTGCTTTGATTGCTTCATCTATAATCTCTCTTGCTTTATCTTCTGCATTACCGATTGTGATCTCCATCGCCTTCTTGCTTCTTGTATTAGCAATATAGACAGATACCGGTACAGCGATAACCAGAGTTGCGATAATGGCTATAATAATACCAACCACAGGTTTCCTCCTTATTCAATTTTTTGTGTATTCACACTTATCTAATTCTATATGTTTTCAACATAAAAGTCAAGGAAGGGATACCTCTTCTGTTCGAATTATCATTGCTGTTTTTCCTTTGATCACAAGTCCTCCTCCAAAATCTACAGATTCTCCTGTGATCAGATCTGTTCCGCATCCGGCCTGTGCATCAAAATGTGCTGTAAATTCATTATCTCCACAGTTCATTGCAAATATGATACGGTCTTCATTTGTTCTTCTCTGGAAAACAAGAACATCTGGTGCGATCGCTAACTGTAAATAATCTCCGTATTTTAATGCTGGTGACCCCTCTCTTACCTTTGCAAGCTTTGCAATATAATCTGTCAGTTCATTTTCCACTAAGTCTTCTTTGTGGATTCTTGGACGAAGGCTGTCATCGCTTCCTTGCTCTTTCTTTCCTTCCATTCCCCATTCACTTCCATAATACACTCCGGGAACCCCTGGCATTGCAAACTCCATTGCATAGATCAATGGTAAATGTTCTTTGTCCTCTAACTGACTTGCAATTCTTTCTACATCATGATTATCGACAAAGTTATATAACGGAAGTCCTTTATATAATGTCCATTCCTCTGGTCCAAACTGACGATTTAAAGAATATCCGATCTCATGCATATTGTGTGTGTTAAAACTTGAATAAAGTCCTTTGTAACATTCATAATTTGTTACAGAATCAAGTAAATCCGGATTCACAAGCTGTGTGTAATCTCCATGAAGCATTTCCCCGATCATTATAAATTCTGGATTCTTGCTGTGAACAAAATCTACTAATACTTTCATAAAGTTTCTATTTAACATATAAGCAACATCAAGTCTTAATCCATCAATTCCAAGTTCATCCATCCATTTTCCAACGGATTCTAATAAATAATTTCGAACCTGCTCATTATCAAGATTTAATTTAACAAGTTCAAAATGTCCTTCCCATCCTTCATACCAGAATCCATCATCATAACAGCTGTTTCCGTCAAAATTGATATAAAACCAGTCTTTGTATGGAGAGTCCCATTTCTTTTCTTTCACATCCTCAAATGCAAAGAACTCTCTTCCCACATGGTTAAATACTCCATCTAAGATCACTTGAATTCCTTCTTTGTGCATCGCATCACACATTGTCTTAAAGTCTTCATTTGTTCCAAGTCTTTCATCGATCAGCTGATAATCTTTCGTATCATATCCGTGGTCACTTGATAAAAATACCGGTGAAAAGTAAACAGCATTCATTCCTAATTTCTTAATGTGTGGAATCCAGTCGATCATCTCTAAAATTCCATGGGAAGGTTGCCCATCTGTTAATGCTCGTAGTGGAAACACCTGATAAATCATTAATTCGTTCATTTTCATAGTCTCTTTTCCTTTCTGTCACTCTGTGCTTTTCAATGATTCTACCATATCAATCTTCTTTAGTTGGAAATACATAAAGACGTTTACGAGAATCGAAAAAGCAATTGTTAGTAAAATACTGTAAACATAGCTTGGAAGATAAATCTGTCTTCCAAACATGATCAAGTCGACTTCCGTTGTGAAGATTACATATTTGTGTAAAAGAATCCCCAAAATAATTCCTGCGATCGTTCCTAAGATCGTCAACAAAATATTCTCACGATAAACATAAGCGCCGACTTCTCCATCATAAAATCCTAGCACTTTGATCGTTGCGAGTTCCATTCTTCGCTCTGAAATATTGATATTATTCAAGTTATATAATACCACAAATGCAAGTAATCCTGCTGATACGATTAATACAACAACAACAATATTTAGATTATTTACCATATCTTCCATCGTCTTTGCGTCATCAGATGAAAAATGAAGTGCTGAAGCCTCATCTTTTGTAAGAATCTTCTTTCCATTTTCCTGCATCTTTTTCTTAGATATATTCTTTTCGATACAATATATACCTGTTGGCTCTGCTTTTTTGTGATACAATCTGGCATATAATTTCGGTGTCATGTATACTTTGTGTTGCAGATAATTTTCTGTAATCTGACTGATTTTTGCCTTAATGCTTCGATCACCTGATTTCTTGATCGTTATCGTATCTCCTTTGCTCACACCGAGTAGTGATGCTGCTTTCTCTGTCAGAATGATTCCTTCATCATCTAACTTATATTTGGTCTTACTCTTTCTATCCTGTAATGTAATATATCCGTTAAAATCGTCTTTTGACATTGGGAGGATCATCGTTGCATCTTGTTTTTCACCATTTGCACGGATCGTTACCGCAGATTCACTAACTTCCATTAAATCTGTCATGTGATCTTGTTTTTTCGTCCAGTTTACGAATTCTTCTTTCTTAGCTTTTTTTATTCCATCTTTGTATGTGATAGAAAAATCATAGGTGATGATCTCTCCGTACTGATTCTTTGAAATTGCTGAAATCGAATCTTTAATTCCAAATCCCAATAGCAACAACGCCATACAGCCGCCAATTCCAAAGATCGTCATAAAGAATCGTTTCTTATAACGGAACAGATTTCGCATCGTTGCTTTCCAGATAAAACTTAACCGTTTCCATACAAATGGAATCCGTTCTAACAGGATTCGTTTTCCTTCTTTCGGTGCCACAGGACGCATCAGCTGTGCTGGCTTCTCTTTTAATTCTTTGTAACATGCAGATAGCACTGCGAATACAACAACCCCGACAGCAAGTCCTGCTGCCATAACTGAATATTCTGTTTCCAATGGTGTATACACATCTCCAAGCCCCGTATACAT
>ERZ779725.1700-NODE-1700-length-11590-cov-2.594018_pt1 | contig 11590 bp, 9 predicted proteins | sample MGYA00511890_ERZ779725 | MGnify/ENA primary metagenome ERZ779725 (study PRJEB29588, sample SAMEA2148549) | human gut metagenome | biome: human gut; feature: human-associated habitat; material: faeces | place: Denmark | collected 2008/2010 ...
TATCGTGAATTAAGTGAAGAAAGTTACATTTTTTATTAATAAAGACAAATAGAAAAAAACATGAAAAATAAATTTTATTATCACCAATTTGAATATATAGAAAAAAAGAAACTACCGACTTGAGTCATATAGGTACTCAAGCATTGGTAGTTCCTTTACTAAAAATTTAACATATTTAATTTAATATGTCAAGAAATAACAATTTAACCTAGCTAATAGACAAAAACTATTTAAGCAAATAGTCTTCTCCTTTTTGTATTTCTGTAAAAGATAAATCTTTAAAATTTTGTTGTCTTAATACTTCATATACTGCAATAGCAACAGAGTTTGAAACATTTAAACATCTTACATTAGAACTCATAGGTATTCTTACACAAGTATCTAAATTATCTTTTAATATTTCAAGAGGTATTCCAGTTGATTCTTTACCAAATATTAAATATATATTATCAGTAGTGTTTGAAAAATCAAATTTTGTATGATCCTTTTTACCATATCTTGTAAAGAAATAATATTTTCCTGGATTTTTACTTTTAAAATCTTCATAATCAATATATTTTTCATAATTTAATTTATCCAAGTAATTAACTCCATATCTTTTTAAACTATTATCATTTAAAACAAAACCAAGTGGTTCAATTAAATGAAGTTTAGCATTTGTTGCCACACATGTTCTCATTATATTACCTGTATTTTGTGGCATTTCTGGTTCATATAATACTATATTTATCATTTTTCATCTTTTCCTTCTAAAGTTTTATATTCATTATATCTATCAATTGCATTTTTCTTATTTTGTTCTAGTAAAGATATTTTTTCTTCTTCATTTATAGAATATCTATTTTCTCTATTAAATATCTCGTTGTATTTAGTAAAATCTGCTTTACTATCAAGAGTAAACTTTTCTGTTTCGGGATTATATCTAAATAATGGAAAATAGCCACTTTCTGTTACTAGTTTTTCTTCTTCAATAGCTGATTTCATACCAGATTTTATACCATGGGCAATACAAGGAGCATAACATATTATTATTGATGGACCATTATATGAAGCAGATTCATTAAAGGCTTTTATTGTTTGCATATAATTTGCTCCTAAAGACACTGTTGCAACATATACATTTTTATAATTCAAAGCCATTTTTGCTAAATCTTTTTTAGCAGTCTTTTTCCCTGAACTTGCAAACTTAGCAGTTGCTCCCATTCTTGTTGATTTAGAAGATTGCCCACCTGTATTAGAATAAACTTCTGTATCTAAAACTAGTATATTAACGTTTTCATTATTAGCTAAAACATGATCAATTCCACCATAACCAATATCATAAGCCCAACCATCACCACCAACGATGAAAATAGTTTTTTCTTTTATATATTTTTTTAATGGAATTATTTCTTTAAAATCTTCATAATCTAAATTATTATATACTTCTTCTGCAACTTCTTTAGAATATGATTTTAAATATTTATCTATTAATTTTTTATTTTTACTATTAACCTTATTTTTATATTCTTTAAATACTCTTTTAACTTTTTCATGCATAAAGTCTTCGCCTACTCTTATACCATAACCAAATTCAGCATTATCCTCAAATAATGAATTAACCCAAGGTACAGTATAAGGCATACTTGGAATACTAGCACCATATATTGATGAACAACCTGTTGCATTGGCAATCATTAAATCATCTCCAAAAAGTTGTGATAAAAGTTTTAAATAAGGTGTTTCACCACATCCTGCACATGCTCCACTAAATTCAAACTTAGGTTTAACAAATTGACTTCCTTTTATTGTTGTTTTAGGTAAAACATGTTTTTCACTAACTGTTTGTAAATAATTATATCTTTCCATTTCTTTTTGTCTAGCTTCAAGATTTTGTTTTTTTAATGTTATAGCCTTAGTTGGGCATACCATACTACATAAAGAACATCCTGTACAATCAGGAACTGATATTCCTATTGTAAAGCTTAAATCATTATCTTTAATTTTAGCATCTTTTAAGTGTTCTTTAACTGAAAGTGGACTTTTTTCTATTTCTTCCTTATCAAGTAAATATGGTTTTACTACAGCATGAGGACAAACTAGACTACACATATTACACATTATACATTTATCTTTATCATAAGAAGGAATAATATTAGATAATCCCCTTTTTTCTAAAGCTGATGTTCCCCCTTCAAATACTCCATCTATATTAGAATTAAAATCACTAACTTTTATTAAATCACATCTTGCATGTTCCAATTTAGAATATAAAGTATTGTTCACTTTTTCCATATTTATTTTTGATGTTAATAAAGATATATCCACCTTTTTTAAAGAAGTAAGAGAAGAACCAAGAGCATTAATATTACTATTAACAACATCAATACCTTTTTTACTAAAATTAATTTTAATAAGATGTTTCATCTCTTTTTTTACAAGTGACATATCAACTTCACCCATTAAATTTAATATAGCCATTTCCATTATCATACTTATTTTATTAGGTATATTATTTTCATAAGCTATTTTATTTGCATTAATTATATAAAAATTAATCTTTTTTTCTTTTAGTTTATTAATTACTTCAACTGGCAATACTTCATTTAAATTATTTATATCTTTTTCTGTGTTAAGTAAAAATATTCCATTTTCTTTAATATTATTTAAAACATCATATTTTTTAAGGTAAGTATCTTTAGAACATACAACCATATATGGATTTGTAACATAATATGGACTATTTATTACTTCTTTACTAAATCTTAAATGTGATTTAGTAACACCGCCCGATTTTTTACTATCATATTCAAAATATCCTTGAACATAAGAAGGTGTTTTTTCTCCAATTAAAGTTAAAATATTTTTACTAGTTGTTACCATTCCATCAGATCCATAACCATATATTAATATTTCTTTACTTGTATTTTTAAAGTTTCTAGTTGTAGGAGTAAGTGAAATATTATTAACATCATCGTTTATTCCAATAGTAAATGTTTTTAAAATTTTATTATCTAAATATTTATAAACAGCATCAATATCATTTTTAGTTGTATTTTTACTTGAAAGACCATATCTTCCTCCCACAACTTCTATTTTTAAGTTATGTTTTTTTATAATTTCTACAACATCTAAATATAATGGTTCCCCATTGGAAGCAGCTTCTTTAGTTCGATCAAGAACGGCTATTTTTCTTACTGATTTAGGTAAAACATTCAAAAAATATTTACTTGAAAATGGCCTATATAAATGAACTTCAATTAAACCAAGTCCTTTTTCTTCTTTAATTACTTCTTTTACTGTTTCACAAACACTACCCATTGCTACGATTACTTTTTTAGCATTTTTATCTCCATAGTAATTAAATGGTTTATAATTAGTATTTATTTTTTTATTTATCTTTTCCATATAATCATTTACAATATCAGGCAATTTTTCATAATACTTATTTCTTGCTTCAACGGCTTCAAAATATACCATATCACCTTGATTTGTTCCTCTTGTTGTAGGATTATCTATATCAAGAGAATTTTTTCTAAAGTTTTCTAATGCCTTATAATCAAGTAATTCTTTAAATATTTCATTATCGATAACATTTATCTTATTATATTCATGGCTTGTTCTAAATCCATCAAAAAAATTAACAAATGGTATTCTACCTTTAATTGATGATAAATAACTTACTCCCGTTAAATCCATAACTTGTTGTACACTACTAGAAGAAAAAATAGCAAATCCTGTTGGTCTTGTACTATAAATATCACTATGATCTCCCATAATAGATAAAGCATGTGTAGCAACAGTTCTTGCTGCAACATTAATAACACAAGGTAAAAGTTCTCCTGCAATTTTATACATATTAGGTATCATAAGAAGAAGTCCTTGACTTGCTGTATATGTTGTAGCTAAAACACCATTTTGTAAAAGACCATGTACCATTCCTATAGCACCTGCTTCACTTTGCATTTCAACTACTTTTACAACATCCCCAAACATATTAGTTTTACCGCTTGCACTATACTCATCAACTTTTTCAGCCATAGTGGAAGCTGGGGTTATTGGGTATATTCCTGCTACTTCTGTAAAATTATAAGATACATAACTACACGCACTATTTCCATCCATTATTTTTTGTTCCATAAAACACATCCTTTCAAGTTTTTATTCATATTAATTATACAATAAATAAAAGAAAAATAAAATATTTTATCTTTACTAGTTAAAAATATTATAAACAAAATTGTTAACTTCATAATATATATTAGATAAAATAATTTAAAGTAAAAAATACTTCATATATTTTATCCTCGTTACTTAAATTCATTATTATTCACGTATAATAATTAAAAATACATGTTTTGAAACATTCCCCAAGCATACTTTAATTATTTTTATCAAAAAACATCATTAACATTTTAGTGATGTTTTTCTTCTTACTTGAATATTATTTAAAGAGGAAAAAGAATATGAAAAATTTTATAAAAGGTTTTTTTGTAGGTATAGCTAATATCACCCCAGGAATAAGTGGAAGTGCCCTACTTGTAAGTTTAAACTTATATGAAAAATGTATAAATTCCATAAGTAATATTTTTAAAGATTTTAAATCTAACTTTAAATTTTTATTTCCTATTGCTATTGGAGTACTTTTTGGAACATTTTTATTTAGTAATGTTATTTTTTATTTTTATAATAACTACAATGTTATAACAACTCTTGTTTTTGTAGGGTTTATTTTCGGTACCATTCCTTCTTTATTTAAAGAAGCTTCTAAAAAAGGATTTAAAAAAAGATATATTTTAATATTTATATTTACCTTTTTTATAGGAATACTCTTTTTAAAATGTAAAACGAATAACGTTGTTACAAATATAAACATTATCTACCTTTTAATAATAGGGTTTATCATAGGGTGTTCTATGATAATCCCAGGGATAAGTTCTACTGTTATTCTTAGTATATTAGGTTTTTATAATATTTATTTAATTAGTATTAATACTTTAAATATAAATTATTTAATTCCTATTTTTATCGGTATAGCACTTTCTATTTTTTTACTATCAAAATTAATTAATTTTCTATTAAATAAATATTTTGGTTATACTTACTTTGCTATACTTGGTTTTGTTATATCTACAATCCCAGGTTTAATAAACTATAAAATTATTCTTAATAATGATTTAATAATTGGACTTATTTTAAGTATTGTTGCTTTTATTATAACAAAGAATCAATTAAAAAAACAAAACTAAAAGTTCTGTTTAAGTAAACTATTTAATTCAACTGCATATTCTAAAGGTAATTCTTCTCTAAACTTTTCAGCAAACCCAAGAACAATAAGTTCAATTGCTTTTTCTTTAGGAATACCTCTTGATTCAAGATAAAAAAGTTTATCTTCACTTATTCTTGATACAGTTGCTTCATGTTCGATAAAAGATAATTTATTTTTTACAATATTATTTGGGAATGTATCACTTTTTGATAAATCATCTAAGATTAAGGTATCACATTTTACAATAGAATTACTGTTAGTTGCATTTTTATCTATATATACCTTGCCTCTGTAATTAGCAGCACCTCCTAAACTTGCAATACTTTTCGAAATAATATTACTAGTTGTATTTTTCCCTAAATGTATCATTTTAGCACCAGTATCTTGTTCTTGATTATTTTTAGCAACACTTATTGTAATACAAGTACCACTTGCGTTATCTCCTTTTAAAACACAACAAGGATATTTCATTGTTTTATAAGAACCAATATTACCATCAATCCATTCCATTTTACCAGAAGTTTCTACCAAAGCCCTTTTAGTAACTAAATTATAAACATTACCACTCCAATTTTGAATTGTAGAATAACGACAAGTACTATTTTTACCAACATATATTTCAACAACTGCCGCATGTAAATTACTTGATGTATAATTTCTTGCCGTACATCCTTCGATATAATGAAGACTACTATTATCATCAACTACTATTAAAGTTCTTTCAAATTGTCCTAAATTTCTACTACTAATTCTAAAATAACTTTGAAGTGGTCTATCTAAAGTAGTATTTTTAGGAATATAAATAAAACTTCCTCCTGAAAAACAACTACAATTTAAGGCTGTAAATTTATTTTCATCAGGTTTTACAATTTTAGAAAAGTATTTCTTAACAAGTTCGGGATATTTTTTAAAAGCATCTTCGATTGAAGTAAATATAACTTTTTTTTCTTCAAGTTCTTTTATCATATTATGATATATTACTTCACTTTCATATTGAACTCCCATTCCATCAAGATTTTTTTCACTTTCAATTACTCCAAGTGTATCAAATTCATTTGTTATATTTTTATCTATACTTTCCCATGATGAATTAATTTTATTATCATTTGAAGCATAATATATTATTTTATCAAAATCAATATCTAATGAAGGTCCAAAAGAAGGTAAAGGCATATTTTTAAACTTTTCATAACTTTTTAATCTAAAATCTAATACATCTTCTGTTTCCTGTTTTAATTTAGAAATAGTTTTTATCTTATCAACACTTAATCCTTCGATAACCATAAAACTTCCTCCTAACCAAGAATTATTATACATTATTTTATAAAAAATATAAATAAATTTTAACATTTTATTTATACTTATATAAAATAAAAAGAACTACATAGCTCTTTTAAATAATTTTTCTAATTCATATTTTGAATAACTTATAATTGTAGGTCTTCCATGTGGACAAGTAAAAGGATTTTCTGTTTCTCTTAATCTTTCTATTAACACTCTAAGCTCATCTAAACTAACATATTCATTAGCTTTAATACTCATTTTACATGCAAGAGTTGTTGATATTTTTTCATTAAATTTTTCTATTGAAAAATCTTCTTCATGAATAATAACTTCCATTATTTTATATAAGCTTTCTTCTTCATATCCTTTTTTAATCCATGTTGGATGACTTCTTATTATAAGGGTATTACTACCAAATTCTTCATAATTTATATGTAATCTATCTAATATATTAAAATGTTCTTTTAAAATAATATATTCATTACTAGAAAATTCTAATTTTATTGGAATAAGTAAATCTGTAGTAAGGTTAGAATCTTCCCCTAATTTTTTCATATAATATTCATAATTAATTCTTTCGTTAACAGCATGTTGATCCATTATATATAAACCATCTTCATTTTCACCAACAATATATGTTCCATGAATTAAACATTTTGGTTCAATCATTTTAAATTTTTCATGATGTTGTTTTTCTTCCTCATTATAAGGTGTTTCTTCTTCTTTTATATAATTAAAATCTTCATTAAAATCAAAATTTAATGTTTCAAACTGAGGTTTTATTTCTTTTTGTTCTAAATCAATAAAATCTAAATTTTTATTTACTGTTGATACTTCATTAACATTAGAAATAGGTCTATCTTCATATTTAACTTCTGGAATTAATAAAAGTTTTTCTAAACACGAAGAAACAGTATTAGATATTAAAGTAATTAATTCTTCTTTTTTAGAAAATTTTATATCCATTTTAGTTGGATGAACATTAACATCTATTAAAAATGGATCACAATCAATATTTAAAACTACAATTGGGTATCTATCTTTAGGAAGATATGTATGGTAACTATCAATAATTGCTTTATTAACATCATAGTTTTTTATGCATCTATTGTTAACTAAAATAGTTATACTATTTCTACTTGATCTATTAACTTCAGGATATGAAATATACCCTTTTATTTCATAATCATCATTACTATTTTCTACTTTAGCCATCTTTTTAGTAACACTAAAACCATAAATACTATTAATTACTTTAAGTAAATTACCACTTCCATCTGTATTTAATAAAACCTTAGAATCGTTTTCTAACACAAACTTTACATTAGGATAAGATAAAGCCATTTTATTTACATAATCAACAATATTAGCAAGTTCACTATATAAACTTCTTAAATATTTAAGCCTTGCAGGTGTATTATAGAAAATATCACTTACAGAAATTGATGTGCCTTTTCTTAAATCACTTTCTTTAACACTTTCAATTATTCCACCATTTACAACTACTTCTGTTCCTGTTTCACCAGTTGATGTTTTTATAACCATTTTAGATACACTGGCAATTGATGGGAGTGCTTCACCTCTAAAACCTAATGTATTTATGTTAAATAAATCATCATCATCATAAATTTTACTTGTTGCATGGCGAAGTAAACATGTTGTAGCATCATTTTTATCCATTCCACATCCATTATCTGTAACCTTAATTTCCTTTAAGCCAGATTCTGTTAATTCTATTTTTATCTCACTTGCTTTAGCATCTATTGCATTTTCAACTAATTCTTTTACAATATTCATAAGCCTTTCTACAACTTCACCAGCTGCAATTTTATTAGAAAGGTTTATATCCATTACTTTTATAACACTCATACCATCACCTACAATAATTTACTTCAATATCTTTATAATTATCGTTTATTAAAACAGTTTCCACCACTTTATTTCCATATACATTATCACTATCATCAATTACAAGTTCCCCTTCACAATAAAAATAAACACAGTAAACTTCTTCATTTGAAGATTCTAGTTTTTCTTTTAACTTTGTTTTCATTTCTTCTGTAATACTATCATCACTTATTTTATCTATACTAGAAAGTCTATCTTTTTTATTAAAATAAGTTATATAACTATTTTCTATATTATTACATGTATTTTTATTAAATGAAATTTTTTTAGCAAGATATACTTTATTATTTTCATTTGTATAACTATAACCAATAGTATTATTTAAATACTTATCACTATTAGCTACCCTATAATTATTAAACTCATCTATTAAAGTAGCTCTTAAAATATTTCTTTCTTTATTTTTAGCATCAATTCTATATCTACTTATAGACATACCTACAAATGTTGATAATAAAGCAAGTACAACCACAACAGCAAGTAATTCTATTATTGTAAATCCTTTTTTATTTTTCATAAGTTACCTCTTTTCTATATATAATTATAGCATGGCAAAAGGATTTCATAAATATAAAATTTCAAAATTTATTTTTTAACTAACCTTTTAATAAATTTTTCACATAAAATACTTCATCTACTAGTTGTTTATTATTTTTTTCATCATTAAAGAAATAATCATATCTAAAAAGAGAAAATCCTTTATAATTATAAGTATTTCTACTTACAATTATTTGTTTAGTAATAATATCACTATTATTAATCCATTCACTTATCCCATCTTTAGCGTATCTATCTTCTAAGCCTGCTTTATATAAAGCTAAAGCAACATAAAACTTTATACTTGTATCTTTTACTAAACTGCTCCAAGAGTTAACTGTACTTGTAAAAGGAAGACTTGTATTATCAAATCCATAATAAATCTGTGGCATAATAAAATCAATTATTTTATTTTCGATTAAATAATTAATATCTAAATATTCATCATTATAATTGTTATTCATATTACCAGATGGACTTATACCAAATAAAACATCTTTTTTTATCTCTTTTATTTTTTCATAAGTTTTTGTTATTAATTTATTTATATTATCTCTTCTAAAATCTTCTAAAGACTTTGTACCACCTTGTGTTTTATATAACTCATAATCTTTTAAATCACATGTTTTACTTGGATAAAAATAATCATCATATAAAATACCATCAACATTATAATTTTCTACAATTTCTAAAACACCATTTACTATTAAATCTAATACCTCATCACTTGCAGGATTAAAATATATTCCCTCTTTTATTTCAACATTTGAAGTATTTAAATATTTATAAACAACGTTATTTTTACTTATACTAGAAATATCATTATTACTTCTTATACGATAAGGATTTATCCATGCAATTAATTTAATATTATTTTCATGAGATTTTTTAATAAAATAATCAAGTAAATCTAAATTTAATTTATCATCTTCATTATTTACTATCTTTAAAGAAGGACTATATATTTTAGAGTTATATATCGCATCACTAAATGCTCTTACTTGAAGTATTATGCCATTAAAATTACTATTTTTTATATTTAATACTATTTTATCTATTTCTTCTTTTAAACTATTTTCATCTTTGCCTTTTAAATAACTATAGTCAATATATGATATAAACATATATCTATCTTCTTCAAAATTATTTGTTATATTATTATCTTCTTTTTTATTCATATAATAAAACATATACATTCCTACAAGTAAAACTAAAGTAATTATTAATATCTTTTTCATTTTTTAAATAATCTTTCTCTAATATATATTTATTCTTATCTTTTAACATATGTCTTTTATCTCTATACATATAACTTTTATCATTAATAACTTTTATTTTTTTAAAATTATAATCATTAAGGTATCTTTCAAGTAAAAACTTATTAAATAAATAATCTTGTCTTTTTAAATATAAAGTAATTTCTATTATTAAAAAGGTACTCATCATTATTAAATTAATATTTTTATAACTAATTAAAAGAAAAACAAGTACTAAATACGACAATATTATTATTAACTTATTACTTTTTTTATAGGGAAAAATATACTCTAGTAATACATTTAATATCTTTCCTCCATCTAAGGGATAAATTGGAAGTAAATTAAAAAAAAGAAGTGTATAATGATATGTCTTAAAAAGTAAATAGTTTCTAAATGATAAAATACTATTTTTATAAAGAATTGTTATGATTATAAAAAATAATATTTGAAAAAATGGACCACTTATTAAAATTAATAATTCTTCTTTTAAAGGTCTATTTATTTTTTCATTAAACTTTACACATCCTCCATAAGGATAGATTGATATTTTATCTATATTCCATTTAAAAAGTAAAGCCATAAGTAAATGACCAAACTCATGAATTATAATAATTAAAAATATTATTAGGAAATCTTTATACATTCCTGTTAATGCTACTACAATAGATAAAAGAATTGTTAAGGGGTGAATATATATTTTTTTAAATAAAGTCATTATATTTTAAGTATTCTCCATCTTTTTCAAATACTAAATATAAATAAGATCCATTACTACTTCCTAAGAATTCTCCTTTACTTACATAATCATATAAATTAACATTTAAACTAGAAATATTCCCATAAGTTACACAAACACCATCTACTTGTTCTACAATAACTGTTTTGCCATAATCTTCATTTTCTCCAACAAAAACAACTACACCACTTTCAATTAAAGGAATATAATAATCGTTATCTACTTCTAGTTTATAACCATTTTTATAAATACTTATGTCTTTATAAACAAACTTTTCATTAAATACACTTGTAATATTATTATTCTTTTTTGTTTCAAATGGTAAGATATTTCCTATATATTTTTCATATAAATTATTTAATTTAGCAAAAGATAAATCATTTTTTAATAAAAAACTATTTATTAAATTTTACTACAATTAAACAAACTAAAAGAATTATTAAACATATAAATATTTTAGAAAATAAATTCTTAATAAAACTTTTAAATGTTTTTTGTTCTTCATTCTTACTTAAAAATTTAGTTACACTTTTATATTCATTCATAATATTTTCCTTTCTAATTAAATATATGAAGAATATAAAAATATTTAATATTTTTTGTAATACTTTTTACGAC
>ERZ779725.1705-NODE-1705-length-11574-cov-2.047660_pt1 | contig 11574 bp, 16 predicted proteins | sample MGYA00511890_ERZ779725 | MGnify/ENA primary metagenome ERZ779725 (study PRJEB29588, sample SAMEA2148549) | human gut metagenome | biome: human gut; feature: human-associated habitat; material: faeces | place: Denmark | collected 2008/2010 ...
GTTATTTTAGGGGCTGCAGATACCTTTAGAGCTGCTGCGGTGGATCAGTTGGTGATTTGGGCTGAACGAGTTGGTGTGCCGATCGTGAAACAGGGAATGGGTGCAGACCCAGCCTCTGTGGCTTTTGATACACTGAGTAAGGCGAAGGCTGAAAATGCAGACGTGGTACTTATTGACACGGCAGGACGCTTACATAACAAGATAAACTTGATGAATGAGTTGACAAAAATCAAGAAAGTCATGCAAAAAGTGATTCCGGATGCTCCACATGAAATATTGTTAGTACTTGACGGTTCTACTGGACAGAATGCTTACGAACAGGCTAAACAATTTACCTTGGCTACGGAAGTGAATGCCTTGGCGATTGCTAAGCTGGATGGAACGGCAAAAGGTGGGGTTGTAATCGGTATTTCCGATCAATTCAAGATTCCGGTGAAATACATTGGTATCGGTGAAAAAATTGATGATTTACAAGTATTCAATCGTGAAGAGTTTGTAGACTCTTTATTTAATTAATAGATTATAATCTTTGAGAGCGGTTATTATGGCAAATGAAGTCATGATAACCGTTTTTTAGTGTTTAAATATGAAGAAAAGAATATTATTTATCTGTTTAGGAAACAAATAGAATATGTTATATTATTTTTATTATATTGATATATAGTGCTATGTGTAAATTTAATTATATTTGTAATGTAAACTATATGTTTTTTTTGTAATAAAAATGTAAACTATATAGTAAACCAAATATAATGTACATGAAAGCTTCAGTATCTGCAATTTTGTATAAGTCTAAGGTATTAGCAAATGGAGAACATCCTATAATGTTACGTGTTTGTTATAATGGAAAGCGTGCTTATAAAAGTTTAAAGTTATCCTGTTCTATGAAGTTTTGGAATGAAGAAACTTCAGAAGTGAAGTCTAAACATCCTTATAGTATAAATATGAATGCTATAATAAATCAAGAACTTTCATCATTAAAGGCTTTAGTGTTAGATTATGAAAGAACTGGGACACCTTATTCAGCAAAAATTTTAGTTGAAAAAATATCTAAACCTCAACTTGTAACAAAAACATTATTACAATTAATAGATGAACGAGTTCAGTACTTTAAAAATGAAAAAGGGAAATATAATACAGCTACAGGATATAGAACATTATATAATCTAGTAAAGAAATATGTCTTAAGAGATATAGAACTGTTTGAAGTGAATAGAGATTGGTTGAAAGATTTTGAAAATTTTATTAGAAAAACTAATAAACGAGAAACAAGTATTTATAAGCATTTTTGTACATTAAAGGCTGTTTTTAATTTTGCGATAAAAGAGGGACTTTTAAATGAGGATAAGAATCCATTTAAAAATTTTGAGCAACATCTTGATAGACGTACAAAAAAAAGAGCTTTGACCTTTGCGGAAATCTTGAAACTTATGATTTATTTTCAAAATAAATATTCCTTTGTTTATCCTTCTGATTTTGAGATACACGAAGGATTGATTTTACCACCTAAAAATGTAAAACCTATTCATACGGATGATGATGAAGATATTGATGTGAGGAAATATTGGAATGCATATTTTAAGAAAAGAGGAGTTAATAAGGTTCATCCACTTTTAAATAGTGAATGTGTAGCTTTATCTCTTTTTTTATCTTCTTATTTGATGCAAGGGTTAGCATTGATTGATTTAGCAAATTTAAAATGGAAAGATATTCGGATTCTTCAAATTCCAGACAATAATACGTATTATAATGATGTGCAGCAAAAAGGGTATGAATATGCTGAAAATCATAAGCTTTTTCAACCATATTATGAAATTAATATTGTACGTAGAAAAACTTCTAAGCCTTTACGTATAATCATTGATGCATATGTTTTTACTATGTATTTATCTCCATTTTTACCTTCTGTAAATGAGTTTAATAGAGAAAATTATGTTTTTGGAATATTTGAAAAGAATTGTACAGATGAAGGGATAAAATTTTCTAGAATGGCATATTTGACTTATTTGGTAAACGTGAATTTGAAAAGAATAGCTAAGAAGATAGGTATTGATGAGAATATTACATTCTATTCTGCAAGGCATACGTATGCCTCAATGCTTTATCATGGAGGTGTATCAATTAGTCTTATAGCCCAAAATATGGGGCGTGATGTTACGAATATTGAAACATATTTGAAGGAGTTTGATGAAAGTCAAATTATTAATGCCAATTCTTTAATTTGGAATGTAGTAGACCCTAAAAATCCACTGAAAAATAGAAGTAATGCGTAATGTGTGTAAAGGCGTAAAATCTTGCATTTATGTATTTCTTAAAAAATGGCATCGAAAAAACGATGCCATGTAAAAGTTTACGTTTTATAAAATTAGAAAATGTTCATGAGTGTTTTTTTGTCTATGTTGCTACGGTATATATCAAACGTCAAACAAAATATGACTTCTTTGGGTAGCCGCAAATTGTCATATCGGACTCTAACAATTTAATGAATGAGTTGATTATTTTAGAAATTTAACAAATCGTAAGTTTCTAACAATTCCTCAGTTCTTAATCCTAGATACCGTCGAGTAGTCATGACATCGCTATGATTAAATAATTCACTCAATTTTATCAATGCGAATTCTGCTTGTTCTCCCGCCATTGTTACAATTTGGCGTCCAAAAGTCTTTCGCATTGAATGTGTGGAGAAATGGTCTACTTTTAAATTATACTTCTTCTTTATTTCTTTAAATACCACATTAATTCTCTGTATGGTGTAAATCGTTTTCTTTCGGCTAAGAAAACAAGGCTCGGTGTTGTCCGAGATATTTAATTGGTCATAACAATCTTTGATATGCCCTTGTAGTTGAGAATTGATTTTAATTACTCGCCTTTTTCTCGTTTTCTTCTCGATAATGACTAAAGTACTGCTATTGAGTATTTGTTCCCATTTTAGAGATAAAAGGTCACTAATTCTAAGACCAAAAAAACAGCCGCAAGAAATCAAGAGGCTCATTCGAATGTTCCCATCCCTGTATAGACTTCTAACAAGATTCAACATTGCGTTCCACTCCACATAATCGCTTGTTGTGTAACTATTTTTCAAACTCATAACATTCACTTTTTAGATTTTTTCTTTATTTCTGAAATACTTTATAGCCTATTTTAAATTACTGTACTGATAATCAATTCATATTCAGACTTCATGGAAGTGAATATTATTTTAATCTATAATTCCGATTAGCTTTTCTGGCTTAAATCCTCGCCATGCCATTTTTTGTAAATCAATATAGACGAACATGTTGAAATAACGTTTCGAAAGTCCATTTCCTGTTATTTTGGATTGTACTGCTTCAGCTTGTAGTGTTCCAACCGCAAAGCGAATACTGCCATTAAGTTTTTGATAACAGAAGCGAACAACCTCACCTCGCATCATGCGCTTTTTCAGGATTTCTAACATAAGCCCTTTTCTCATCGCTGTTGCTATGTCCATGTTATTGTGAACACATTTAACGGTGTTCATAATAATGTTGTTCGTATTAATAGTCAGTGCTTTCATGCCTTATTATTTATGCGTTACAAAATTAATCTCCACAATACATTTTGTACCCGTAAATTGAGTCAAGTGATTGGATGTTTTTGAAATAGTATACTTTGATGATATGGTCATGTTCATCTATTTCACACGTCGGGTCGGCAAGTGCTTCATTTAATCTTTGTGCTCTTTCTGTTGCCCTTGTAATAGCTTTTTCCATTGTGAAACGAGAGTTGTATTTTACGGTCAAGTTGTATATTCCCATCGCAGTCTTTATAATCCAATCTGCATCATATCTTGTTTTCATGTTCTTTTTTTGTTTTGATTACATAACAAATATATGACATATATTTAATATATGCAAGTTTTCAATAAGAAAAATATGACAAATATTGAGTATCCGTCATATTTAATTATCTTTGCATAAAAATTGAACACGTGGTGAAAAAAGGGAAACAAGAGAGAACTGTTATTCATCTAGAAATGAATGGAGAACATTATTATTTGGGTAGCTTGGCTGCAATTTATCAATTTTTCGATAGTAAAACCCTTGGGATTAGTTATGGTTCGTTGCGCAACTTTGGTTTATCTCACGAAAAACCATATCAAAATAAACATTGTATTATCCGGAAAGGTGTTTTATTGACAATTTCTAAAAAAAATGACCAATGAGAAACACAACACACCGTTGTTTTTGTTGAGTTTCAATTCATTCGTTTTTTTTAATCCAAAAGAGCTATGGAATACGTGAAAAGGATGTTTAATTTATTGAAACAATTGTTCATTTGCTGTACATTCATGATGTTTTAATGAGTGTTTTACTGGTTAAAAATTGATATAAAATGAAACTAAGAAATAAAGGTATTAAGACATATTTACTCTCAGTTGCCATAGTTACATTTATCGCTTACATAGTCCCTTCTATAGTTTTATATTTGGGAGGTTATGGGGGCGTAATCCTTTCTGCTTGTATATCCTTGTTGAATGTAAACATTGCTGTGCTTGCTTGGATTTTAGTGAAGTCAAACGGAAAGAATGCTTTGCTGAAATGGCACTTAGGATTGAATGGTTGTGTCGTGTTGCTTTTGCTTGTCATCATTTCTTTGACTATAACCAATGGCGGTTTTCTGTCTTTTAGCATCATTGCATTTGTATGGCTGGGAATATTCAACATATTACCCATTATCTTCTCGTATATTGTTTATTCTTTCATTTTGCGCAAAACATGTATCAAGTCGACAAATATGTAGCGTAAAAAAATATAAAATAATAATAAATTCTGATAGAAGGTTAAGGAAATTGATTATAATGAACAACAAATTTGGCCTAATGGTCCTAAAAATAAGAACAAAAAATGAAACATCCATATGAAGAATATGAGACATCCAAACTTTGGAAAATTGTAAAATCTTCAATAGAAGAATTAGTTGAGAACAATGATATTGAGCTTTTTACTCCGATAGAGTATATCGTAGGTTATATTTGCAAAAATATATCTTCAACTAATATAAGTGAAGAAGAGTCTCCCAAATAGAGCATTTCACCATAAGTAAACAAATTTAGTTTATACAAAATATTTCTTGATATTTCTCGTTTTATGATTAATGGGAAAGCCAAAAGTATTGGAGTTGACAGAGGCGAAACGCCTCGCACTCGAAAGAGGATTTCGCTTAGGCGAAAAGCATTGTTTCCGTATGTGTTGTCGTGCTGTGTTACTGAAAGCAGACGGACTGTCTTCGGCAGCGGCGGGAGCGCAGACGAAAATGAGCACGTGAGTGTAAACGCTTGGGTAAAACGTTTCAAGTCCGAAGGCATCGATAGGTTGAAAACTCGTCTTGGCAGAGGTCGGAAACCTATCATTGACAGTTCGGACGAGGAAGCAGTGTGCCGTGCAATAGAACAAGACAGACAGAGCGTGAGCAAGGCAAGGGCGGCATGGGAGCAAGCCTCTGGCAAAGAGGCGAGCGACTCAACGTTCAAATGTTTTTTATCAGCATTGGGATTGGAATAATTTCGGAATAAAACGTACCAATTGGTTAACAGAAAAATAGAAATATGATTATTATGTCAAGTAGAAAGATAGAAAAATTTAATACTTTTGAACAGATCTCAAATAGTGATTGGTTCAATCGTCTTGTACACTTAGCCGAGTGCATAAGGAAAAATAAGATTATGAAGTGGATATCATCAATTATTTATGCTTTTGTATTCATAATGATATGCCATTATATTCAGAGTATCTTTTCACATACTATCATCGCTTTCCCATTTTGGCTATGGGGAATCATTCCTGTTATAACAATTATTGTTTTATTATTAGTTGTAGGAATAAAGAAGAAAATAATAATATTTTTGAGCATCTTGTTCGGGGGCTGTATCGGCATCGTTATTACGGGCATATTGATTACATTGTTTGTAACAACTAATTATTGGTTTGCTAATTCTGAATCATACCATAGAGACGCATATGTTATGGGCAAGAAATATAATAAAAGAGATAGTCATGCTAAGCATATTAGTTTTTCAACGTATAATGTGAACTTAATATTTTTAGATAACAATGAATACTATTGTTTGGATGATTCTGACATCTATAAAAAATGCGACCAGGGTGACACAGTAAAAGTTACCTTGTGTAAAGGCCTTTATGACATACCTATTATCAAGGATTTACATACAGAATAGGTATGATTCAAGTTATCTTATCGTATTTGATGAAACGTAAATTGATAAGAAATTCTAAATTGTTTATTTTAAGCTATTCAGCTGATTCTAGCAGAATTTTTAATTATAATATAGTATGAAATTAAAAAAATCGTTACTCCTAATTTTATTTATTGTACTAATTAGTTCATGCGAGGAAACAACATTTTATTACAAAATTCCCATAGCAAACAAAATCTTGACAATATATACTCCTGCATTTAGTGATTATGCGTACGTCTATATAGGCATGCATAAATTAAATGCAATAGATAGTTTTGATTTAAAGATATATAAAGGAGAAACAACAGAGGTTTCGCTAATTTTAAACAAACAGAAAAATGACACAATATATTATTCTGACAGGTGGGATGATGTTACATTAATTACTAAAAAAAGAAAATATAAAAGAATTGAATGGTATGATGACAAATTTTATAATAAAGATACTAATAAATACTCTATAAATCAAAACTATATAGAAGTTGTTGTTAAAGATTACGCTGCTTTTGTCGTGTATCAATTAAATAATTCATATCGGATTCTAAAACCAATCCCTGAAAAATGAAAAGAATTTTGAAAATATACTCCCCACTACCGATAGATTACATGTGAGGGATATCGAAATAAAATGCCTATATTGACTCCTTCAAAGGTAACAATCATACTGAATGAGGCATATAAAGATTTAAGAATGGCATACATTACTATCAACACAAATGTATTTTTCTAGTAAAAAGTCAATCAAGGCCTCGAATTTACTCTCTGAAATGATTATCGTTTTACCATGTTTTCGGTTCAATTCTTCAAAAAAATCAATCGCTTCCTCTTTGCTATTGAATTCAATATTTCCAACGTAGGCATTATCCTTTTCAGGGTTCTGGTCAGTTTTTCGTTGCGTCCAACTTTTGCGCTGTGATAAAGCAATCTTTGCTTTTGTGGCAGGGGTTCGTGGTTTACCATAATTTGGATTGTTAGCTCCTAATTTTTTTTGTCGCATTTTTTCTCGGGTCGAATTGTCTAAGTCGTATTTCACTTGGTTATTCATTTGTTTTAGTTTATATATAAATATAGGTTGAACTAAAAATGTTACATCAATTCATTTTTTCACTGGAAAAATTTCTGGAAATATTTTCACACACCATCTCGTCCGTACTGATAGAGTGGGGGGCTATTTTTTTATTTAATAGTTCAAATAGTTGAACTACATTTGAACTACTTGATGTATTATTATATTTATAGTATATTTGAAAAAAAGACGAGTATGCCGGAGAACTACTTTATATATCGATTCAAGGAATTTGACAATGATAAATTCATAGAATTATACAGGGAATCTTGTACCAAGACTTTTATTTTAGATTATTCAGAATCTTATAATGATATAAACATTCCTGTATCTAAAGAAGACCAAGTGCAAATCAAAGATTTAGAACCAGTAAAAATTCCAGTTAAATCAAGAAAGCCCCTGCAATCAGAAGAAAAGATAACATGGAAAGGTGTGTTCTTGTGTCACGCTATAATATATAGATGTTCAACAAACGAACATGGACATGCCCCGGTAAATGCAGAAATATTGAAGGCGGTGTTAGGTCTGGATTACAGAAACATGCTAGATGTCCTAATAAAAATGAATTTAATAGAACGAATACACTACGAGAATGCTCCAGATTATTTGGCCGGTTATTACTCTACAAATTACCAACTTCTCCATGAAACGGAATTATTCCAAACCTCTAACAGAACAATAATCAAGTATATCGAAAAATTGAAAGGTCTATTGAAGAATTATTACCAGTACAAGGAAAATCAACTGGAAGACCTTTATGGCTCTAGATTCAAGGAAAGTTATATGAAATCCTTGAACATGGTGAAAATAAAGGATAAAGAAGGCATACAATCTTACGTGCGAGAACAAATTAAACAAAACCCGGATAAAAGAAACTATTACAATTACGTGATAGACTATATATCCCGAGGTCATTACTCGATATTTAATATTGACAAGTCAAGAAGAATTTACCATGTTTTAACAAGTTTGCAAAGAGAGTTAAAACAGTACTTGAATATAAAATACCAAATTGATGCACGTAATTCACATCCTGTTTTATTCATATATTTCATTTTCAATTACAAGAACATATCAATATCTTCATCAAATAACATAATCAATTTCATTTTATCAAAGAAAGAAGAAATTGAGGCGCAATCTAATCATTATATTGGTAAATATCTTTATAATGAATTAAAAAACAATAACATAGAGTTAGATGAAATTACGAAATTATTCCCGGACGAACTAGCTTACATCTACATGACATCAACCGGACAATTTTGGGACGAGTTTCTAGCAAGACATACAGGGGTTGACCGAAACGAGCTAAAGCAAATAATGTTTGCCGAGGTGTTTTATTCCAATAAAGTTGGTTTGGCATGGAAAAAATTTGGAAAAGAGTTTGCCGGGGAATATCCAAATGTTTATAGATTAATCGCCAGATGGAAGAATCCGGCTAGGGATAAAAAAATTTCTAGCTATATCAAGGAAAATGATATTCACGCAGACAAGGAAACAGCATCTCTTTCTGTCGCAATGATGAAATTGGAAGCAGTAATATTTCATGATATTCTATCAAGTTTATACTCCAAGCGTATCCGGGCTGTTCATATTCATGATGCAGTAATTGTTCCCGAAACAAAAGGGAATATCAATATTACGTCAGAAAAACTTGTCGAAATAATGAGAAATTGTTATGCAAAATATGGGCTTGTTCCAAGTTTTAGTATTGATTTTTGTGAAATTTGAATAGTAAGCTGAATTTGTAATAGAGAGAATATGAGTAAACTCTTTATTTTTGTTCCATAAATCATGATATTTTTTTGTAAACTATATAGTAAACTATTTTAAATGATAATATTTTAATTATTTTATAATCAATATGAAGAAAAGAATATTGTTTGTTTGCTTGGGTAATATATGCCGTTCTCCGAGTGCAGAGGCGATTATGAAATATTACGTGAAGGAAAGAGGATTAGAAGAACAATATTACATTGATTCGGCTGGTATTAGTGGCTATCATTCCGGTGATCCGGCAGATAGACGGATGCAGAGTCATGCGATAAGAAGAGGTTATGATTTGACCAGTTTGTCCCGAAAGTTTTATCCGGATGCTGATTTTTCTGATTTCGATATGATTATCGGCATGGATGACCAAAATATCCGTGACTTGCAACGTATGGCTACTTCCGAAGAAGAAAGAAATAAAATACACAAGATGACAGATTTCTGTCAGCGTTTCTCTTACCGGGATAGCGTTCCCGACCCTTATTATGGTGGGGATTCCGGGTTTGAGTTGGTGTTGGATTTATTGGAAGATGCTGTGGAAGGGTTACTAATTTATTTAAACGGGGAAGACTATAAAGGTTAAGTCATATTATAGAAGTAATTCAAAACAATTATGATCGCTAATAGGTCATGTCCAGAGATATTCGTAAAAAAACCGGCACTTTGCCGGTTTTTATTTTGCATATATGTAGCGAATTATTCATTCTTAAACTGATCATCTCCGAATGCTAGTATCGGGAAGGTGATATAAGGGAAGAAAATAGTTGCGATGGTGAATCCAATGCCTTTTCCAAATTTCTCCAAAAACTCTTTTAAAGCGATAATGGAGAAGATAATATTCGCGATAGGAACAAAAATCATGATCAAAAGCCACCACCACGGTCTATTGATGATTTGAAGCATCACGTAAAGATTATAAATAGGAATAATACCTTCCCAGCCTTGTCTTCCTGCTTTTTCGTATACTTTCCACATAGAAACAAGTAATAACACAACAATGAGCAAGTAAATAATAGATCCTAACATAGTTCTGATTTTTTAATTAAACATTTATAAATGAACTCATTCTTTCCTTTAGTATACACTCAGCATTCTCATCCGCAAATGTATAAAAATCTATATGATTATCAAAGTTTTCCTCTTCTATTATCTATGTTTTTATTGCTTGAAGATATAATTCCCCTTTATTTTATTTTCTTGAAAAATCTCCGCCACACGTAGTCCTTCGTGTGCGGATCTTTTGAGGTGAGGACGAACGAGGCTTTGCCCACGATAAAGTCTTCAGGGATGGGACCGATATAACGGGAATCCCGGGAGTTGAAGACTTGGTCTCCGGCCACGAAGTACCAGTTTTTTTGAAACGTGTATTCCCGAACTAGGGAATCCCGGATGTAGAGCTGGCGCTGTTGCACATGTACGGGAATTTGGGTTTCGTAGGCGATCAGGTGACGATAGAGCGAGAAATTCAGCGTGTCGATCAGGATGGTGGTTCCTGCGGCAGGAAGGTACAGGGGACCGAAGTCCTGAATATTCCAGCGATGCCAATAATCAAAGGGGTAAGCGTTGTAAATTCCCGGGGCGTACTCCCCGTGGTAATGATGTAAGCGTTGCTGCTCTTCCATGTTTCCGAACCCCGTCTTGCCGTTGACGTGATTGATACCTTTGATGATTGATAGCGTGTCGCCCGGCAGAGCAATACATCGTTTCACGTAAAATGTCCCTAAATCCATGTCCCAGCGACCATTCGTGTGTGTGGGGAAATTGAAAACGATCACGTCATTGCGTTTCAATGAAGCAAATCCAGATACCCGTACGGTTTCCGGGTGTGAGCCGTCCAAAAAGTCGAAGTTTTTGTAAAAACGGGCTCCCATGTACAATTTGTTTACCACGATAAAATCGCCCGGTTCGATGGTGGGGTACATCGAGTCGGAAGGGATGCTGTAAAAGTCCACGATAAAAAAGCGCAACAGGGCAGCAATCACGATGGCTAGCAAGATAGCTCCCACGTACTGGAATATGGATTTGATTACTTTTTTCATTTTTTTCTTGAGATAAAAATACGTTCTAAATAGTAGTAAAACAAGGGAATGATAAATAAACTGACAAAGGTCCCGACCGTCATTCCGGCAATCAGCGTGATGGACATGGGGCGTTGTAGTTGTGTTCCGATGTCATTCCCCCACAACATGGGAACGAGGGCGAAAATGGTGGTCAGGCTGGTCATTAGAATGGGTTTTAACCGCCGGACACCTCCTTCGTGAATCGCTTCTTCCAACGCTAGACCTGACCGCTGTAGGCGTATGATCGTGTCAATCTTTAAGATCGAGTCGTTGATTACGATACCACACATCACCACGATTCCGATCATGGACATCAGGTTGAGGGAAATTCCGGACAACCACAGGATAAGTAGCGTGAAAGCCACGTCCAGTGGAATTTCAACGAGAAGGATTATCGGTAGGGTCAGCGATTCAAATTGTGCGGCAAGAATAAAATAGAGCATGAGAATGGCCACGAT
>ERZ779725.1707-NODE-1707-length-11562-cov-7.839576_pt1 | contig 11562 bp, 9 predicted proteins | sample MGYA00511890_ERZ779725 | MGnify/ENA primary metagenome ERZ779725 (study PRJEB29588, sample SAMEA2148549) | human gut metagenome | biome: human gut; feature: human-associated habitat; material: faeces | place: Denmark | collected 2008/2010 ...
AGTCCACAGAACTGATGCTGACCATGATGGGAGCCTTTGCCCAAGCGGAGAGCGAGTCCATCTCCGGCAATATCCAGGCGGGCAAGCGCTACGCCATGCAGCGCGGTGAGGTTACCATTAACTACCACAATCTGTACGCCTATGAGAAAGGGCCGGATGGTAAGCCACGGGTCATTCCAGAACAGGCAGAGATCGTCCGGGAGATATACCAGAAGTACCTCCGCGGCGACAGCCTTAACATGATCCGCAAAGACTTGGAGGAACGCCACATTCCAAACGCCCGCGGCGGTGCAACATGGACACACTCCGCGGTACGAGGTATCCTATCCAACGAGAAATACGCCGGTGACGTCCTGATGCAGAAAACCTTCCGACAGGACTGCATCAGCCGTAAGACCATCCGCAATACAGGGCAACGTGCCATGTATCTGGTGCCGGATCATCACGAAGCCATCATAGACCGCAAAACATATAATGCGGTTCAGACGGAGCTGGCGCGGCGCAACGCGCTGAAGGGAAATACGCAGAAAAGCACCCCCAGCGGCAGAAGCTGCTATACACCGAAATATGCCCTGTCAGATCGGCTCATTTGCGGCGAATGCGGCACACTGTATCGCCGCTGCACATGGGTAAACCGGGGAAAGAAGCACATCGTCTGGCGCTGTATCAGCCGTTTCGACTACGGCAAGAAGTATTGTCATGATTCGCCCTCTGTGGATGAGCAGCAGCTCCAGCAGACTATCCTGCGGGCAATCAACAGCATAATGTCTGAGAAGCCCGCACTGGTACGGCAGGTCACGGAAAATCTACAGGTGGTGATACGCCCCAACCGAAGCGGAGAACTTACCATCGCAGATATCGACCACCAATTGGAAACTCTGGCACGGGAGTTCGATGCCACCTTCGCAACTGCGGCCATAGGTAACGCTACAGACTATAGCGAACGATTCAAGATGATCCTTACCCAGCAAACGGAGCTGAAGGCCAAGCGTGCCGAACTGGAGCGACAGCAAGCAGAAGATGCGGAACTGACCAGCCACATGGAGGAGGCCGCCGATATAATGGGGCAGGCCGGTACCGCCATTACTGAATGGGACGAATACCAAATTCGTGCGTTGGTAGAGTCGGTCAGGATACTATCCAAAGATGAAATACTGGTGCGGCTAAAAAGCGGAATTGAGAAAATTGAAAGATTACAGAAGTAGATTGAATAAAAAAGGACTCCGTTTCCCGAACATTCTGTCGAGAAACGGAGCCTTTCTTATATATTTTCTCTCGACGGACAGGGAGCCATTTGCTATACTTAAAGCAAAGATGATAGTTGGGAGACACCGCGGTATGAAGAAGATACTATTCGTTTGCCATGGGAATATCTGCCGCAGCCCGATGGCTGAGTTCGTGATGAAGGACTTAGTAGAAAAAGCGGGGCTGGCGGCCCAATTCCATATAGAGTCCGCAGCCACCAGCTGCGAGGAGATAGGCAACCCCGTCTATCCTCCAACGCGGCGCAAACTGGCGGAGCACGGGATTGCCTGCGGTGGCCACGCGGCGCGGCAGCTCACCCAAAGTGATTACAAAGAATTCGACCTGCTCATCGGCATGGACAAAGCCAACCTCCGGAATATGCAGCGCATCTGCGGCGGTGACCCGCATGGTAAGATACATCTGCTGCTGGACTACATCGGCCATCCCCGCGATGTAGCCGACCCGTGGTACACCGGCGATTTTGAGGCCACATGGCAAGACGTGCTGGCAGGATGTCAGGGGCTTTTGAAAGTACTAACTTCAGTGAGATACAGTGAGGGTGGATAAATCACGGAAAATAAAACGAAGAAAATGACGCATCAGGTCCACCTTGCGAATTTGCACGAAAAATGATAAAATTAAATCAAATTTCTATCGGAGGCGTGATACGATGACAAACGGAGACTTGAATCAATTTATCCTCCATTACCTGACAAAAGATAAAACCCACAGTGCCATCATGCTCACAGGTTCGTGGGGAACGGGAAAAAGCTATTATATTCAAAATGTGCTTGTGCCATTTCTTAAGGAAGGCCATGGAAAAGAATGCGTAACGGTATCGCTATATGGACTAAAGTCCATCTCAGAAGTCAGCAAGAACATCTACCTCGAACTTCGTGCAAAAGCGCTCTCTGCAAAAGGTGAAGCGGCGACAGCTGGTAAACTTATTGCTAAAACAATAGCAAAGGGAGTTGTCGGTCGACTGGGAATCGATTTGAGCGTAGATAGTAGTACTATGCAGGAGCTATATGAGTCCGTTGATTTATCAAATAAATTAGTCATATTGGAAGATGTTGAACGTAGTCAAATAGGAATTTTTGAATTACTTGGGTACGTCAACAGCCTCGTAGAGCAGGATGGTGTAAAGGTCCTTTTGGTGGCGAATGAAGATGAAATATTGAAAAATCATTCTTGCGAGGAAACGGAGTTATCTGCCTTTGAGCAAGGATGGCTGGACGATGAGCAAAAACCACGCAGTGCAAAACGAATGTCGGAAGATGCACAGAAATACCTTTCCGTTAAAGAAAAGACGGTAAGCGATACCGTTCAATTTACTGGAGAATATACTTCAGCTATTTTGCAAATTATCGACTCATTTGATAATTCGATGCTGAAAAAGTTTGCTAATGATGCATCTGCCAGAACCATTCTCAATCTCATGGATACATACAAACACCATAATTTGCGATCTCTTATTTTTGCGTGCCAAAAAAGCGTGGATATTATGGAGTCCCTGAATGCACCATATGGTGAAGACTTCGTTGAGAGTATATTTTTCGGGATTATATGCTTTACCTTTCGCTTTAAGGCGGGGAAAAATTTGAAATGGGATGAAAATGAGCATTATTCGATAGAACTGGGGAGCGAGAGCTTTCCTCTATTTAAATTTTGCTTTGACTACATTACTCGACAGTATATTGACGTAACTACAATCGCTGCAGCTGCCGCCGCATTTGATAAAAAGAAGTTATACGATAGAAGAAAAACAATAGGAGATTCTGATTTACAGACTTTGTGTACTTATCATGCACATTATGAATCGGAAGTCTTACAAGCGGTAGAATCTATCGATAGAAGATTAGATGATCAGAATGACATCTCTTTTTATGATTATGGCGCGATTGCTGTATATTCAATTATCATTAAACACTTTTTAGGTATAGATATCCAAAGTATTAAGTCTAAACTGGTGAATAATTTGAGAGGGAGGGGAAACGAGTTACAGATCGAAGAACTGTTCCGTGTTGGCATAAGCAGAGAAAATCCTGTAATCGTGAAAGAGTATAAGGATCTTCATAAAGAGATGGCAGAGGCATTGAAATGTGGATTGGACGTTATACCAGGATTTGGGTATCTACCCGAGGAAGTAAATCAACTATATGATTACACTATAGAGAATAAAGACCGATGCCTGCTAAGGGGAGGCTATGCAAAGAGTCTTGATATGGAGCAATTGGCCAAGACGTTTTTGAAAGCCAGTCCACAGCAAAAAGATACTATAAGGGCAGCGTTTTTGGCAGTGTATCGTCCCGATGATATCAAGCAATTTCTTGTTGCTGATGCACCGGCAATAGAAGAACTCCGCGGTATGATTGCGGTAGATGCGGAGACACAGACGGACGATAAAGTGCAAGCTCTACAGTATCGGTTCTTTCTTGAAAATCTGGATGGAATTTTGAACAAATTGAAATAGTTACAATTAAAAGGGGTAATTGATGGAAGAACTTATTCATTTTTTAGATTTACACAGCGGTTCACTAACCGTGCTTGTTGCGGGGATGTCGATGCTGATTACCCTCGTATATGTGGTTGCGACGATTTTTATTTGTCGGGCCAATATTCGTTCTGCGGAAGCAACAAGAGCGCAGGTTGCTGAAGCTCGTCGCCAATATGAAGAAGAACATCGTCCTTATATAGCCTACCAGTTTATATATGAGCGGCGAACGTGGTATGGAATGCGTTTTACTAATTACGGTAGGCGGGTTGCGACCCATGTCCGAATTTGCTTAGATAAGGAGTTCTTGGACAGTATCACGGAGGGCACGTTCTATAAAGGATTGTATGACCTGCAAAGCCAGGAGTTCGTACTCGGGATAGGGCAGAGTTATGATATTTTTTTCGGCGCGGATGATTTTCGGGGAATACAAAACAAATGTCCAATACGAGGCACCATAGCATACCACGATGCGGCGCTTGAGGAAAACCACCTTGAAGCGTTTGAAATTGATTTTGAAAAGTATGGTAGTATTTTTTCAGTTAATACATTCGCGGATGATCTGCATTTGGATATGAAACGACAAACAGAGGAACTGAAAAAGATTGGGAAGTCTATTTCTGAGTTGAAGAAAGTACACACTGATGTGCAGGGTAAAACAGTTCCTGAGAAAAAAGATGCCAAGGACTACTGAGAGAATTGGCTGCAAGGAGGTGCGATGAAGATGGATAAGTTGGTAGTTCGCGGAACGGAGATCAATGTGCAGTGGGATCTGAAACGAGATGATTTTCTCAGCTTGACAGACATTGCAAAGATCAAAGATAGCGACAATCCGAGATACATCATCCAAAACTGGCTTCGCAACAGAAATACCATTGAGTTTCTCGGCGTGTGGGAAACGCTCTACAATCCGGATTTTAACCGTGTCGAATTCGATGCGTTTAGAAGTCAAGCCGGTTTGAACAGTTTTGTGATGACGCCTCAGAAGTGGGTGGATGCGACCGGTGCTATTGGCATTGTTTCTAAAGCCGGACGCTATGGTGGAACCTACGCCCATAAGGAAATAGCGTTTGAGTTCGCTTCATGGATCTCCGTGGAGTTTAAGCTCTACCTGGTTAAAGAGTTTGAACGGCTCAAGACCGAGGAGATGAAACAACTTGGCTGGGATATCAAACGCAATCTTGCCAAGATCAATTACCGCATTCATACGGATGCCATCAAGGAGAACTTGATTCCGCCGGAGCTGTCTGCCCATCAGATTTCGCTGGTCTATGCCAGCGAAGCCGATGTTCTGAATATGGCTCTGTTCGGTATGACTGCCAAAGAGTGGCGCGATGCCCATCCGAACCTTAAGGGTAACATTCGGGACTATGCCAATGTCTCGCAGCTTGTGTGCCTGTCCAATCTGGAAAACCTGAATGCAGTATTCATCAGCGAAGGAATATCGCAGGCGGAACGGCTGGCGAAACTCAATGCGATCGCCATCAGCCAGATGAAGGTACTGACGGAAGATCACAGAATTTTGCAGCTCGATGCGGCTGAGGAACGACATAATTAGAAAAACTTGCTAATGACTTTTGCCCGCGCAATGCATACGCCGATAAGGGAATTTAACTATTTACATACGATGGTGATTTAGATGCAATATAAAATAAGTAAAGATTTTAATGGTGTTCTTGTCATATGGGGGTTTAAATGCACTTTTTCTTTCGCTAATGGTTTTTCTTTAGAAATCAGGCCAAATGACAGTGTCGGAGAATCATTTAAAGAAAAATGCAAAGAACTACGAGGTAATTTTGATGAATTAGATTGGATTTACGCTGTCGATACTTGGGGCAAGAATGTCGCATTCCATCCTTCCGCACAACAAGGCATCTATTCATACTTTAAGGGAACGCTTTCACTGGTTATTGATATTTTCTTGTGTGGCTATGATTCCGACACATTCGGAAGGGTTGCAGATATTCCGGTTTTGAAGGAATTTAACGCAATTGATTTCTGTGGAGATAGTATTGATTCCATTTTTTCTCCTAAATGTATTCTTAGCCGTGATTCTCTCAGCGAAAATAAGATCGAGTGGTATCCTGTTTCCAAATGTGCCAAAGCGTTTAAGTCGGCTATCTGTGGATTACCCTGTACTATAATTTTCACGGTTTTTGTCGACCGCGAAGACTGCGACTATGATACGACCTCTCTCGGGAAACTGCGGTCTATTTTGAGAATAGAATTTGATAGACCTCAGAGCATTTCTTTAATTGAAGAATGCTGGCAGGCCACTTGTTATTTTCTCTCTTTTTGTACTGGGCACTTTAATGTTACCGATTTAAAAGTATCTTTATGGGATAACAAAACACCTAAAATATACGGTGCACCTGGGATTGTTAGATGTCAAGTTAACAGTGAAAAGATTGAGAACATCAAATTTCAAGAAGTTCCGTACAGTAGATTTCAGATTGATTGGCTCGGGACTCGTGTTGGACAACTATTTGAGTTAATTGGCTGCGCTGATAGTAGACCACATCTTGGTTTCTTGCCCAAAACAAATGCTGACATCAATGTAGATAGCCATAAAATTCGGGATATTTGTACCGCCTTTGAAGTAGAATATGGGTTCAGAGCTTGTGAATTTGAATCTTTGGATACAAAAGAACTTGTTGCGCGCCTAAAAGAAACAATAAAAAGATATAGAGATGACCACCCAAAGCAACTAAGTGAAGATGTCTACAATAGTGCATATAATTCGCTCAGTTTTATCTCGCTTCCAGCGAGAGAAAAAGTGTGGAGAATATACTCACAATTTAAAGAAGTTATCGATAGCGGATTCAAAGAAATGAGCCGGTTTTCTGGGACAATCTTGAATCTTACTGAAGCACAGACACGCGCGGATATTCAATGGCTCGTTCGATTGCGAAACAATATTACCCACGCACCTAAAACCACAGAGCAGGATATTCCAAATGCGATTTACTCAAGATTACGAGTTGCTATATATTGCTCTACCCTTGTGAGGGCGGGTTATCCTATCGAGGAGATTGCCGCAATAATTAAGGCATATTTTAGCGGAAGAGTAGAGTAGCAACTGTTCCGCTCCGTTGGAAGAGATTTTCGGCGAACTTCGGAAAAATATCTTTGGCTCGCAGCTACATACCGCTGATTGCAGGCACAACAAAACCTGTGGACAATCACATGATCTGAAGGACTCATCTGTCAGCAGGTTTTCCGCTTTCCCACCAAGGTCGGCGACGACAGAATGAAAATGCAGATCGTGAAGATCGAGTGGAACGAAACGGTACGGTGAGATAAGAATGGCCTCAAGTACATCGGTGTCTCCGGCTGACCGAAGCGTATGTTGTCGATAGGTAGCCGACAGGAAAATGTGAAACCAACGTATCGTTTGAGGTGGGTTTGACGATAACTGGACTGGTGGTTGCAAACAGCGGGGGCGGATGGTATACTCTGTGTCAGAGCGCAGCCCGCACTATGGGAACTGTATCCGATCATAGTCTCACGGTGTTTAGCGGCGGTGCCTGCCTGTATGTGAAGATGAAAGGACGGTGACAGTGGTGTATTTCGAATACGGGGAAACAGAGCTTTCCTATCTGCGGCAAAAGGACAGGCGGCTTGGTGAAGTCATTGACCGTATTGGATATATCGACCGTGCTGTGGATACGGACTTGTTCTCTGCCATTGTCCATCATATCATCGGCCAGCAGATATCGACTAAGGCGCAGGCGACCATCTGGCAGCGGATGCGGGATGCGCTGGGTGAGGTGAACGCGGAGAGCATCCTTGCGGCGGGAGTCCCTGAACTGCAAGCCCTGGGTATGACCTTCCGTAAGGCGGAATACATCACAGATCTGGCGCAAAAGGCCCGGGACGGTACGTTTGATCTGGACGGCATATGGCAGAAAACGGACGGGGAGGTGATCCGCGAACTGAGCAGTCTGAAGGGTGTTGGCATCTGGACAGCGGAGATGATCCTGCTGTTCTGTATGCAGCGGCCCGATGTGTTTAGTTACGACGATCTGGCTATTCAGCGCGGACTGCGGATGCTCTATCACCACCGCAGCATTGACCGTAAGCGGTTTGAGATGTACCGCCGTCGGTTTAGCCCGTATGGCAGCGTGGCGAGCCTGTATCTGTGGGCAGTGGCCGGCGGAGCGATTCCGGAGCTGAAAGATCATAAGCCGAAAAAGAGATTGGAGGGAAAGAGATGATCTGGACATCCGAGTATATGTCGCCGCTGGGTAGGATCACGCTGGCCTGCGACGATGAGGCGCTCGTTGGTCTATGGTTCAACGGGCAGCGGTATTTCGGCAGTGTTCTGCCGAAAGTGACTGCACAAAGGGAACACCCGCTGTTTGCAGAGGCCGGTCGCTGGCTGGATATCTATTTTTCCGGTAAGGAACCGGGGTTTCTGCCGCCGCTGCGCTATGATACCACACCGTTCCGTAAGCGTATCTGTGACATCATGTTGACGATACCGTATGGAAAGACCATGACCTACGGAGAGATCGCTGCTGAAGCGGCTCGCCAGCAGGGGCTGGCCAAAATGTCCGCGCAGGCGGTGGGCGGCGCGGTGGGGCATAACCCGATCTCTCTCATGATCCCGTGCCACCGTGTGGTGGGTACAAACGGCAGCCTTACCGGCTATGGCGGTGGCATCCAAAGGAAGAAAGCATTGCTGGAGCTGGAGCGTGCCGATATGCGTGGTTTGTTCGTACCGAAAAAAGGGACTGCGCTTTGACCGGGTCTCGCTTCCTGTGAGGCCCGAGAATATACGCACGTCCGGCCTGACTGGGCCGGACGTGTATTTTTGTTTTTCCTGCGAGGGTATTTGACGAAAAAATGTGAGAAAAGAGCAGACAGCGTCTTGAAAACAGGCGGCGGGACTGCCATCATGATCGACGCCGGCTATAACTACGAACGGCTGGCGGAGAAGATGGCATGGCCGGGTATTGCACCGCAGTCCATTCGGCACATTCTCATTACCCATCAGGATACTGACTGGAAAACAAGCCGTTTTCGCCGTTGCCGGAAACGCTGCAAAGGCATACGCGGCTCAGCCGTGACCCTCGGCAGCGATCATGTGCAGTGCGTTCTCCAGTGCGCCGATAACGGCGGAGGTATGGCTTACAAAAGCTCCTCCGTTTTTCGATAGCCCAGCGCAGTGGAGATCATGGACGCGGCGGCGCAGACCTGTTCCACCGCCGCAAGGAATTCATCGGAACGGGTGCTGCGGAACATACCGATCACGCCAACGGTGTATCGTGCTTTGCCCTCCACGGTATAGACCGGTGCGGAAATGGAGCGCAGGCCGATCTTGTATTCGCCGTTTTCAATGGCGTAGCCGTCGGTACGGCACAGATCGATCTCCTGCATCAGCGCGGTCAGATCGGTGATGGTGTGCGGGGTGAACTGGGTCATATGCTGCGCGCGCAGCAGAGCCTCGGCACTGGTGCGGGACATATGTGCCAGAAAGACCTTGCCCTGCGACGTACAGTAGATTGGCAGCCGGGAACCTATATCCGACACGACGCGCAGATTGTCCCGGGTCTCCACCTGGTCCAGCGTGATCACGCTGCCGCCCTCGCACACCGAGAGCATGACGGACGCTCCGGTCCGCTGGCACAGGTGCTCCATATAGGGGCGGGCCACCAGAGAGATGTCCCAGGACCGTTCCACCTGCCGCCCATATTCGAACAGCCGCAGGCCCAGCGTGTATTTTCCGTCCGGCGTCTGCGCTGCCACGTCATAGGCCCGCATGGTGGTCAGCAGGCCGAATACGGTGCTCTTCGGGTATCCGCACCGGGTGGCCAGTTCCTTCAGCGACAGCGGACTTTCGGCCTGACTCAGAATTTGCAGGACCTCCATGGCCTTCGCTACGGATAATATGATATTTCCATCCATCATGGCGCCGCACCTCCCGTTGCTATCAGCATACCGGCTTCGTTATTCTCTGTCAAGAACGATCCGAGAAAGCTGACACAAAATAAGAGAAAACCTCCGGAAACGGAGGCTTTTTCTGCGCAGCTGAAGAACAGCGGGAAGGCCATGAAAACAGAGAGGTACTTGCGGAAACGGTCATGCTACGCTATAATACAAGGCGATCCAGGGAGAACCATTTGTAGTTTCCGTGGTGGACAGAAGCGTATTATAAGGAGGACCTTGTACCATGGAGAAAAAGCTGACTCATAGTAAGTGGTTTTTATACCTGACAGAGTTTTTCGCGGGAATGTCCGTCATGGCGGTGGAACTGGGCGCCAGCCGCCTGATGGCGCCGTATTTCAGCTCATCTCAAATCGTTTGGACGGTCATTATCGGCGTTATAATGGTCGCTATGGCTGTGGGCAACATCTGGGGCGGACGGATGGCTGACAAGAGCAAGTCGCCGGACCGACTCTATGGCCGGGTCATCATCGCCGCGATCTGGATCGCGTTGATACCCTTTGCGGGCCGATGGATGATCGCCGGGATATCGTTTCTGCTGGCCACGTTTGTAACGAAGAACTTTCTGGTCTGGGCGGCGCTGGCCGCCTGCCTGGTGATTTTCGCCTTCCCCTGCGTATTGCTGGGCACCGTAACGCCGTCCCTGACCAAGTTTACAGTGGACAATCTGGATGACACCGGTAAGACCGTGGGGCAGCTAAATGCGCTGAACACCATCGGCAGCATCATCGGTACCTTTGTGCCCACGTTTCTGACCATCCCGGCGGTGGGTACGGCGGCCACGTTCCTGATTTTTGCGGGTGTGCTGGCCGCTATCGGCATTGTCTACTTCATCTTTGAACGGAAAAGGACGGTCACCGGTATCATTGCGGTGGTATTGGTGGCGGGGCTGTGCTTTGCGCTGCCCACCTATAGTTTTGCCTTCTGGGAGAGGAATCTGGCCCTGGAGGACGAGTCGATCTACAACTACCTTCAGGTCAAGGACGATGACCACACCACCACACTCTCCACCAATGTGCTCTTCGGCGTACAGTCGGTGCAGAACAAGGACGGTAAGCTCACCGGAATGTACTACGACTACGCTCTGGCAGCCCCCTGTATGGCAGGTATGGACGGTTCCGATAACGCAGGCCGCAGCGCCATGATCTTGGGCATGGGGTCCGGCACCTACGCCGGATACTGCGTCCGCTATTTTCCGGGCATGACCGTGCAGGGCGCGGAGATCGACGGCAAGATCGCCGATATCGCCCGCACCTATTTCGGCCTGCCGGAGGAAGTGGAGGTGGCCGTGGCCGATGGCCGGGCCTACCTGACCGCGTCGGAGGAGAAGTTTGATGTGATCATGGTGGACGCCTATCAGGACATCACCATTCCGTTCCAGCTGTCCAGCCGGGAGTTCTTCGCGGCGGTGGCGGAGCATCTGAAGCCGGAGGGCGTCATGGTGGTGAACCTGAACATGACCTCCCGGGAGGATGGCTCCATCAACCAGTACCTCTGCGATACGATGGCCAGCGTGTTTGCGTACACCTACTTGGCCGATGTGCCCGGAAACACCAATACGGAGGTGTTCTGCACCAATGCGCCCGGCCTGCCGGAGCGCTTTGCCGCCAGCCGCGCAGCGCTGACCGACGGGGACTACGCCGCCATGATGGCGGAGGTGGCCGCCGATCTGACGGTCTACACCGGTGGGGATCACATCCTGACGGATGACAAGGCGCCGGTGGAGGTGTTGGGTATGCGTGTGCTGGATGAGCTGATCGCCGGAGAACTGGACTATTACCGGGAGAATTTCAGCCTGCAGGAGATACTGGGGATGCTGGGCTGACGACGGCGCTTGACAAGCCCCACCGTCTCGTGTACCGCTGCCCGGTCGG
>ERZ779725.1712-NODE-1712-length-11548-cov-5.257635_pt1 | contig 11548 bp, 21 predicted proteins | sample MGYA00511890_ERZ779725 | MGnify/ENA primary metagenome ERZ779725 (study PRJEB29588, sample SAMEA2148549) | human gut metagenome | biome: human gut; feature: human-associated habitat; material: faeces | place: Denmark | collected 2008/2010 ...
CGATTCGCAGCAGCCCGGCCAGCCGGTCCGCTGCGTCGCGCAGGCGGTTCGTCAGCGAGATGGTCGCCATCGGCAGGGGCTTGGGCTCCAGCTCCGGCAGGATGCCAAGCCGGTCGGTCGCCTTCGCGTGCTCCAGCGCCAGCCACCTCGCGCCGTAGACCTCGCACATCCGCGCCACGGTCTCGTCCGGCGGTGTGAGCCGTCCGCCCTCGTAGCGCTTGAGCGTTTCGGGCGAGATGTGCAGCCGCTCCGCCGCCTCCTCCTGCGTCAGAAGGGTCACCTTGCGCGCCCTTTGATAGATATTTTGGTATAACGCTGCCATTGTCTTTCGTCCTCCTTTGTGGTAATGTCAAGCTACCATGTAGCCATCCACCGCGCGAGCGGCACGATGGGGATAATGTACTTCTTGCCGACCTTCTTCGCCGGAAAATCCTTGTCGCCGAGCAGCGCCGCGCGGTCAAGACCGAGGAGCTTACTGCTCTGATCCAGCGTCAGCACCTCCTGCCCGGCAAACTGCTCGCGCAAAGATTGCAGCTGATCGCGGAACGCCTCGCGCTCTCGCATGGCCTATCCCTCCTCACTTTCCCGCGGCCAGCGCTCTCGCGTCTGCCGCGCCCTTGGCCGCCACCGCGGCCCTCGCCGCCTCGCTCGCCGCGCGCAGCGTCTCGTCGTCGTAGAGGTCGTTGACCTCACACTCCAGCAGCGCGGCGATGGTCGGCAGCTTGTCCGCCGTCGGCATGGCCGCACCGCTCTCCCACCGGCTGACCGCCATCTTGGTCACGCCGAGCCGGCGGGCCAGTCCGTACTGGCTTACTCCGCGCGCCTCGCGCAGCTCCCGGATGCGGAATCTTGTCAATTCTTGTCACGTCCTTTCTCTTGATTTTGCGTGAAATTTGTGATATACAGTAAATTGTGGATTTACTTTTCGCCGCCGACCTGGTCGCGCAACTTTGTCATGTCGATGCTGACGGCTTTTTTTGTGCGGCGCTCATAGATCGCGTCTGCCTCGTTCACAGCCTCATCAAGCAAGCCGAGCGGCAAGCCTGTGTTTTTGCTGACAGCCGCGGCGAGCATCGCGAACTCCACAAGGATTTGATTCAAGTCGCCCTTGACGACCACATTCGCGCCGCTCGGCGTAGACTTGATGCTGATTTCAAATTCCCTCATGCCTTTCTCTCCTTTCGTTTCGTGTAAACCTTGCGTTTACCTTGTACGCCTATCTTAATCTACGATTTTTAGATTGTCAATTACTTTTTCGTAGATTTTCAAAGTTTGGTGCATTTCAATAATTACCGTTTCTTAGATTTGTGCATTATAGGAGATTCCGTTGATGGACACGATTACCCGTATTTTTGAGCTTGCCGACCAAATTTTCCTTGAACAGCAAGCATTCGCCGCCGCTATCGGAGTTTCTCCTAAGACTGTCAGCGTTTGGCGGACTGGGCGAGGAAAGTCCTACATGAAATACCTTCCGCAGATTTCTGCCGCCCTTCATACAAACGTCGAATATTTGCTCACGGGAAAAGAAAGCAGCCCGCCCTCAAAGGAGGACAGGCTGCTGGCCGGGTATGACGCGCTCAGCGCGCGGAATCGGGAAAAGCTGGAGGAATATCTGGACCTGCTGCTATCGTCTCAAGATAGGCCATGAGACGCCCACGGTTTTCCGGCGTAAGCCGCCGGTATTTCTCGATGAGGCGTTGGTGTAACTCGGTCAAGTCCTGCGGCGCGCTGTGCTGATCTGACATGTCTATGTACCTCTCTTTACTCGTATTTTAGACCGGCCAGATATTCCATTGTAAAGCGGCCCCGCCGCCCCTGCAACTGACGACGGGGCCTGCGCAGGCGAGCTGACACCTCCGGAGCACCTGCGTGTACTTTTACCATAGCACCTTTTTTGACAAGATTCTGTCGAAAAAAGCAGAGAAACCGTTAAATTCCCGTTAACCTGCGGGAAAATATAAAAAATTGTGCCCGAATCGGGCACGGGGGAGGAAGCGCAAATGAAAAAGAGCAGTTTCAGAAGTTTCCTGAGCGGAGTTGTCGTTACCCTTTTGATCGTGTGCCTTTTTGGCACGGCTATGGCAAAGACCGGTTCTCAGTCCGGCACCCTCACATTCCGCGACATTAAGGTCACTCTTGATGGCTCGCGGATTGCGCTGACAGATGCGACCGGCGCTGCAGTCGAGCCGTTTATCATTGACGGCACGACCTATCTTCCTGTCCGTGCGGTTGCAACTGCGCTCGGCCTGACGGTTGGTTGGGACAATGCCACCAACACCGTCGTGCTGACTTCTCCGGGCAAAACGCCCACTCAGCCCACAACGCCGACACAGACCGGCGAGCCGACAATGGGGCAGAAAAACGCTTTGGCAAAGGCCAAGTCTTACTTAAACTACTCGGCATTTTCTTACAAGGGCTTGATTGAGCAGCTCGAATATGAAAAGTTCTCGACTGCGGATGCCACTTATGCCGTGGACAACTGCGGTGCAGACTGGTTTGAGCAAGCTGCGAAGAAAGCCAAGTCCTATCTTAGTTTCACATCGTTCTCCCGCGATGGCTTGATCGAACAGCTCGAGTACGAAGGCTTCACGCATGAGCAGGCCGTTTACGGCGTCGAGCAGAACGGCTATTAAGTGACGCAAAAGGCCGCCGCCCGGCATGGCGGCCGTTCCATTTTCGCGAAGGGAGGCGGCGCGATGCCGAAATATCCCAGCTATTACGTCCGACCGGACGGTCTGCATGAGACGATCCTCCGCATCAACGGCAAGCGCAAGGCCTTCCGCGGGAAAACCGACAAGGAAGTATGGGAAAAGGTCAAGGCGTTTGACCGAGCCCAGCTGCAAGCGGAGATCGACGCGGAGACGACCTTCTCGAGGATCGCAGAGCAGTGGTGGGATGAAGCCGAGCCGAAGCTTGAGCCGAACTCGGTGAAAAACTATAAGCCGGCGTTGCGCCGAGCCGTGGAGGAATTTGGGGCGCGGCAGGTCGGCAGTATCACCGCCAAAGAGATCGACGCATTTATTCGGGACTTCGCCGCCGCGCGGGCACGAAAGACCGTCGCCATGCAGCTACAGGTTATCCGCCAGATCCTGCGCTGGGCGGAGCTGCAGGGAAAAACGAATTACAATCCGGCACAGGCCGTCCGCGTGCCGCGCAATCTCCCGCAGACGCGGCGCGAGGCCCCCGACAAAGACCAGATCGCCAAAATCAAGGCATCCACGAATTTGCCCTTTGGCTTGTTCCCAGCGCTGATCTACTACACCGGCTGCCGCAGGGGCGAGGCGCAGGCCTTAACCGGAGCCGACATTGACCGCAAAGCCATGCGCGTGCATATCCGCCGGTCCGTTTATTACGACCACGGCGCGAAGATCAAGGAGCCAAAGACAGCCGCCGGTGTGCGAGAGGTCCCGCTCCTGCCCGCCTTGGATTCACTTTTGCCGAAAAAACTGCCGCAGGGGTACCTGTTTGCCGAGCCGGACGGCTCGCTGCTGACAGACGGCGACTTCCGCAAGCTCTACAAGGCGTACTGCGCCGCCAGCGGTGTGACGGTCTCTCTGCATCAGATCCGGCACGGCTATGCGACTGCGCTGTTTGAGGCGGGAGTTGACCCCAAGACAGCGCAGAAATTGCTTGGTCATGCGAAGCTGTCCACGACAATGGACATCTATACGCACGTTTACGGCGACGCGATCGCCGCCGCAGCGGAGAAGATGAAAAAGAGCTTTTGACCAAGCCTGTGAACACAGTTGCAAACACAAAATGCGCAGAATGCCTGATACACAAGGGGCGAAATAGAGTTTCCTCCTCTCGTTCGTTGTAGAATGAAAATCCCTGATATTGCTGAATATTTCAGCAATATCAGGGATTTTCTCCGTTTTCATCTTGCTCGTTTCTGCCCGTTTTTGCCCGTTATGGGGCGTGCTGTGAACACAGCGGCGAACACAGACACTTAGTCCTTGCCCTTGACGATGCCGCAGTAATATGCCGACATCTTGGGCTTCGGGCCGGGGCCGTCCTCGTCGAGGAGGAAGGCGCGGGCGAGCTCCGCGAAGAACTCCGGCGTGGCGACGCCGAAGTGGGAGGCGACGCCGTAGTAGTCGGAGTACATCATGTTCACGGCGATCCACCAGCACCAGGGCGAGACCTCGTCGCGGCTCACGCCGAGACTCTCGGCGAGCGAGGAGGTCTGCTCCATGCTCCAGTGCGCGCCGGCGCTGCCGTCCGTGTTGCGCATGTGCTGCGACCACTTCTCGGCGTCCGCCTGGGTAAAGTCGCCGCAGCCGCACAGACTCGGCTCTACCTCGTCGAGCAGCATCCAGCCCTCGAGCATGGCGCGGATCGCGCCGGAGGAGCGCTCGCTGGCGGGCATAGCCATGTACTCAACGAGCGCGCCCTTGATCTTGTCTTTATAGGCTTTAACGTGATCTCTGGTCAGCATTTCCATGCTGCACCTCACAGCTTCTCGACCGTGACCGCGAGGTTGTTGACGACCGACTCCACGCCGCCGAGGATCAGCGACAGGAGCGAGCTCTCGCAGCCGCAGGCGTTGCGCACGATGGCCGTGATGTCAAGGTTGGCGATGCCGGCCGCCGCGACGGTCTGAGACGCGGTCGCGCCGATGATGGCCACGCCGTCCTTCTGCGCGGTCAGGCTGACTGTGCCGGCCGCCGTGGGAGCGAGCGTCGCGGAGATGTTGACAAGGTAGTAGCCCTGCCCGCAGAGCGTGATAGCGTTGCCATCCTGACGGATGTTGCAGCCGTAGCGGCGCGTGGTGGTCCCAAACGGCACGATGCCGCCGACCGCGACGGTCGGTGCGCTGACGTTGGTGGTATAGATCGCAGACTTACTCATATTGATTCGGTCCTTTCACAAAATTTTGAAAGGCGGAGCAGCTGTTGCCGCCCCGCCTTGCCTCGCCAAATAGGGCGTTACCATATTCCCCTTGCGGAGAAAATAGTTTAGATGTTGCCGTTGTTGTAGGCGCCGCAGCCGGCGACCGCGAACTGCGGCACGATGCCGTAGCCGTAGGGCGTGGTGCGGGGGATGCCGCACAGCGCTGCCTGCAGCTGGAGCTGGTTGATCTGGTTCTGCATGTCCGCCATGCGGTTGCCCGCGATGGCGTCGAGGATCTTCTGCGTCTGCGCGGTGGTGTTGGCGTTGATGCTCGCGGTGTTGAGCGCGCCATTGTAGTTGACGCTGTCGATGCCGCGAAGGATGTTGCAGCAGCACTCCTGCTGATGCGCAAAGCCCTCGGCCGTGGCAGCCTGCAGATCGCGCAGCTCGCCGAGGATGTTGTAATTGCCGTCCTTGACCGCGGCCTGGTTGTCATAGGCAGCCTGACGCACGGCAGCGACGGTCTCGTTGTTCTGGCGCTCGAGCGCCGCAAAGTCGGTGGCGCGCTGCACGTCGCCGACCGTGGCGTTGCGGTCGCCGGTACCGCGGTTGCCCCAGTTGCCAAAGCCGCCGCCCATCAGGGCGAGGATGGCAAAGAGCCACAGGCCCTCATTGCCGAAGCCTCCGAAGCCGCCGCCCTGAACAGCGGCGATGTCGGCAGGGGAAAGACCTTCCGTCATTGTTGATTACCTCCGAAAAATATATTTCCGAACGGTGTGCACCCCGTCTGGATCACTGGAACTGCGCGAGGATCGTCTGCGGGTCGACGCCCTGCTGCTGGCAGAGCGCGTAGAACGCGCCGCGCATATCGGTGCCGCCCTGCTGCGCCTGCCGGAGCTGCGCGAGTATTGGATTGGACTGTGCCATCTGCTCCAGTGCGGCGATGGGATTGCGCGCGGCCTGATAGGCTTTGTAGAGACCAACGGCCCCGCTGACGTCAGGACTGCTCGGCGCTGCTGCTGTCGGTGCGGCGCTTGCCTGCGGGTTTAGCAGGCTCAGCATCGGGTTGGTGGGCATTTAACATCTCCTCCAATCTGGTCAGTCTCGCGCTGAGGTCGTCCACATTCACCGCGGGGGGCTCGGCGTGCTGGGCAATGTTAAAGGGCGTGGCGGTGAGGTAGCCGGCTCCGTCGGTCCGGCAGAGCCAGACGAGGGGCGCGGTGTCGTCGAGGGCGAGCACGGAGCTGTTGGGAGCCATTTGCAGGGCCTCTGCGCCGCGTCTGCCGGTCACATGGATAATTTCATACCTCGGGGCCGCAGAAGCGCGCAGGGTGGGCGCTGTGGGCGCGGGATAGGGGTAATAGGGCTGGTATGGATTGCCTGCGGGATAATTCATGCGCTGCACCTCCTTTTGTTCTGCCTCTATCGTACCGCGGTTTTCGGCTTGCAAACTGCCCGCAAACTGCCCGCGTTCTGCCCTGCCCATAAAAAACGAGAGCGCCGACGATTAGTCGGTGCTCTCGTTTTGCCCGTCTGCAATTTTGCGGTAGGCGCGGCGGCGCAGCTTGGCGAGACCGTCCACGCTGAGGTGGAGCAGCTCCGCCGCCTGCACGCAGGACCGCCCGCGCACGTCGCACTCGATGAGGCTCGCGGCCTCGTCGGGCGGAAGGTCGAAAGAACGAATGTAGGAAATGGCCCTGCGCGGAGCCATCGCGGAAAGCTGAGCGCGGATCTCTCTGTGCTGTGTGTCCATAGAGGCACCACGGCTTGCAGGCGCCCACGCGAGGGGAAGTGTTGCAGACTTCCCACCGGTTTTCCTTTCCGTGCCCGAATCGGGCACAAATCATTTTAGGGCCTTGATGATGTACGCGGCGAGGTACTCGCTCCATGCCCTTTGCGTTGCGGGGCCGAAGGAGTTGTCCACGTCCAGCTCGTAGCCGCAGGCGTTGAGAAGCTCTTGCAGCTTGCCGACCGCCGCGCCCTTGTCGCCACGCACTAACGTGCGCTTTTCCGCTGGATATTTCGGCACGCCGAAGCCGCGAATATAGCGCCCGTTGACGGGGATAATGCGGTACGCGCACTCGTGGGTTTTGCCCTTGTTCCCCTCGAACACCGTGATTTTCTGCCCGTCGCAGGCGGTCACAATGCCCGTGTGGTTGGGCGCGCCGGTGCAGTCCGTGAGGGCGTAGTCCTTGCGGTCGTTCCAGCAGTAGAAGACCTGTTCGCCGACCGTTGGGATGTGCGCGTCGTCCTCGATCCATTGGCCGCGCGCCTGATACCATTTCATCTGCTCGCCGCAGGAGCACTCGACGGGAATGACCTCTGTCAGACCGCAGAGGATTGCCGCCGCGCTCACCATCGCCGCGCAGTAGTCGTCCGAATAGGTGAGCTTGTAGCCGCGCGGGTGCGGGAGATAGCTATTGTAGGCATCCACGATGCGCTTATGCACCGCATCGCCGCGCACCGCGCCCTCCCACGCGGCTAAGGTCTCAAGAAACCTCTTCATTTTTCTTCTTTTCGATCTGCGTGCCGAAGTAGAAGGCGATGATGGTCGTGAAGATCGTCAGAAACTCCGTCCCGCTGATGGTGCCGCGCAGGGCAAGCACCGAGAAAACCGCCGTGAGCACGATGGTCACGATGCTCTTGACCGTGAGAAGATTGGCAAGTCGATTTTGCATTTTGCCTCCTTTACAAAAACCGCACGGCGTAGAACTGCCGCGTCTGTGTGTTGATCTTGTTACACGCACCGTTGATGGCGGCGACGTGCCCGCCGTCGAGCATGACGGCGTGGGTGAGCTTGAGCTTGTCCCGGCACAGCGCGTTGACCTGCTGCGCGGTCATGCTGCGGCAGTAGACGCCGTAGAGCATCCCGCCCTTGTAGCCGAGGACGGTGTGGTTGGTCTTGCGCAGCACGTCGGAGTAGACGCCGGTAAAGCCGTCCAGCTCCGGATCGTAGCCGCCGAGCAGGCCCATACCCCCGACCGCCCACACGACGCCGCCCAGCGCCGCCGCCGAGGACACGCGGGCAATGCGCACCGCGCCGCCCGTGGTCTTGTAGAGCACGCTCTCGGGGCGTGGATAGTGACAGCTCCAGTCGCGCACGACCTTGCCGCCGCGCACCAGGATGGAACAGGGCTGTCCCTGCCAGCTAAAGCTCCCCGAGATCGCGTTCTTCGGCAGCGGCCCGCTCATGTTGACAGGCTCAATGTCGCGCGCGAGGATGCAAGGCTGACCGTACAGCTCGACGTTGAGCGGGAAGCAGTCTGCGCCGAGCTTTGCCGCGATGTCGCTCAGGGTTTGGTTGCCGATCCAGCCATTGTCCAGCGCGCCCACAAAGCGCTGGATGGCCTTTATCATGCGGATTTCCTCTGAGGTCGAACCCTTGACGTCTCTCACGAGATCACCTCCCACTCGTCGATCTCGCTTTTGATACGGTCGATAAAGCTGTTTCCACCGAGGGCCTTGTACCCCCGATAGAGATAGAGAAAATCCTCCAGCTCGTACTGCCGGATGGTGCGGTCCTCCCTGTGGCGGTAGTAGGTGTGCAGCATGTCGTGCCGGAGCTGGCACTTGAGCGCGTCGGTCAGCTTGTCCAGCCCGAGCATTTTATTGCGCAGCGGCTTGACGAGCATGGCGACCGCCGCGAGGATCACCGTCAGCTCCGAGCACAGCGCCGCTAATTTCGATAAACTTTCCATAGGCGTTGTCTCTCTTTCCGGCGGCGCGAAAAAAGCCGCCTTGTCGTGCTTGACAAAGCGGCTTTAGGTGTGCTATATTTAGGCCAGTAAGAACGGCTGCCATTGCTGGTGGCGGTCGTCCCTCAGTGAGTTTAGAGCTCGAAGGAAACGCCGCTTACCGCTATGGTGGGCGGTTATTTCTTATGTCTTGTGACCGTGAAGATCAGAGACGCAAGACCGATGAGCACAAGCGAATATGTGAACATATCAGCGTATGTAACCATCGCGCACCTCCTTTGCAGGAAGTGGACAACCTCGCCGTTCTTACCGGCAGGCGAATTATAGCACAGTCTGCCGCGCTTTGTCAATTTGCCGCCCTCCGGGGCGGCTTTTTTACTTGTTGAACGCCGCGAGCTTCTCCGCGATGTCCTCGGGGATGGCGCAGGTCTTCATCTTGACGCAGTAGCCGTCCGCGTCGTATGTGAGCCTGTAGCAGGGGGCTACATAGATCTCCGTGCCGGCGCGGGAAATGTCGCGCGCCATGACGGGCTGCACGATGCTGTTCTTGACACCCGAGTTTTCGCTCAGGCCCGCGGGGATGTCGGTGACTTTGATGGGCTTGCCGTCGGATGCGATTCTCTTGTAAGTAGCCATTGTGTTTCTCCTTTCTTACTCTTTTGTGATGTCCGCCGTGCCGCCGTACTCCGCCGGCACCAGCTCGGGCAGGCCGCACTCGTTGATGAGGATGTCCGCCACCTGCGTCTTGAGCTTGTTCGGCACCTTGTCAAACTCCGTCTTGCCGAGGATCACTCTCTGTGCGAATAACATTGCCATCATTTCTTTACTTCCTTTCTGTAATGTAAAATATACGTTTAACGCCAGCTCGGCGATAAACTCACGCATACACGACCGCCGCCATCTCGGCGATGCAGTCCTCGTAAAATTCCGCCTGATCAGCCTGCGCGCTGACCTGCTCCTTTAAGAGCTTGTTCTCCGCCTCCAGCGCGGCGACGCGCTCCTCGGTGGTCGGCGGCGGCTCGACCGGCTCGGGCAGGCTCGCCTTATAGGCGTCCAGCGCCTCCTGATTGCCGGTCATGGCGGTCACGGTGCTGCCGTCCAGCTCCAGAGTGACAAAGCCCATGAAATTGTAAAACACGGAGGTGTCCAGCGTATCGGGCACGAGCGCATAGCCCGCGGGCGGCGCCCCATGCAAGCTCTGCATCGGCGGTCGTCCGCCGTTTTCGTTGGCGTTGATTTGGATGATGTTCATAACGTTCCTCCTTTAGCCAATGGCAAAGTAAAAATACGGTGTTCCACGTCTGTTGAGCTGAAGATAAGCCTCCCCGGTGCTGTCGCCATACCACGAAACGGTGCTGCCGTCCCACGCGACGGCGACATTGCCATCAGAACCACCGGTGGGACTAGTGTTACTTTTCGTCATGCCGCGCACGAGGAACAGTCGATAGAGTTCTTGGTTCGGAGAAACCACCAAGAACTCAGGAGGGAACGAGAACGTCAGGCTGTTGGGGTTGCTCGACCCATACGTCCCTGTGCCGGTGTACGAGCCCGTGGCGATGCGCACCTTGTCGCCGAGTTGACCTAATGGATTGTAAGTATATCCATCACTCACGGCAGGCGGATAAGCGTCAGGAGATGGACTATTAACATAGCCAAATAAAGTTCTTCGGTGCAAAGCATCTACTATTCTATAGGTTAATCTATATGTATTCCCGCTGACGAACGTAACACCATCTGAAAACCTAACGGGTTGTACTTCGGCGTCGGCGTATGAAAAACTACTCAACTGGACATATTTGTTGTCAAGCTGCAAAGAACCTGCGGAATTGTATGTCGGATATATCTGAGTAATGGGTTCGGCGAGAGATATATTCCCGTCGCTATCTAAAATGATATCATCTGAATACCTAACATATGTTCTGCTTGTGTTGCCGCTTTGTACTAATATCAAACTGTAAGTGGAATTAGATTTGACTACTTCCCAATTCCACTGTTCTTTTGCCCATATATACTCGTTCCCCAGCCCTCTTTGGAACCGGGACAAAAGGTGAAGTGCGTCGTCTGGCACAGCGTCAGCGCCGAGGCCGAGCAGCGCCGCGGTGGCGTCCTTGAGCAAACTCGCCTTATTGAGCGGCGTGCCCTCCTGCGTGGGCTGGTCGGCGCGCGTAAGGTCGTAGAGGTTGGCCTGTCCCGCGACCGGTTCCAGCTTCACGCGCCCGGGGTACAAAGATACTCTGTCCTGCATATTGTCTCCTTTCAGACCTCTCCGGCGTACAGCTCGCCGGAAAAGTACCACGATTTTGTGATGTTGGTAATGAGCGCGTCGAGGTCGAGCAAAATCTGCTCGATGTTGTTGGCCTTGACATAGTTCAGCCCCGCCATGCTCGCCGGTGCCTCCGGCGTGGACGCCATGACCGCGATCCGGCTTCGCAGCGTGACGATGTTCTGCCGATAGGTCTCCAGCTGCGAGGCGGTCGGCGCGTCGCTCGTCAGCCAGTCCTTTTTGACCGTCACGGGGCAGGCATAGCCGAGCGCCGTGAAGCGGCCCGCGATGTACTCCACCGCCGCGCCCACGCGGTTGAGGTCGGAGGCGTTGTAAAAGCCCTTGTCGGTCTGATTCGCCACGTCCGCGCGCGTGCGGTCGGTGATGAGGCTCAAAAGGCCGTAGTAGAGCGTGAGCTCGTAGTTGGTGCTGACGCCCGCCGCGGTGACGGCGGTGAGGGCGACGGCGTAGGTGTCGTCCGCCGCCCGCTCGACCGTAGCCGTCCACGCGCCCTCAATGAGCGTCCATGTGTAGGCCGTGCCGTTGACCGTGCCGCTCACATAGATGATCTCGCTCGGCAGCGAGACGCTCAGGACCTGCGTGCTCATTCGATTTCCACCGCGATGACCATCGTCGCGCCCGCGTCGACCGGGTTGGGCGTGATGGTCGCCGACTTGATGACCGGCACCGAGGTGTCGAGCGTCACATTGCGCGTGACCGTGGAGACCTTGCCCGCCGCGTCGGTCGCCATCTCGAG
>ERZ779725.1713-NODE-1713-length-11541-cov-9.671426_pt1 | contig 11541 bp, 10 predicted proteins | sample MGYA00511890_ERZ779725 | MGnify/ENA primary metagenome ERZ779725 (study PRJEB29588, sample SAMEA2148549) | human gut metagenome | biome: human gut; feature: human-associated habitat; material: faeces | place: Denmark | collected 2008/2010 ...
ACGCCCCAGCCCAGCCACAGGCACAGGGGCGACGCCAGCAGGCACAGCCACGACCAGTTGTTATAGGGGAATGCCACCCACACTGCCAACGCCATTACTGCCAGACTGTACCCGATGCGGAAGCGCAGGCTTCCCCGGCGCTCCAGATAGGCCTCCACCTCCGCCGGTGTATCGGCACAGGCTCGGGGGCGCGTCTCACCGGCCAGGATGTCGTCCGCCGTCACGCCGTACAGCGCCGCCAGCGCCGGCAGTGCCCCGATATCCGGCAGACCCGCGCCGGACTCCCATTTACTGACAGTCTTATTGGACACACCTAATATATCCGCCACCTGCTGCTGTGTCATGTCCCGCCCCCTGCGGAGTGATGCCAGATAGGTGCCTGTCTTTTCCATATCCATTGTCACGGCCTCCTTTTTTCTTGTTGTTCCCAGTATAGCATACGGCGTATTTTTGTCCATCCCCCGCCCGCTGACTTTGTCTACGGAGCGTAGACAAGGCTGTTTCCACGGAAAAGTGCCCCGTTCTCCGATTTTTTTCTTGACACGGACGGTGGCCTATGGTAATATGTACAAGCTGACGATTTGAGTGGAGGGCGCACGCGGGTGTAGCACAATGGCCAGGGCACCAGCCTTCCAAGCTGGGGATGCGGGTTCGATTCCCGTCACCCGCTCCAACTTGACAGATACGCGCCAGTAGCTCAGTTGGATAGAGCAACTGCCTTCTAAGCAGTAGGCCAGGGGTTCGAGTCCCTTCTGGCGTGCCATTTCCCCTTACGGGCGTCAGCGCTTCCCGTGCGGATGTATATGGTGGGTGTAGCTCAGTTGGTTAGAGCACCGGATTGTGGTTCCGGGTGTCGAGGGTTCGAGTCCCTTTACCCACCCCACAAAAAGAAATGAGGGATCGGGAGTGTCCCGGTCCCTCATCCCTTTCCACACAGGGGTGTCGCCAAGTGGTAAGGCAAGGGACTTTGACTCCCTCATCCGCTGGTTCGAGTCCAGCCATCCCTGCCAGGTCTTTCCGGACGACACCGTCCTTACGATAACTGCATATGCTTCGTTAGCTCAGTAGGTAGAGCACCTGCCTTTTAAGCAGGGTGTCCGGGGTTCGAATCCCCGACGAGGCACCAAGTGAATGAACTCCGTTTTTCGAACATTTTTGTCGAAAAGCGGAGTTCCTCTTATCTGCAAAGCCTTGACTTATCAAGGCTTTTTTCTTTTGCTGTGCAAATGTATGTACAGTAAAACTCTCAGAATGCGGAACGTTTATTTTTACGCAAGGTCGTTATTTGAACACGGTTTTCTCACAAATTCTCGTGATAAGCGGCTTCAAAGGCTTGCGGAGTCTTGTATCTCAAAGTTCTGTGAGGGCGTACCTCATTGTAAAATTGAACATACTGCTCCACACTTTTGCGAAAGCTTTGTTCTGAGGTGTACTCTCTGCGGTACGCCTCTTCTCTTTTGAATGAGGCAAAGAAGGCTTCCGCCACGGCGTTGTCATGTGGCCGTGCCGTAGCGGAAAACGATTGCTTCACACCGCACTTTTGCAGGAGCGTTGTAAATGCGGTGGAAGTATACTGCTTGCCGCGGTCGCTGTGAAATGTCAAATCGGCAGGGGTATCTCGTTCGCGGAAAGCTATCCGAAATGTACTGGTGACCAAATTCGTGCTGGCATTGCGGGATACGCGATAGCCGATGATTTTCCGGGAAAAGAGGTCGAGAATGATGCACAGATAAAGCCAGTAATCGTTGAGCTTGAAGTATGTAATATCACTGACCCATGTTTGATTAGGATGTTCTGCGGTAAATTGCTGCTCCAACAGGTTTTGCTTGCGGTATTTTTGATGCTTTTTAAACTGCTTTTTGGAATCAAGTCGAATGCTGCGCAGATCGAGCTCCTGCATGATCGTAGCAATGCGCTTGGTGCTGACTCTGATACCACCTTCGGCCAATGTAATGCGAATCTTTTCGGCACCATACCGTTGGCCGCTGTCGTCGAAAGCCTGCTGTACCAGACGCATGAGTTGTGTCTGCTCTTGGTCGCGCTGGCTGCGGTCCGCACGGCGAAAGATGTGGTTGTAAAATGTACCGCGAGCGACATCCAATGCTTCGCACAGCTCATGAACACTATAAGTATTATCAGACTGATGGTGGAGATTTTCCAAAATGGAAAGTCTCTTTTGCAGGGGAACATTTGCTATGCATTGAGAAAGGCGGATGATTTCCATTTCATGTTCCAGTTTTGCCAATCGTCTTGAAATGGCGTCAAACTCCTTTGGTGTGTAGGTGCGGGTTGTTCCTTGGATAGTACAGTACGCTTTCCGCCAGCGGTAAAGTGTCCCCTGGGCAATGTGCAGTTCGTGGCTGAGAGATTTGATGGATTCTCCGTTTTGATAACGCTTGATGACTTTTTGCTTGAAATCTGCTGGGTACTCGGTGGGCATGGTCTCATCTCCTTGTGTATGATGAGACTATTGTAGTTGAATTTCTGCGAAGGCGAAAGTGAGTAATCTAACGAAAAAGAAGGCAGACGCCCATGTGGACGGAAATTGTATTTTGCCGGAAATGCAGGAGATTCATTTTTTCGCAAGATAATCTTAGAATAGTAAGTTATGCAACATGTATCGATATAGAAACAGTATTCTAAATTAGTACGGAAACTGCACTAGGCAAAAGTCGTGTTGCTGGAAAGTGGAATTATTATCTGTATTTGGAAAAAAGGCTCGACGTGAAAATAGATACCTGTTATACTAAAAAGACGTAGAGAGTGCAGTAGAGATACTGCATACCATTAGCAATTGGAGAATATTGATATACTCTCTGCTTTGGCAGAATCATCAAGCCTACAACAGAATTGGAGGAATACATATATGTCCATTTTCATTACGAAAATCAAGTTGTATAATTTCCGCCGTTTTCGAGAGTTCGTGATTGAGCCAAATACGAAAAATAATATTCTTATAGGAGACAATGAGTCTGGCAAAAGCACCATCCTTGAAGCTATCGATTTGGTTTCAGGAGGAAACAATCGAAGGGTCGAAGCAATCGGACTGGATAATTTGCTGAACATAGAAGCTGTTACGGAATTTATCAACAGTGATCGATGTTATGCCGACTTGCCAAAACTGAGAGTTGAATTATACCTTAGCGGAGCGTCAGACCCAAGCGTTAATGGTGAAAACAATTCCGACAAGATTGAGTGTGACGGCATCAAATTGGTCTGCGAGCCGAATGAAGATTATAAAACAGAGATAACCTCCGCAATGGATGCGCAATCTGATTATTTCCCTTATGAATACTATTCCATACGTTTTTCGACCTTTGCAGATCAAGTATATACGGGATACAAAAGAAAACTGCGTTGCGCAATGGTGAATAGCGACAATATGGACTCTGAATATGCAACGAATGATTTCATAAAGCGAACTTATTACCAATATACGGGAGATGATGCAAAAGAACGTGCTATATTCAGAAGCAAGTACCGTCAAATGAGAAAAGTTTTTTGTGCGGACAGTTTAAAACCATTGAATGATCGTATTCCGCAGGAAAAGCACTATACTTTTGGCCTTAAAAACAGTCCCGCATCCGCCCTTGAAAACAATCTAATGATTTATGAAGATGAAATAAGCATTGACAACAAAGGAACTGGAAGACAAATCTTTATTAAGACAGATTTCGCATTGGAACATGCGGGTTCAAATGTGGATGTGATTTTACTTGAAGAACCTGAAACACACTTAAGTCATGTCAATCTTAAGAAACTCATTCAAAAAATTGCTAAAACACAGGCTGGCCAGATCTTCATTGCAACGCATAATAGTCTTATCAGCACGAGACTTGAACTTAATAACGTCATTATTCTACATTGTGATGGAGAGAAAAGACCTGTTACCCTCAAAAGTCTAAACCTTGAGACAGCAGCGTATTTCAAAAAAACTCCCCCTGCAAGCATAACAGAATTTGTGCTTTCACGGAAGACTATTCTTGTTGAAGGTCCAGCTGAATACATCCTGTTTGAAAAATTTTATGAAACAGTCACCGGTCATGTTCCCGAAAATGATGATGTACAGATTTTAGATGTACGCGGACTAAGTTTTAAACGTTATTTGGATATTGCATGTCTTACAAAAGGCAAAGTTGCAGTCGTAACAGATAATGACGGAAATGTTCAAAAAAACTGCATAGAAAAATATATCGGTTATTCAGATATGGATAATGTAAAAATATGCTATGAACCAGATGAGAGAAAGCGAACATTTGAGATTGTTCTGTATTGTGAAAACAAGGGCTTATGCGATAAGCTGTTTTCGGGTGATGCGCAGCAATATATGTTGAACAACAAGACGGATGCCGCATACAGGTTACTTTGCCAAAACGATGATATTAGTGTCCCTTCATATATAAAAGAGGCGTTTGAATGGATAAGCGAGTGATTTTTGCAGTTGCTGGATCGGGAAAAACGACCTATATTGTCAATGAGCTATCCCTAGAGAAACGATCCTTGATTCTAACCTATACAGATGGCAATTACGATAATATTTCTCGAAAGATACTTGCTAAATTTGGCGGTAGATGGCCAAACAGTGTTACGCTGATGACTTATTTCTCATTTCTCTATAATTTTTGCTACAAGCCTTATTTTGCAGATATAATTCACGCAAAGGGAATTGTTTTTGACAACAATCCGAATATAAAAATACCTCAAGATTCTATGCGCTACTATCTGAGTCCGTCTGGACTTTTGTATAGCAATAGGCTTGCGTTCTTTTTGGAGCGAGCAAATGCGTTGCCTAAGATAAAGCGTCGTTTTGAAAGGTATTATGACGAACTTGTAATTGATGAAATACAGGATATAGGCGGACGAGATTTTGATTTTCTAGAGTCTCTTATGGATACAAATGTGAATATGTTGTTTGTGGGAGATTTCTATCAACACACATTTGATACCAGTCGCGATGGAAACAAAAATAAAACACTATTTGATGATAAGATAAAATATGAATCACGATTTACAGCAAAAGGTATTGTCTGCGATAATACGAGCCTTTTAAACAGCTGGCGCTGTAGTAAAAATGTCTGTCAATTTATAACAGACAATTTGGGAATTAGGATAGGGTCTAATAGATCCGACGAAGATAATACGACGATTGAAGTGGTAACTGATTCGGTGAGAATTGCGGAATATACGAGAAATAACAGTATAGTAAAACTGCATTATCAAAATGGTTCAAAAAAAGGGTATATGCATAAGAACTGGGGAGAGACAAAGGGTGAAGATAAGTATACTGATGTCTGCGTTCTACTTAATAAGACTACCTCAAAGAAAATGGCTGCCGGAAAGTTGGCCGAATTAGCTCCAATGACAAAAAATAAACTCTATGTAGCCATAACAAGGGCAAAAGGAAATGTTTATATTTTCGATGAGTAATAATCTTTGGGATACTTGTGAGACAGTTTACAATCCCATCTTTCTGCTTTACCCCTTAGTCCAAAGTGTTTGAGATAGCATATATCGAATTTATTGCTGTACTACGGAAATTACCCCAATTTTACGGTTGACCCGTGGTACATAAGGGACTTCAACGCTATTTGGTAAGGCTGTCAAGGCCCTGCTGAGAAAATTGATGGAGGAAAAGGCCATGCTGATAAATTCCAACGAATATCTGCATATTCTTGAGTCGATCAAGCAGGAGATCCGCACAGCGCAGTACCGTGCGGCGGTCAGCGTCAATCGGGAGTTGTTGCTCCTTTATCACTCCATCGGTGAGGTCATCAACGCCCACAAGACGTGGGGCAGCAAGTTCGTGGAGAATCTTGCCGCCGATATCAAGCTTTCCTTCCCAAATGCCACCGGCTACTCGGTGAGGAACTTGAAGTATATGGCAAAATTCGCGGCGGCTTATCCGGGCGACGAATTTGTGCAACAGGCTGTTGCACAAATCCCGTGGGGACACAATGTCGTGCTGATGGACAAGCTTTCCAAATCCGAGGAACGCCTATGGTATGCAGAGAGAAGTGCCGAAAATGGCTGGTCACGCAATGTATTAGTTCATCAGATTGAAAGCGGTCTGTATCAGCGACAGGTGCTGGCGGAGAAGGTATCCAACTTTGGAAACCGCTTGCCATCCCCGCAGAGCGAGCTTGCGGCACAGACCATGAAAGACCCGTACATCTTTGACTTTATCCCATTCAAAGCGGACATGGTGGAACGCGATATTGAGCAGGCGCTGGTCAAGGATGTGACAAAGCTCCTTCTGGAGTTGGGAACAGGCTTCGCTTTTCTTGGCAACCAATACCACCTGAATGTGGGAGGCGATGATTTCTATATCGACCTGCTGTTTTACAACCTCAACCTTCGCTGCTATGTGGTGATTGAACTGAAAACCGGCGAGTTCAAACCGGAGTACGCCGGACAGCTGAACTTCTACCTCTCTGCGGTGGATGGCATCCTGAAGAAAGAGCAGGACAATCCCTCTATTGGCCTGTTGCTCTGCAAGAGTAAGAATAACCTCGTGGCGGAGTATTCCCTCAAGGACATGAGCAAGCCCATCGGCGTCAGCGCCTACCAGATCACCAGCAGCCTGCCGGAAGAACTGGAACGCCAGCTGCCATCTGTGGAGGATATTCAAAAGCGGATTAAGGGTTTGAAAGAGTAATTCAATGACAACAAAACCTGTGGGCAATCACAAGATAAGTTGACAGACCGCCAAGGGGTTGGTCTGTCAACTTTTTATATATGGAATAGGGCAAATTCGTTGTACCGCAGTGGGTTCACTGTGGTATTTTTATTTTCGGAGGTAAAATGAAATGAATGTAGTACAGAAAAGCGACGCAATTAAAGCCGGTCTGCGGAAAGGTTTTCAGGACGGTAGTTCCAAAGTGGCAAAGCGTAAGTGCTATGGGTACACGCTTAGTCCCAACGGGGAACTGGAGATAAATCCAAGAGAAGCAAAAGTGGTATGCTGGATATTCGAGCGGTATCTATCTGGCGATAGTCTGGGGAGAATTGCTACTGGATTGGAGAAGCAAGGCATTCTCTCCCCCACAGGGAGACCTAAGTGGAACCGAGAAGCGATAGACAAGCTGCTCTCCAACGAAAAATACACCGGACAAGTGATGCTCCAGAAAACCGTTAGCACTGGTGCGGCGCAAATTGAAAATGATGGCCTCATGGACCGGTATTTCTATACCGGAACCCATGAGGCCATTATTTCTGATGAGATGTTTAAAGCTGTTCAGGAAGAAAAGCAAAAACGGAGTAATATCCCGGAAAATAAGTTTGCCATCGGGATGACATTCTGATAAAATTGAAAATAGAGAAACTTGTCGCAGAGGGTGTTGCTTTGCAAAAACTGACCAGGATGCCCGGCATTATGGATAGATGCCCTGCCACAATAAAGCGTCTTCGTGTCGCTGCTTACTGCCGGGTCAGTACTCGGCAAGAGGAACAGGATAGCAGCATTGAACAGCAGGAGCGATATTACGAACAATATATCTCCAGAAATCCGAACTGGACGAATGCGGGGGTTTTCTCAGAACGGGTATCGGGATTGAATATGAAAGGCAGAACGGAGTTCCAGGCTCTAATGAAACTCTGCCGCCGCAGAAAGATTGATTTGATTCTCGTCAAATCTTTCAGCCGTCTGGGATGGAACACGCTGGATATGCTGCGGGCACTTCGGAAACTCAGAGACTTGGGTGTGGATGTCTACTTTGAGGAAGAAAATCTTTGGCTCCACGATGAGAGGAGAATGGAGATATTGATCACAGTATTCTGCGCCCTTGCTCAAAGCGAGAGCGAAAACATAAGTCAGAATATCCGATGGGGCGTGAGGCAGGGATTCCGAATGGGGACTTCCGGCTATGCAGACTTTGTGTGCTACGGATACAAGCGAGGCGACGATGGTCGGTTGGCTATTGATGAGCCGGATGCCGAGATTGTCCGCAGGATATTCCAAATGCGGGCAGAGGGGAAAAGCCTTGGTGCGCTATCTGACTGGCTCTATGATAGGAATATCCACTCACCCACAGGTAAGGAGCGTTGGAGCAGGGAAACCATCAGCAAGCTGCTCAGGAACGAGAAATATACAGGAGATGTGCTTCTTCAGAAGACATTTGTAAAGAATGTGCTGACGGGTAAGCAGTTCAAGAACCATGGGGAATTGGAAAAGCATCTCATACGACATCATCATCCGATGATTGTGAGTAGGAAACTATTTGCGCGGGTGAATCCAGATTGACCGGTAATTGACCGGTATTTGGGTAATAAAATTTTATATTTCCATTAACTGGGAGGATATTTATGGGAATTCTCCGCAAGTTTATAGTTCCAGACATAGGAATACTTAATAAACCACATCAAAAAGAGGAATATCATTTTCTGCTTCCGACTCAGGGTAACGAAAAACAGGATGGTAGTTTTGCCGATTCAGAAGAATTCAAATACTCATATAGGTTTGTTTGCTTTTTGGATATACTTGGATGTAAAAAATTGGTCTGGGAGAGTGAAACATCACAGGATGCTTTTCAGCAAGTAAAAAAAATCGCTTCCGTATTCGAAGAAGAACAAAAGCGATGTGCTACAAATTACTGGTGCAATGATTTTACTTTTTCAATTCGAAAAGATGGCTTCATAAAAGATTATCATCTTGCCGAAGAAAACATCAGGGTTGATATGAGTATGTTTTCTGATAGCATCATTATTTCTTATGAATTATCAGATAGCGGTCTGTTTCTTGATTGGTACAGACAAATTTTTCAAGTGTTTAATGATATATGCCGACTTCAGTTTGCATTCGCAATGAAAGGAATTTTTTTGCGCGGCGGGTTAACATTTGGAAAGGTATTCCACAAGGGAAATATTTGCTTTGGACCAGCGTTGATCAATTCAGTTATGCTGGAAAGCAAATATGCAAAATATCCATGCGTTGCAGTTGATAAATCCATCGTTGAAAAAATGCCTGTGGGGTCTTCTATTTCAAGGTCCGATGGGGACGCAGTTCATTATAGAATTGGACATATTGCGCCACGCTTTTGCGGTAGCTTTGCTCCGAGGTGTACCCCCTGCGGTACGCCTCCTCTTTTTTGAAGGAAGCAAAGAACGCTTCGGCGACCGCGTTGTCATGGGGCCGTGCTGTTGCGGAAAAGGACTGTTTCGCACCGCATTTTTGCAGCAGTTCCGTAAGCGTGGCTGAAGTATACTGTGCGCCGCGATCGCTGTGAAAGGTCAGCCCGATGGGATTGCCTCGTGCTTGATAGGCGTCCCGGAAGGTGCTTGTGACCAGATGAGTGCTTGCGTTGCGGGACACCCGATAGCCGATGACCCTGCGGGAGAAAAGGTCGAGGATCATACAAAAGTAGAGCCAGTAGTCGTTGATTTTGAAGTATGTAATATCGCTTACCCAGATTTGGTTGGGACGCTCCGCGGTGAATTGCTGCTCCAGTAGATTCTGCTTTTTGTACTGTTGACGCTTCTTGAATTGCTTTTTTGCGTCTGGGCGGATGCTGTGCAGATCAAGTTCCTGCATGATCGCCGCGATGCGTTTGGTGCTGACCCGGATGCCGCTTTCGGTCAGAGCGATACGAATTTTTTCGGCGCCGAATCGCTGGGCACTGTCATCAAAAACCTGCTGTACCAGCCGCATAAGCCGCGCCTGCTCTTGATCGCGCTTGCTGCAGTCGGCTCGGCGGAAGATGTGGTTGTAGAAGGTTCCGCGGGCAACATCCAACGCTTCACAGAGCTCGTGGACACTATACGGATTGCCCGGCTTTTGGTAGAGGCTTTCCAAGAAGGCCAGCTTTTTCTGTAAGGGCACATTTGATATGTACCCCGTGAGCCGAATGATCTCCAGTTCATGCTCCAACTTTTCCAGCCGCCTTGAAAGGGTGTCAAACTCTTTTGGCGTGTAGGTACGATTTGCTGTTTTGATGGAACAGTATTCTCTTCTCCAGTCGTAGAGTGTGCTTTGCGCGATATGTAATTCCTGACTGAGCGATTGAATGGATTCTCCCTTTTGGTATCGCTTGATAATCTTGGTCTTGAATTCAGCGGGATATTCTTTTGGCATAGTCTCATCTCCTTTTAAGCAATAAGACTATTGTAAGCAGTTGCCCGCCGGAAAGGAAGCATCTCATATGCTCCAATTGGGTGCTTCTTGTTGCGGACGACGGGAAATCTATTCTGATATGGCATGACACTCGCCTCCAAAAGCCCATGGCTTTTGGAGGTTGTCCTTTGCCGCAATTGACAAATACGGCTGTCCCATGGTATAATAAAACTCCAAAATAAGTGTGGATTTTTCTGGAGCATCGCTTCTATTTTTCGCCACGCATCCGACAGGGTGTGCGGCGTTTTTTATTAGGAGGAACGACGGATGAACATATTTTACCAACTCATCGGGTTCGGCGCACTGATCGCCATGGGTCTCAGCTACTGGCAGAATGACAAGCGTACCATCTTGCTGTGGCAGGTGGTGGCCAACCTGATCTTCGCCATCCACTACACACTGCTCCACGCACGCTCCGGCGCACTGTGCAGCTTTTTCCAGATTGTCGTGCTGCTGCTTTTCCTATTGCAGGAGAAATTCAACTGGAGTAAACTGGTCACCGCGATACCCATCGTGGCAGTATTTCTGCTGATTGCCGTGGTGACCTATGAGACGCCAGTGACGGTACTGCCCATCGTGGCATCGTTGGCGGCGTTACTGCCGTTCTTCCAGTCCAGGCGGTGGGTGATACAGGTGGCGGGCATTGCCAGCGGCCTGTCGTGGCTGGTGTATGTCATTGCGGTACGGTCGTATTCCGGCATGGTGACAGAGTCGGTACTGACCATCATCACGGCGGCGTCCCTGCTGAAGAAGGAAACCAGAAAGCCCTGAACGGACAGCTCCCCCGGCATATTGCCGGGGGAGTCTGCCGAAGGGGTGCGCCGCGTCAGGCGTAGTGCTTCAGACCCTGCGCCATGGATGAGGCGGTGCAGCGGCGGGCATGGCAGGAGAGCGTGTCACGTTTCTCTCCGCCGCACCGGGGGGCTGCTATCAGCGCGGCCAGTCTCCGCTTGCGGGGGACTGGGGGAGTATCCTGTTTCATTTGCTTTGCCATGGAATATACCTCCGTTCGTTTTACTACCGCTATCATAAAACAACGGACGGTCTGTTCCATTGGCAAAAATAAATGAACATTTTTATGGAAATTGTGATAGTATCACAAAGGGGGGCAGAAGCCATGACATCACAGCACACAGCGGACTATCCCACACTGCAGGAGGTGCTGCGCCTGCCCGTGTTCGCGGGCTGCACGGTCTGCGGCGGCGCGGCGGGACTTGGCCGTAGGGTCAGCGGTGTCAATCTGACGGACACACCGGACTACGCACGCTGGCTGGCGCAGGGAGAACTGCTCATCACCACGGGCTTTGCCATCGCAGACGATCCGCAGGCCGTGGATGCGCTGCTGCCCACGGCGGCAGAAAAAGGCCTGTCCGGCGTGGGTATCAAGCCGGGGCGCTACCTGCCCAGCCCCCTGCCGGCGGCGCTGGCGGAGAAGG
>ERZ779725.1723-NODE-1723-length-11484-cov-3.115233_pt1 | contig 11484 bp, 13 predicted proteins | sample MGYA00511890_ERZ779725 | MGnify/ENA primary metagenome ERZ779725 (study PRJEB29588, sample SAMEA2148549) | human gut metagenome | biome: human gut; feature: human-associated habitat; material: faeces | place: Denmark | collected 2008/2010 ...
GTCCCCCATCGAGTGCCCGGCGGTTTCCGACTGTCCGACGCCCACCGTTTCGATGAAGATGACGTCGAATCCGGCAGCTTCGCACAGGATGATCGTTTCGCGGGTTTTGCGGGCTACGCCGCCGAGCGACCCGGCCGAAGGGGAGGGGCGGATGAAGACCTTGGGATTGGACGAGATGCTCTCCATGCGGGTCTTGTCGCCGAGGATCGAACCGCCGCTGCGCTCCGAGCTGGGGTCGATGGCCAGTACCGCCAGCTTGTGCTTGAGCGAGGTGACCATATTGCCTACGGCTTCGATGAAGGTCGATTTTCCGGCTCCCGGGACGCCCGTGATGCCGATGCGTACCGATTTCCCGGCATGCGGCAGGCACTTTTCGATGATCTCCTGCGCCTGGGCATAGTGGTCGGGGTTGCTGCTTTCTACCAGGGTGATGGCCTGCGAAAGCGTCGTGATGTTGCCTTGAAGAATGCCCTCGACGTACTCTTCGGTGGTGAGTGCACGCTTTTTCTTTCGGACGAAATAGGGATTGACTACGGGTTGGTTTTCCACACCTTCGGTTACGGTCAGGGCGCACTCGTGGTGGGTGTCGGCATACTCTTTTTCGTAATGGTTTATCTTGGTGAATGACATGACGGAATTAACGGTATTACTGGTGTTTATTGAACTATTTTCTGGATGAATGAACTGGTCATACTCTGCGGATTTCCCATCCACAGCACCCGGTTCTTGGCATCGATCAGCACGCTGAACGGCACGAAATCGACTCCGAAACTGCCGAATACTTTTTTGTCGTGATCGAGCGCCACGCCGATCCGTTCGGAGATGTAGGGCGTGAGAATCGGGGCGATTTTATCAGAATCTTCCTGTGTTATGATGATAATGCGCAGTTTGGAGCCTAATTTGTTAGATAGATCCCGGAGTGCGTCCAGCGACGCCGTGCAGCCTTTGTTCGACGAGTGGAAGAATACGAGGTACGAAAGATCCGCTGCGGCCGGATTCCGGGATGCGAGCCAAGTGACGCTTTTGAGTTCGGGGGCCCGCTCTCCGATGACGATGTTCTGTGCATGGGATGCGCCCAACGTGCAAAAAACGACAGTAAGGAGTAAAAGAACTCGTTTCATAGGCATCGTAATTTTTAGCGAAGATAGTGAAAAAAAATAAATAAAGACCGGTTTTCTGCCGGAAAGGAGATTTATATTATGGAGAATATATGGGGTTCGCAACGTAAGACGGCCAATATGGAGCGAGGAGGCCTTCGGGAGGAGAATAGAAGGGCGCACGAAGAGGATGAACGTTTTCGGATAACGGCCGTGAAAGCGGCCGGACAGGTGCGTCAGCGTATGCGCAGCGCGACCGGGGAGTCGGATGAGGTCATCCGTCGTAAATTCATGCTGCCCGAGCGGTATATCCTGACCTTGATGACGGTCGAAACGCTCGGACAGGAGCGGATGCTGCTCGATCTGATGGCCGGCGGTCGGCTCGGTGCGGACCTCGTGCTTTGCGGTCGTCGTTCGTTCTATGCCGATATGTTGCTTCGCACCGCCCGCGACCGTCGTCTGGCGCTGCGTACCAATTTTATTTATGAATACTCGCCCGAGGAGTTGAGCGCTTTTTTCCGCATGGCAGACGGCCTGGTTTACCTGCCCCGGAAACGGGGGCGGGTGCAGCCTGTCGTCGAAGCGCTCTATGCCGGGATTCCGGCCGTGCTCTCCGATACCCGCCGCAATCGGCTGACTGCCGGCGATGCGGCCCATTATATCGCGTGTCCGGAGCTCGATGAGCTGGCCGATACGCTCGATGCGATCCTGTCCGATTCCGGGTTGCGTCGGCAGGTGCAGGGATGCTGCCTGCGTCGTGTGGAACGATGGAAAACTCCCGACGATAACTTGCGGACCAAGGAGTGATAATACGGGAGCAATTAACCGATCGATAGTTGCACGCTTCGGATTAAATCGCTACTTTTGTCGATCGAAAAATCTCATTGAAAGTTTTGTAATCCTCATCGGAGGGCAATATAATGCCGGATAAGATGACTGGGTAAAACCAATCGCTTGTCCGGTGTTTTTTGTTTTGTGCTGAATGTGCAAGTAGTTGAATTTAGTATGATTGTGCATGGAAAGAGATGCTATTGATTTCGGTTCGCTGAAGGTTTCGGTATTGTTCCGCCGTCTGTTTATTCCGACTTTGTGCGGTATGCTCAGTATTTCGGCAGTTACGGTGGCCGACGGTATTTTCGTAGGGCAGGGCGTCGGCAGCGACGGCATCGCCGCCGTGAATATCTACGTCCCGCTGCTGATGGTCTTTCAGGGAATGGGCCTCATGATCGGTATCGGCTGCTCGGTGGTGGCTTCGATCCACTTGTCGCAGTCGAAGATCCGGGCGGCCCGCCTGAACGTCACGCAGGCGATGGTGTTCGTGACGGCGGTGACCTTGCTGCTGTCTTCGGCGATTCTGCTTTTCCCCGACCGGACGGCTGTGTTGCTGGGGGCTTCGGAGCATCTGCTGCCGTTGGTGAAGGATTATCTGTTGTGGTTTACTCCGGCATTGGTTTTCCAGATGTGGACGGCCGTCGGACTTTTCGTTATCCGTTTGGACGGGGCGCCGAAGCTGGCGATGTGGTGCAGTGTTATCTCGGCGTTGCTCAACGTGTTGCTGGACTGGTTGTTTATTTTCCCGCTGGGGTGGGGTGTCATGGGGGCTGCGTTCGCTACCGCGATCAGTGTATCCGTCGGCGGCGGTATCGCTTTGTGGTATCTGCTGTGCCGGGCCCGTTCGTTGTCCCTCTGTCCGCTTAAGGGCAGCCGCAAGAGCTTGCGCCTCTCGTTGCGGAATGTGGGGTATCAGTGTCGTATCGGCTCCTCGGCCTTGTTGGGCGAAGCGACTCTTGCGACCTTGATGTTTACCGGAAATCAGGTGTTTATGCGCTATTTGGGTGATGACGGCGTCGGAGCGTTCGGCATCGCCTGCTACTACATTCCTTTTGTGTTCATGGTCGGCAACGCCATTGCGCAGTCGGCACAGCCGATCATTAGCTATAACTTCGGGGCAGGCGCTTCGGGGCGGGTGATACAGGCACGACGGATCGCATTGGCAACGGCTGTTGTGTGCGGTATGACCGCGATGGGATTGTTCGTCTGCTGTCCCCGTATATTGGTCGGGTTCTTCCTCGATACCGATACGCCGGCTGCCCTTATCGCTATCGAAGGGTTTCCGTTGTTTGCGTCGGGTTTCGTCTTTTTCATCGTGAACCTGATCGTCATCGGGTATTATCAGAGTCTTGAACGGGTAAGAGCCGCCACTACGTTCGCTTTGCTTCGAGGCTTCGTCCTTTTGGTTCCCGCTTTCCTGCTGCTGCCCCGTGTGGCCGGGATCTCCGGCATCTGGCTCGCCATGCCGCTCTCGGAATTGCTGACGGTGCTGTCATCGCGGTATTTTATAATCTGCGGCGGGGTTTCGGCCTTCGGTTTTCTTGATTTCAAGCGGTTGTCCTTCACGGATAACCGCTTTGTTTTTCCGTTTTTTCCCTGCATATGCCGGAAAGTCGGAATAGTTCCGACTAAAATCGTTTTTTTGTTGGCTTATTCAGATATTTCATCTATTTTTGTATGATTTTTTGAGGATTCCGAAAATTCAAATTCAACGATATTCAACTTAATTAAATCTCTTGAAATTATGAAAGTATCTCACATTGAGCATCTTGGCATTGCAGTCAAAAGCCTGGATGAGTCGATTCCCTATTGGGAAAACGTACTGGGTCTGAAATGTTATGCGATCGAAGAGGTTGCCGACCAGAAAGTCCGCACGGCGTTCTTCAAGCTGGGCCAGACGAAGATCGAGTTGCTCGAGCCTACGTCGCCCGAATCGACCATCGCCAAGTTCATCGAGAACAAGGGCATCGGTATCCACCACATGGCACTCGCCTGCGAGAATATCGAGGAGCAGTTGGCCGATGCAGCCGCCAAGGGCATCCGTCTGATCGACGCTACGCCCCGCAAGGGTGCCGAGGGCATGACCATCGCTTTCCTGCATCCGAAATCCACCCAGGGCATCCTGACGGAGCTTTGCGAGAACAAGAATAAATAATTTAACAGCATATTTTCGATTATGAGTGAAATTCAGAACCAGATCAACCAGCTCATCGAGAACCGTGAGATGGCTCGTATGGGCGGTGGTCAGAAGGCGATCGACAAGCAACACGAGAAGGGTAAGTACACCGCACGCGAGCGTATCCAGATGCTGCTCGACGAGGGTAGCTTCGAGGAGTTCGACATGTTCGTCACGCATCGTTGCTACGACTTCGGTATGGAGAAGAAGCATACGTTCGGCGACGGTGTGGTAACGGGTTACGGTACGATCGAAGGCCGCTTGGTCTATGTCTTTGCCCAGGACTTCACCGTGACGGCAGGTTCTCTGTCGCTTTCGATGTCCGACAAGATCTGCAAGATTATGGATATGGCGATGCGCAATGGCGCTCCCTGCATCGGCTTGAACGATTCGGGCGGTGCCCGCATCCAGGAGGGCGTGAACGCTCTGGCGGGTTATGCCAACATTTTCCAGCGCAACGTGATGTGCTCGGGTGTCATTCCGCAGATTTCGGCCATCTTCGGTCCCTGTGCCGGCGGTGCAGTCTATTCTCCGGCGCTGACCGACTTCATCATCATGAAGAAGGGTTCCTCGAATATGTTCCTCACCGGTCCGAAGGTCGTGAAGACCGTGACGGGCGAAGACGTGACGCAGGAGCAGTTGGGCGGTGCCACGATGCATACGACCAAGTCGGGCGTAGCTCAGTTCGCCGTCGAAACCGAGGAGGAAGGCATCCAGTTGATCCGTCAGTTGCTTTCCTATATGCCGCAGAACAACATGGAGGATACGCCGATGGTCGTCTGCACTGATCAGATCAACCGTCTGGAGGATTCTCTGAACGAGATCATTCCCGACAATCCGAACAAGCCTTACGATATGGCCGAGGTGATTCGTGCTATCGTCGATAACGGCGAATACCTGGAGTCGGCTGCCGATTTCGCAAAGAATATCATCACCTGCTTCGCCCGCTTCAACGGACAGAGCGTCGGTATCATCGCCAACCAGCCCAAGTACATGGCCGGTGTGCTCGACATCAACGCCAGCCGCAAGGCCGCCCGCTTCGTGCGCTTCTGCGATGCCTTCAACATTCCGCTGGTGACCCTCGTGGATGTTCCGGGCTTCCTGCCGGGTACGACCCAGGAGTACGGCGGTGTCATTACGCACGGTGCGAAGCTGTTGTTCGCATATTGCGAGGCTACCGTTCCGAAGATCACCGTGACGCTGCGCAAGGCATACGGCGGCGCTTATATCGTGATGTCTTCGAAACATATCCGCGGTGACATCAACTACGCATGGCCGACGGCCGAGATCGCTGTGATGGGTGCGAGCGGTGCCGTCGAGGTGCTGCATGCCAAGGAGCTCGCCGCTTTCGAGAGCGCCGAGGAGAAGGCCAAGTTCGTGGCCGAGAAGGAGCAGGAGTACCGCGACAAGTTCTCCAATCCCTACAACGCCGCCCGCTACGGCTATATCGACGATGTGATCGAGCCGCGCAACACGCGTTTCCGCATTATCCGCGCTTTGCAGTCGCTCGCAACCAAACGTTTGCAGAATCCGGCCAAGAAGCACTCTAATATTCCTTTATAAATCGACGAATTATGACACAGATAGATTGGTCGGGTATCCTTACGATCACATGCGTCGGGTTCTGCCTGGTGATTGTCATGCTCCTTCTGCTGGTCTTTGTAATGAAGGGCTTCGGTTCTTTCTTTACGCATCAGCGCAAGAAGCAGTCACCGTCGCAGACGGAATTGGACGAGGAGACCGTAGCCGCCATTATGACGGCGCTGAAGCTCTTCGGCAGCGCCCGTCACGACCGGGAAACCGAGATGCTTACGATTTTGAGCATCAAGCGGGCTTACTCGCCCTGGAACTCGAAAATTCACGGATTAACTCAAATGCCAGATTACAGAAAATAAGTTATGAAAGACTATTCATTGAAAATAAACGGAAATCAATACGACATTTCGATTGAGGACGTGAACGAAGAATCGACGATGGCCAACGTCACCGTCAATGGTGTCGCTTACGAGGTGGAAATCGTCGGCGAGCAGGCCAGCAAGATGAAGAAACCGCAGGTCGTTCCCGCTCCGAAAGCTGCAGGGCTGTCGGTGACTCCGACTACGGCTGCGCCTTCCGCTCCCAAAGCTGCACAGGCTGCTGCCGGCGGTCCCGGTTTGCAGGTGAAATCTCCGCTGCCCGGTACGATTCTCTCGGTCAATGTGAAGGAGGGCGACCGCGTCGCTCCCCGTCAAACTCTTTTCGTGCTCGAGGCGATGAAGATGGAGAACAACATCGATGCCGAACGCGGCGGTGTTGTCAAATCCATCCACGTCCAGAAGGGCGCTACCGTGATGGAAGGTGATCTGTTAATCGTTATCGAATAAGTGATATGATGTTAACAGCTGGATCCATTTCATTGTCCGACAGTCTGGTCGATTTTTTCAATCAGACCGGATTCGCAGGGGCGACCTGGGGGAATATAGCGATGATTCTCGTCGCTTTCCTGCTCCTGTACCTCGCCATCAAACACAAGTTCGAACCGCTGCTGCTCTTCACGATCGCTTTCGGTATGCTGCTGACCAACCTGCCGGGAGCGAATATGTTCCATTCCGAACTGTTCGCCGGCGGACATATCCACTGGGGAAATTTCATCCAGGATGCCGGATTGCTCGATTATCTTTATCTGGGTGTGAAGCTCGGTATCTACCCGTGTCTGATCTTCATCGGTGTCGGTGCCATGACCGATTTCGGCCCGCTGATCGCCAACCCGAAGAGTTTCATGCTCGGTGCTGCTGCGCAGTTGGGTATTTTCGTGACCTTCCTGGGGGCTTACGCGTTGGGCTTCACTCCTGCTCAGGCCGGTAGTATCGGTATCATCGGCGGTGCCGACGGTCCGACTGCGATCTTCCTGACCGCCCGCCTCGCGCCCGAATTGCTGGGGCCGATCGCCGTGGCCGCTTACTCTTATATGGCCCTCGTGCCGGTGATTCAGCCGCCCATCATGCGTCTGCTGACCACCAAGAAAGAGCGTGAAATCAAGATGTCGCAGCTGCGCCCGGTTTCCAAAACCGAGAAGATCCTCTTCCCGATCATCATTGCCGTAATCATCTCGCTGCTCCTGCCGAGCGCCGCTCCGCTGATCGGCTGTCTTATGCTGGGTAACCTGATGAAAGAGTGCGGTGTGGTCGATCGTTTGAGCAAGACCGTGCAGAACGAGCTGATGAATATCGTGGTGATTTTCCTCGGTATTACCGTCGGTGCTACGGCTACCCCGCCGAAGCGTTCATCAATGTCCAGACCTTGAGTATTCTGGTGCTGGGTGTGCTTGCGTTCGCTCTCGGTACGGCCGGAGGTTTGCTGCTTGCCAAGTTTATGAACCTCTTCCTCCCGGAGGGCAAGAAGATGAACCCGCTGATCGGCTCCGCCGGTGTTTCTGCGGTTCCTATGGCAGCCCGCGTATCGCAAACCGTCGGCCAGGAGGCCAATCCGAGCAACTTCCTGCTCATGCACGCCATGGGTCCGAATGTTGCCGGTGTCGTCGGCTCTGCGGTTGCCGCAGGTATTCTGCTGTCGTTCCTGGGATAGTCCGGGGTTTCTATAGATTGAAGAGGGCCGTTTTGCAGACGGCCCTCTTCTTTTTCCTGGGAAAGAAGGTTGCTGACGCCTATATCGGTTGCGGTGTGCCTATTGGTAATTATATTTTTTAAGAAACCCTTATTCGACGATCGCAGCACGAATCCGACGGTCGCTTATTCGCTGTCGGTGGTCGCGTTTATAATTCGCCCCCTTCCTTGCTCCTTTTCTTCGGAAAGGACTTGGTCCGTTGCGCATCCAAAAAGCTCCGCTAACAGCTATGATTCCATGCTTGAAATTTGATCGTGCGGCTTTTGGTATTGTAATGGATTCCGGGATCAGACCGGGGCGGTTCCGGCTGCTTTTCCGGTTGCGTTGTTCCGTCCGGCTCCTGTTTCTTGCGATGAAACGAATAAATAATTGATATTCGAGTGTTTTCTGTCGCCCAACTTTTTGAGTCGTCTTAAAATTCCGCCTCGGGAAAATGCAAATAAATTTGCTTTTGCATCCGGCTTTTTATATCTTTGTAGAAGATAGGATTCGGTTCGGAAACCGGGACCAAGTTCCCGTTTTCTCTCGGCTTTCACTATTTTTGTTTATGTAGAAACCAACAGACAGATGCTATGAAAAAATTTCTGTTTTATGCCGTGAGCCTGTTGCTGGTGTTGCCCGCGATGGCTCAAACTCCGGCCGATGCCCCGGGTACGACGACTTCGACACCTCCGGCCGATGAACTGGTCATTTCGGATGGCCAGGTCGCACGTTTGAAAAAAGCCCCGTCGTTTAAGAACAAAGGGTTCGAAAAGTATTGGAAATGGGTGCTTTCGCGCGTACAGTATCCTGCCGATATGGAAGAGCAGAAGGTCGAAGGAGTGGTGCAAGTCCGGATTATCGTCGAAACCGACGGATCCGTGACTGTGGACGAAGTGCTTGCTTCGCCCCATGAGAAGCTGACCGAAGCGGTTACGCGGGTGGTCGAGAATTCTCCGAAGTGGACTCCGGGCATCATGACCGACAAGGAGTCCGGTCTGGATTATCCCGTGCGGGTTTCTTACGTTCTGCCCGTGGAGTTCAAGGTGCGTCCGCAAAAACTGGTCGATCCGACCATCGGACGTTATAACGGACAGAAGAATTTCAAACCTTACGGTAGTTGATACGCTTTCTGCGTCGGCCCGGTATCTTGTTGCAGGTGCGCTGCCGACTGGTCGATTTTCTGCGGTGACCGCCGGGGATGCGTAAAAAAACCGTGCTTGGCTTCGGACGAAAGAAGCCGGGCGCGGTTTTTTGTTGTAAAAAGTGTAAATGGCTTTTTTAGAATATATTGACGTTATTTGTTCGGGTGTTTTGCTTTTTGCGGATTTTCTTCGTATCTTTGCGCACCCGTATAGTGCGGGAGGTTGGATAAATAAGTATTAATTAAACGTAAACAAAGTGGATTCATTAAGCTACAAAACTATCTCGGCGAACGCCGCTACGGTTGACAAGCAATGGGTTGTCATCGACGCGACCGACGAGGTATTGGGACGTCTTGCATCGCAGGTTGCGAAGATCCTCCGCGGCAAGAACAAGCCTAGCTACACCCCCCACGTCGATTGCGGTGATTATGTTATCGTCATCAACGCGGACAAAGTGAAGCTCACAGGCAAGAAGATGACCGACAAGGTCTACACACGACACACCGGTTTCCCGGGAGGTCAGCGTTTCGCTACGCCGGCCGATTACCTGGCGAAGAAACCGACGTTTCTCATCGAGAAGGCTGTCAAAGGCATGCTCCCCAAAACGCGCCTTGGCGAAGCCATTATGAAGAATCTGAAGGTGTATGCCGGCGCCGAGCATCCGCACGCCGCTCAGAACCCGAAGGCAATTAAGTTAAACGAGATTAAGTAAGAATTATGGAAGTTGTAAATACCGTAGGTCGTCGTAAGGCTGCTGTGGCTCGCGTATTCGTGAAGCCGGGTAAAGGGGAGATTACGATCAACCGCAAATCGCTGGAAGTCTATTTTCCGCTCGACATCCTCCAGTTCCAGGTGAAGCAGCCGCTGTTGGCTACCAACACCGCAGAGAACTACGATATCACCATCAATCTGGACGGTGGCGGTATCAAGGGGCAGGCTGAGGCGGCTCGTCTGGGTATCGCACGTGCATTGTGCGAGATCGACGCCGAGTTCCGTCCGGTTCTGAAGAAGAACGGATTCCTGACGCGCGATCCTCGCGAAGTTGAGCGTAAGAAACCCGGTCAGCCCGGAGCACGTCGTAAGTTCCAGTTCAGCAAGCGTTAATCGTACGACCGAATTTCGGCAAGCACGATTCAGGTTACAAACCGGCAAGACTACCTATATTTATTATTATATCGGCTATTACTTACAGGTTGCCTGATCGCGGAAAACTCTCCGGATTGACCGCAGTTCACTACCGGGAGAGTTGAAGAAAAGAGAATTAAAATTAAACCATTGAATTAAAATGTCACGTACAGATTTTAATACATTATTGGAAGCCGGCGCTCATTTCGGACACTTGAAGCGTAAGTGGAATCCCAAAATGGCTCCTTACATTTTCATGGAGAAGAACGGCATCCACATCATCGACCTGCACAAGACCGTGCTGAAGCTCGATGAGGCGGCAAACGCACTCAAGCAGATCGCCAAGAGCGGTCGCCGCGTGCTGTTCGTCGCCACCAAGAAACAAGCCAAGGAAATCGTTGCCGAAAAGATCGCAGCTATCGGTATGCCTTACGTTACGGAGCGTTGGGCTGGCGGTATGCTGACAAACTTCCCCACCATACGTAAAGCCGTCAAGAAGATGTCCACCATCGACAAGATGACCAACGACGGCACGTTCGATAATTTCTCCAAGCGCGAGAAGCTGCAGATCGCGCGTCAGCGTGCGAAACTCGAGAAGAACCTCGGTTCGATCGCCGATCTGACCCGTCTGCCGGCCGCTCTGTTCGTCGTGGACGTGCAGAAGGAGTCCAACGCCGTGAAGGAGGCCAAGCGATTGAATATTCCCGTATTTGCAATGGTAGATACTTGTTGTGATCCAACCGACATTGATTACGTTATCCCTGCAAATGACGATGCCACCAAGTCGATCGCCGTGGTTCTCGAAGCCATGTGCGCCGCTATCGCCGAGGGCACCGAGGAGCGCAAGCTCGAAAAGGAGAAGGAGGCACAGGAGGCTGACGCCGAGGGTGCAACCGTTAAGAAGGAGGGCAAGCCCCGCATCAAGAAGGCCGTGAAGGCTGCGATCGATGCCGAGGAGGCTGCCGTGGCAGAGGTTGTCGCCGCTGTCGAGACTCCCTACGAGGAGCCTGCTGCCGCTCCCGCAGAAGCAGCCGAAGTTGTTGCTGAAGCAGCCGAGACCGCCGAGGAAAAGGCAGAATAATTGTATTTACGAACCTTATAGAGAAAGGACAAGATTATGGAAATCAAAGCTGCTGATGTAATGAAGCTCCGCAAGATGACCGGCGCCGGTATGATGGACTGCAAGAAGGCCCTCATCGAAGCTGAAGGTGATTTTGCCCGCGCTCAGGACATTATCCGCGAGAAAGGTAAGCTCATCGTCGCCAAGCGCGCCGACCGCACCGCTACCGAGGGTGTCGTCGTTACGAAGATCGTAGGCCAGAAGGCTTACATCCTCTGCCTGGCGTGCGAGACCGACTTCGTGGCCCAGAACTCCGAGTATTCGGCTTCGGCCGAGGCCATGCTGGAGGTCGCCGTGAAGAACGACGCTGCCGACCGCGATGCGCTGATGGCTGCGAAAAACGCAGAGGGCCGCACCGTCGAGGAGATGGTGACCGAGAAATCGGGTCAGACCGGCGAGAAGATCGAG